>Ga0302320_10013084_pt1 | contig 17372 bp, 14 predicted proteins | sample Bog_T0_3_FD_202130 | JGI IMG/M metagenome (GOLD analysis project Ga0302320, IMG submission 202130) | Peat permafrost microbial communities from Stordalen Mire near Abisko, Sweden - Bog_T0_3 | ecosystem: Environmental > Terrestrial > Soil > Wetlands > Peat | place: Sweden: Abisko, Stordalen Mire...
AACCGCTGGCAGGAACCGTCGGAATAAGACTTCACCCCGGCAACAGCACCACGCGGCTGGGCGGAGCTTTCACAAAGGCCGTCTCCCGCAGATAAATGGGCTCCAATTTGTCGCCCGATACAAACTGCGTCCGCCCGGCGGCCAGCCGGGTGAGGGCGGCCGCCGTCGGGCTGAGGAGCTGTCCGGCCGGAAACCAGCGCGTGACTTCCGGCCCCACCAAACGCTCCCCGGCCTCCGCCCGCGACCGCACCATGGCCAGGGACACAATCCGCAGCGGTTCCACCTCCGTCCAACCGGCGGCGGACAGCTCATACATGGCCAGATAAAATTCCTGCCGTTGCGCATCAATCACCACGGCGACCCGGCCGGCCGGGTTTTCCTCATGCGCCCGGGCGACGATGGCCTCCACGCTGCTCACGCCCAGCAACTTCACGCCATTGGCCAGTTGCCAGCCCTGCGCCAGCGCGATGGCGGCCCGGATGCCGGTGTACGAGCCGGGCCCCAGGCCCACGGCCAGCGTGTCAATGTCGCCGCGCGACAGCCTGGCTTCAGCCAGCACCCGTTCGATCATCCCCAGCGCGGCGGTGTGCCGTCCGCCCGCCTCCGCCGCCTGAGCCAGCAGCGCGTCCCGGCGCAGCGCCACGCTCCGCTCCGGCGCGGAAAATTCAATGCCCAGAATTGTCATAAGTCGTCGTACGTAATCTTCCGCCCCGTATCGCCGGTGATTTCAATCATCACCCGCACCAGCCGGACCGGACCGCCGGCCGGCGGTTGCCGGAGTTCTTCACCCAGGCGTTCGGCCCACTCGATCACCGCCACGCCGTCCGGCTGCAAATATTCCTCCACGCCGGCCGAGCGCAGTTGCGCGGGCGTTTCCAGCCGGTACAAATCCAGATGAAACAGCCGCAGCCGGCCGCCGGCATATTCATTGACCAGGGTGAAGGTGGGCGAATGCACCCGCACCGCCACCCCCAGCCCGCGCGCCAGGCCCTTGACCAATTGGGTCTTGCCCGCGCCCAGATCCCCGGATAACGCCAGCACCAGCCCGGCCTGGGCCGCCCGGCCCCAGCGTTCCCCCAGCGCTTCCGTCTCCGCCGGACTATGCGAAATGTATGTAGCCATCGCCGTTGAAGGTTTGCGCGCCGCTTTGGTCGCTGAGGGTGATCCCCTCGCCGGCGACAATTTTGCCGATGCACGTCAGTTTGGTGTGCGGGAACTGTTTTTTCCAGCCGTCCACCAGCCGGACCGCGTCGCCGGCGGCCAGGGTGAACAACAGTTCAAAATCCTCGCCGTCGGTCAGCGCGGCGAGCAGCGCCGGCTTGGCGTTGGTGCCGGTGCGCGCCCGCGCCCGGGCGGCCGGACTGATGGGGATGGACGGCTTGCGCAAGGCGGCGCCCACGCCGGCCCCCTTCAGCAGATGGCGCAAATCCCCGGCCAGCCCGTCACTCACATCAATCATCGCGTGAATGGCAAACTGTGCCGCCAGCCAGCGGCCCTCCGCCAGGCGTGGATCAAAATCCAAGTGCTTGCCCGCCAGCGAACCGCCGAGCGTGCCCGTCACAAAAATGGCGTCCCCCACCTGGGACCCCGATCGCAGCGGGATCTGGCCCGGCGTGGCCCACCCCAGCAGCGCGATGGAGATCAGGATGCCCCCGGGATTGGTCGTCGTCTCGCCGCCGGCGATGGCCACGCCGTTCGCCCGCGCCAGCGCGTTGAGGCCGCCGTAAATGGCGGCAACAAACGTCACGGCAAAGTTTTTCGGCAGGCCGATGGTCACCAGCGCGGCGATGGGCGTGCCGGCCATGGCCGCCAGATCGCTCAAGGCGCGGGCCAGCGCCTTGCGCCCGATTTTCTCCGGCGGCGTTTCGGCCGTGAAATGCACGCCCTCCACCACCGCGTCGGTCTTGAACAAAAAATATTTCCCCGGCGCGCCCAGGTCCAGCACGGCGCAATCATCGCCGGCCCCAACCACCACGGCGGGGTTCGCCGGCAAGGAGGCGGTCAGTCGCGCAATGAGTTCGAATTCGTTCATGCTTAGGTCAACGAGGCGTCGGGCACGGTGAGCAACAGCACCAGATTGATGGCGTTGAACAACGCGTGCGCCGTGATGGGCGCCAGCAGGTTGTCCGTTTTGTTGTACAGCCACGTCAGCGCCAGCGCCAGCAACATCAGCGGCAGAAACGAGGCCGCGTTGTAATGGATCAGGGCGAACAACCCGCTGACCCCGAACCAGGCGAGCCCGTTGTTGATCCGGTTCCCGTTGCCGGTGGGACGCACGGAAATTAACCCGCCGGTCCGCAGTCCGGCAAGCCAGGACAGGTCAAGTCGTTTGAGGAACGGAAAAAGCATGCCGCGAAAGATGAACTCCTCCGCGACCGGCGCCAGCACCACGGCAAAGAACCCCAGATACACCTGGAACCAGACGGATTTCGCGTTCCTGACCAGTTCCACGGCGTTTTCCTCCACCGGGTTCATCCCCAGCCGGGCGAGCAACCAGGCGCAGGCCCATTGCAGCGCCAACAGCGCCAACAGCACCACCGCCAGCCCCGCGCCCAGCCCGCACGCCCGCGCCCGCCGGGGATCGCGCAGGCCAAAAGCCGTCCGCCAATCGGTTCCGTGCTGCCACAGAAACACTGCGATCAGCCCCCACGCCAACCCTTGAAACGCGAGCGTCCCCACCACCACGGCCCAGGGCCCGTCCGGCACTTGAAACCCCGGCACCCCCAGCTTCTGCATCAGCCCGACGACCAGCGCGCCCAGGCACAGGCCGCCCAGTTGCAATCCCAAAAACAGGATCACCGCCTCCGCCCGCCAGGGTTTGTCCGTCAACATGGCCGTCAAGCTAAGCGAATCCCGCCCCGGGGAACATGAAAAATACGCCGCGCCGGGAATGCCGTAAGAACCACGCTTGCGCGCCGGCGGGCGGGCGGCTACTGTTGTCTGGCTGCGCCCGTAGCTCAGTTGGATAGAGCATCCGCCTTCTAAGCGGACGGTCGTGCGTTCGAATCGCGCCGGGCGCACCACTATTTTAACCGCCGCCAATTGCCGCCAACCCCTCACGATCATGCTCCGCCTTGAACAACTCGCCGGCTTGTTGGAACCGCACCGCGCCGCCGCCGCCGCGGCCGTCCGGGAATTTTCGCTGGGCGGCCGGCCCTTCGCCTTCAACACCCGGCCCGCCGTAATGGGGGTCATCAACCTGTCCGCCGACTCCTGGTACCGGGAAAGCGTCTGCCTGACCGCCGACCGCGCCATCCAACGCGGCCTGGCCCTCGCCGCCCAGGGCGCGGACCTGGTGGACTTGGGCGCGGAATCCACCCTGGCCCAGGCCGCCCGCGCGGGGGCCGGGGAGCAAAATTCCAAACTGGTCCCGGTGATCCGGGAACTGCGGGCGGCCAACGTGCTCGTTTCCGTGGAAACCTACCAACCGGCCGTCACCCGCGCCTGTCTGGCCGCCGGCGCCAATGTGCTGAACCTCACCGGCACCGAACACAGCCCGGAACTCTTCCGCCTGGTGGCCGACCAGGACGCCGCCGTGATTCTCTGCCATGTGCAGGGCAACAATGTCCGGGAGGTGGGCGACTTCGAAGCGGGCGCCGATCCGATCCAAATGCTCCACGACTATTTTGCGCGCCAGATTGAAACCGCACAAAAACAGGGGGTGGAAAAAATCATCCTCGACCCCGGCCTGGGCTTTTACTACCGCAACCTGCAGGACAGCGCGGTGCGGGTGCGGCACCAGATGAACGTGTTTCTGAACACCTTCCGGCTGCGCACCCTGGGCTTTCCCGTCTGCCACGCCCTGCCGCACGCCTTTGAATATTTTGGCGAGGAGGTCCGCTGCGCCGAACCGTTCTTCGCCGTGCTGGCCGCCCTGGGCCGGACGGATGTGTTTCGCACCCATGAAGTCGCGCGGGTGCGGGCGGTGCTGGACACGCTGGGGATTTATTAGTTCCGCCGGCAGAGGAAGACGCCCTCCTCTTCGGATTGGGTGATCCATTGCTCCTGCACGGTCAGGCTGTGCCGTTCCAACGCGGACCGCACGCGGTCCGGGGTGTAACGATACGAAAAAAACAGGCGGACCACGGCCCCCGCCTCGAACTCAAAGGCCTCGTCTTCAATTTCAATCCGGCGGGACCGGGCGAAATGAAACTGGGCCGTCACCCGCCGCAGGCCGCTGGGGGCGTCCGGCTCGATGCCAAACCGCAGTTCGCCATCGCCGCGCTCCACGCCCAGATCGAGCAGAAAGGTCAGCAGCCATTCCCGGGTGGGGGCGTTGTCATATTGGGGCAGAATCTTGCGGACGCCGGCGGCGTAGTCCGGGCCCGGGGCCAGATTGGCGCTGAACAGCAAAGCGTCGTCCGGCCGCAGCAGGGCCGCCAGCCGGGGCAGGATGGCGGCCGGTTCAAAATTGGGGATCATGCCGAAAAAGGTGAAGAGCCGCGCGGCGTCCGCGGGCAGCATCCGGTCCAGCACCGCCGGCAAATCTTCCGCCGCCGCCAGATCCAGCACCAGGGGAAGGCAGTGTTCCGTCGGCACCGCGGCCAGGGCCGTTTGGCGGGCGGTCAGCACCATCGCCGCGGCCACATCGCACGGGACGTAGGCCACGCTGCGGGCCGCCGCCAGCAGCCGAAGCAGCCGGGTGTCCTTCTGTCCACCGCCGCAGCCCAGACCGATCACCTGGATGCGCGGGGCCTTGATCCGCGCGGTGGCGGCGGCGAAACTGTTTTCGTACTGCGCCCGGCAATCCTCATCCTGGCGGGTGGGGGAATATTGTTGATGCAGCGCCAGCCATTTCTGCGTCTGCTTGACGCTGTCGTAGTGGAACTTGTGGTTGATCTGGCGGGCATGGAGCGAGGCCAGCAAATCCCGGCGGACCTGGTCCGGGAACTGGCTGGCGTGAATGGTGACTTGGGCGACGGACGACATGACATGGTTGTCGCCGATTCCCGGGGGCAAAACAAGCCGGGGTTTTAGAAATCGGGATTCAGCCGGGGGCCGGTTCCGACCCTCGCCTCCAGCCTTGGGATTCGGGAAGGATGCACCCCCGAGGAACCGGCTAATGAAAAATGATTTGCCAGCACGGCGTCCGGACTTTAAAAGACCATCAAGTGTTAAGCCATTGCTCCCGGTGAAGCAAACCAGATGGAAACCTTGTTCATTGTAGCCGGCGTCGCCGTGGTGCTGATTTTGATCGGCGCGGGGTGCGCCGCAGTGCGCGGCGGCTATGCCTCCGCGCCCTACCGGTTGGTGCGGAGCCAGGGGAAATTCCAGGTGCGCGATTACCCCGCCCTGGTGCTGGTCCAAACTCCCATGCAGGCCACCAACGGCAGCTTCATGCGCTTATTCCATTACATTGACCGCCAGAATTCGGCGCAACAGAAAATCTCCATGACCACGCCGGTATTCATGACCCGCGGCCCCACGAATGACACCATGGCTTTTGTGCTGCCGGCCGGCCTGGCCCTGGACCGCGCCCCCAAGCCCGCCGACGAAACGGTGAACCTGCAGGCCATGCCCGCCGGACGGTTTGCCGTGCTGCGTTTCAGCGGCGGCCGGAACGCCCGCCGGGAGGCCGCCGCCCTGGACGACTTGCAAAACTGGCTGCAGCAGGAGTCTCTCACCCCGGCCGGCGGGCCGATCTACGGTTACTTCGACCCGCCTTGGACCCCGTCATTTTTGCGACGCAATGAGGTGATGCTCCGCCTGGCGAATTAAAAGTGCTTGTCACCCCTCACCGGCCGGAGTAGGTTGTCGCCGACCTTACAAACAGATGGTTGCCCGGCGGCACTCACCCAGCGCCACCGCAGAGTTTTTAATAATCCGTCAGCATTGCCGCATAACTTGATCGCCCAGAGCCTGGCCCTGGTTCGGAGCAGGTGTTTGCCAGCCAGCAAGTCATTCAACGTGTCCGAGCAACATTTATTTGAACATGCCGCTTTCTGAATCATATGTCCCCGACCGGCCGCGCATGGATGTGGACATCGTTTGCGTCGGCTTCGGGCCGGCGACGGCGGGGTTTCTCACCACGCTGTCTCGGCAGTTGGTCAACGCGGACGGCACGCCGGCGGTGGAGAGCGCGGTGATGCCGGGAATGCCGCCGCAGGTGTTGTGCTACGAACGGGCGGAGGACCTGGGCTTCGGAGTCTCCGGCGTGGTCACCCGGGCGCGGGCGTTGCGCGCCTGTTTTCCCGAGATTGATAAAGCCGGCATCCCGATGGCCGCGGCCGTCGGGGAGGAAAAAGTGCTTTATCTGCTGGACCCCGTCGGCGCGAGCCGGCGTTCCCTGACCCTGCGGCTGGCGGATGGCTTGATCCGCGCCGCGAAATTCGCGCTGCCGGTGGAGAACCACGCGCTGAATCTGCCGTGGACGCCGGCGTTTTTGCACAAGCATGACGGAATGATTTTGTCCCTGGGGCAGTTCATGCAATGGGTGGGCGCGCAGGTGCAGGGCTCGGGCGTGGTGCAGGTGTGGCCCGGCACACCGGTCGCGCGGGCGCTGATCGAGGAAGAGAAGGTCGTGGGCGTGCGGCTGCTGGATCAGGGCGTGGATAAACAAGGGAATCCGGCCGACGGTTTCACGCCGGGCATGGACATCCACGCCGCACTCACCGTGGTGGGCGACGGACCGGTCGGCGCGGTCGGCCGGCAATTGGACGAGGAGTTTGGCTTGCCGGAGGGCCACCACACCCGCGACTGGGCGGTGGGCATGAAATTTGTTGTGGATTTGCCCGCGGACACCACGCTCAAACCGGGCACGGTGCTGCACACGTTCGGTTACCCCGAGCCGGAGATTTTCGGCTTTCTGTACGTGCATCCCGACCGCGTCGCGTCCCTGGGCATCTTTGTGCCGTCGTGGTTCGACAGCCCGGCGCGCACGGCCTACCGGTATCTCCAGCATTGGATGCTGCATCCGTATCTCTGGCGGCATTTGCAGGGCGGCAAGCTGCGCTCGTGGGGCGCGAAGACGCTGGGGGAATCCGGCCGGCGGGGTGAACCGCATCTGACGGGCGACGGCTATGCGCGCATTGGCGAAGGCAGCGGCACGACCAACGTGCTGACCGGCAGCGGTGTGGACGAGGCCTGGGCCAGCGGCACGCAACTGGCCGAGGCCGTGCTGGAATTGCTCAAGGCGAAGCAGCCGTTCACCAAGGACAATCTGGAGAAGGCCTATGTCCAGCGCCGTCGGGCAAGCTGGCTGGACCGGGAATCCCTCATCGCGGAGAAATCGCGCGACGGTTTCCAGCGCGGCGTGGCCACGGGCATGATCGGCATGGCGCTGGCCGGGTTGACGAACGGGAAATTCTCCCTGGCCGGCGAACCCGTTCCGCCGTGGAAACGCATCCCGGGCATCGAAGACTATTATGCCGGCCGCATCTCGCCTGCGGACATCGCCAAAATCCGGGACGAGTGCAAAGCCGCCCGCCGCCCGCTGCACGGCGCGTTGATGGACAAGGCGGGCTGGCCGGCCATTCCGTTTGACGGACAGTTGCTGGTGTCGCATCAGGACGCGCTGTTGATGGGCGGCAAGGTGCAGGCCCCGCACGGCTGGGCGGACCATGTGGTCTTTCAGCATCCGGAACTCTGTGAGAAATGCGGGGCGCGGATCTGCATCGAGGCGTGCAGCGGCCAGGCCATCACGCCCGGCGAAACCGGCGTGCCGGCGTTTGACCGCGAGAAATGCGTCCACTGCGGCGCGTGCCTCTGGAACTGCTCCCAGGCGGACCCGGAGAACCCGGAGCATATGACCATCGCCTTCCGCGCCGGGGCGGGCGGGCTGCATTCGGCGGAGAATTGACGGCCTTGGCAAATACACCGCCGGCTCACGCCAGCTTCGCCGCGATTTCTCTCGCCTGATGGATTAAATCCAAGTCCTGGGTCAGCCGGCCGAACCGCAGGTCCGGCAGGCCGCTCTGTTGGCGGCCCAAGAGTTCCCCCGGCCCGCGCAACTGCAAATCCGCCTCGGCGATCTTGAAGCCGTCGGTCGTCTCCGCCAGCACCCGCAACCGCTCGCGGGCCTCCCGCGTCTGCGCGCCCGCGATCAGAATGCACTGGCTCGCCTGCGCGCCCCGCCCGATGCGGCCGCGCAATTGATGCAACTGCGCCAGCCCGAACCTTTCCGCATTCTCCACCAGCATGATGGTGGCGTTCGGCACGTCCACCCCCACCTCGATCAGCGCCGTGGCCACCAGCGCCTGTACCGTGTTCGCGCGGAACTCCGCCATCACCGCCTCCTTCTCCGCCGGTTTCAAGCGCCCGTGCAGCAGCCCCACCCGGAACGGCGACAGCGCCTGCCGGACATGCTCCAGTTCCTGGGTCACCGCCTTCAGATCCACCGTGGGGTCGGACGCGTCCACCCGGGGATAGACCACATACGCCTGCCGGCCCGCCGCCAGCTTTTCCCGGATGAACTCCCACACCTTCGGCAGCTTGTCCGCCGCCCGCACAAACGTCTGGATGCGCCCCCGGCCGGCGGGCAGTTCGTCAATCACCGACACGTCCAGGTCGCCGTACAGCGTCAGGCCCAGCGTGCGCGGGATGGGCGTGGCGGTCATCACCAGCAGATGCGGATACCGCCCCTTGCGCAGCAGTTGCTCGCGTTGCGCCACGCCAAATTTGTGCTGCTCGTCAATAACCACCAGCCCCGGCTGTTCCACGGTGAACCCCGCCTCGATCAAGGCATGCGTGCCAATATACATGGTGGGGCCGTCCGCCGCCGGGCCGTCCGGCTGGTGGCTGCCCGTCCGCAACACCGTCCGCACCCCGAAGGGCGCCAGCCAGGGCGTGAAATTCCGGGCGTGCTGCTCCGCCAAAATCTCCGTGGGCGCCATCAGCACGACGCTGTAACCGCTCTCCAGCGTCATCAGCGCCGCGCAGGCCGCCACCGCCGTCTTGCCCGATCCCACGTCCCCCTGCAACAACCGCCGCATGGGATGCGCCCCGGACAGGTCGGCCCGGATTTCCCGCAGCACCCGGGTTTGCGCGGCCGTCAGTTTGAACCCCAGCCCCGCCAGAAACGGCCGCATCCACCGGTTGTCGCCGCCGCAGGGCAGGGCGCGGGCCTGGGCCTCAAAGTTTTTGCGCCGCCGCCGGATTTGCCGCTGCAGCTCCACAAACTCATCCAGCGCCAGCCGCCGCCGCGCCAGTTCGATGTCGGCAAACTCCTCCGGGAAATGGAGCATGTGGACCGCGTTGGCGCGGTCGGGCCGCCCGGCCGGCGGACCGCCGGGCCAGGGCTCGGTGAAGTCTTTTTCATGCCGCTCCAGCGCCCGCCAGACCAGGCCGCGCAACCACCGCTGCGGCAGCCCCTCCGTCAGCGGGTAAACCGGCGCGATGCGGTTGATGTGGATGGAGCTTTCCTCGCCCGCCTCGATCACTTCCGTCTCCGGATGATCCATGGTGCGCGGCTTGGTTTCGATGAGTTTGCCGTAGACGAACACCTCGTCGCCCACCGCGAAATAATTCTCCATGAACGGCAGGTTCCACCACCGGCAGTGCAGCCGCCCCGAGCCGTCCTCCAGGATGATCTCAAACACCGACTTGGTTCCGTGGCGGAACCGTTTCAACCCCTGGGCCACAATGGCCCCGCGCGTGGTGCCCGGTTCTTCCTTGGACAGCCCGGCGATGGCGCGAAAATGGCGGCGGTCCTCGTAACGCCGCGGCGCGTGCAGGAGCAGGTCTTCCACCGTGACAATATTCAACCGCGCCAATTGCTGTGCGCGCTCGGACCCCACTCCCCACAGGGAGCTGACCGGCGCGGCCAGCGGCAATACCGGCGCTGCATTTTCGGACGGCGTCACCCCCGGACGATAACGGCGAACGGCCCGCCCTTCAACGGCAAAGCAGGCCGGCCGGCGCGGGGCGGTGCATCCCGGGGTTGTTGGCAAGGTTGGACGGGCGCGCCAATGGGGCGGACGGGCTGCGGATTGGTCCGCGGAGCGGGAGGCGGCGCGCACCCACAGAGTGGCGATCAGGTGCGGCGGCTGGGAGGGACCCCAAACACCCAAAAAACGAAACTGTTATTTTGGTTATTTTTGGTTGTTTTTGGTTATTTTTACCTCAAATATTAGTTGTAAAATGTTGCAGGCCAATTGCTTACGTCAATTTTTGAGTTTGCACGCCTGGCGACGTTGAATTTTGATGCCGGCGGTGCAAAAAATGCACCAACAACTTCGTGATGCACGGGGCACGCGGGCTGATTCAAGAACGCGCGAAAACCGGGGCGGGGACGGGCTCTCGTTTTCAATGTTATCAAACAAACGATGGGGACGAGCCGTCCCCACCCCGATTGCTGAATCCGCCCTGGCCGGCGTGCCGGGTGGTTGGTTGGGGGTTGACAGGGTGGGCGGATGGTGTAATATAGAAACTGTGTGTCGGTGCGGTGCGGGGCCGATAGGCGGCCGGCGGCGGCGGGATTGATGCCCGCCGGGATCTTTGACATAGGACGCAAAGCAGGCTTTGGGCTTTAGGCTCCGGGCTTTGGGTGGGAAAAGTCCAAAGTTCAAGGTCAACCAAACAGGGGCATGGGACCTATGGGAAGAATAGGACGAAGGGGACGAAATGCCCGGGCGGAGTGGTCAAGCTGAGTCCGGTTGAGTCCAGGCTGGTCAGACCTTTGAATGGTGGAATGGGATGGGCCGAATATGTCGCTCCTGACGGAGCTGGGGAATATATTGGGGGGGCGGGTGCTACAAATATATCGCTCCTCTGGAGCTGGGGAAACCTCCGGCGGTTGGTGTTACACGCCCCGGCCGTCGGGCAGCCGCGGCTCATGGAGCCGCGGCCCGGAGTGCGGCGGCCCTCCGCCGTTTTTGCGGGCCAACTGCCGACCATGGGCATCCTGGCATTCGTGTGCGCCTGCCGATGATGCCATCCCTGACTGAGCATTGACCATCCTAAAAGCGTGGAATACCATCACCACAGGTTGGAATTAATGAGAGGCTGATTGCGACCGAGGCATAATAAGTCATCGTCGCGTTATTTTGTGAACTTGAAATGTCCAAACTGTGAGACGGCGATTTACAATCGGGCTCAGAGACATTGCCGGGCTTGCGGCCATGGGTTGCCGGCGGAGTTTCTCCTATCCGGGCTGGAGGTCCGCCATTTTGAGGAGAGCGAAGAACGCGAGCGCCGGGCCAATTGTGCCGTTGATGTGGTCATGCCGGATGTTCCACCAATTCCACCGGCGGGGTTTTAGATGATGAATCTGATGCCAATTCACAGAAGAAAGCGGTACAAAATTGCCGACCTGGAACACCAATAATAGAGGGTGGGCGCCCCTCGTTTGAACGCTTCCCCCTCACCCCGGCCCTCTCCCTTGGGAGAGGGAGAATGGCACGCCGTCCCACGATACGGCCGGCGAGTTCGTAATGCGTTCGGTCACCTGCCGGGGACATAAAGGCCGAATATCATTGGGAAATGACATGACAAGTCGTCCACCTACCGCCATCCCGCTTGAGCCGCTCACCCACCCCGGCTCTTATTTAAAAAACTTCTTGGCCTTCTCGAAGAAGCCCTGACTCAGCGGCGCTTCCTGGCCGTCGCAGAGGGCGGCAAATTCGGCGAGCTTCTGTTTTTGCTCGGCGTTGAGCCGGGCGGGGACCTCCACCTGGACGCGCACCCGCAAGTCGCCGTGGCCGTAGCCCTGGAGGTTTTTGACACCCCGGCTTTTGACGCGGAACACGGTTTCGGGCTGGGTACCGGGCGGGATTTTGATCAGGGCCTGGCCGTCCAGGGTGGGCACTTCAATCTCCGCCCCGAGGGCGGCCTGGACGAAGCTGACCGGGAGGTTGCAGAGCAGGTCGTCGCCGTCGCGCTGGAAAAACTCGTGGTCCTGCACATGGAGCATCACGTACAGGTCCCCGGACGGGCCGCCGCGAAAGCCGGCTTCACCGTTGCCGGAGGAGCGCAGGCGGGATCCGGTGTCCACGCCGGGGGGGATGCGGAGTTTGATTTTGGAGCCGCGGTTGCGGCGGCCTTCGCCCTGGCAGGATTTGCAGGGTTTCTCCAGGATTTTGCCGCCGCCTTTGCAGCGGGGGCAAGTTTGGGCGATGCTGAAAATGCCGCGCGCCATCAGGACCTGGCCGCGGCCGCCGCAGGTGGAGCATAGTTGGATGCGGGAACCATGTTCCATGCCGGCGCCGCCGCACGTTTCGCAGGCTTCCAGCTTGGTGACGGAAATTTCCTTTTCGCAGCCATGCGCCGCCTCTTCCAGGGTGATCTCCAGGTCGTAACGCAAGTCTTCACCCCGCTGGGCCTGCGCGGGGTCGCCGCCGCCGCCGAAGAAGCTCTCAAAAATGCCGCCGCCCCCGCCGCCGCCGAACACTTCGCGGAAAATGTCAAAGGGGTCGTGAAAGCCCGCACCGCCGGGGCCGCGGCCGGCGCGTTGCCGGGGGTCAAACGCCGCGTGGCCGTACTGGTCATACGCCGCGCGCTTTTGCGGATCGCTCAGGGCCTCGTAGGCCTCGCCGAGTTCCTTGAAACTTTCCTCGGCGACCTTGTCCCCGGGGTTTTTGTCGGGATGAAATTTGACGGCCAGCTTGCGGTAGGCTTTTTTGATTTCGTCCGGATCGGCATCCCGTTGAACTCCGAGGACTTCGTAATAATCACGCTTGGCCATGTGGGTGTCGGCGGGTGACCGTAAAATCAGGGTTTGGGTTCGGGTTTTCTGGCCACGATGACCGTGGCGGGCCGCAGCAGGCGGTCGCGCATTTTATAGCCTTTGCGCAATTGCTGGAGGACGCGGCCTTCGGGCGCGTCGGCGGAATCCTGCTGGGAGATGGCTTCGTGCAAGGCGGGGTCAAACGCCCGGCCCAAGGCGTCCACTTCCTCCACGCCGGCCTCGCTGATGAAGTTCTTGAGCTGGGTTTGGATCATGGCCACGCCGGTTTGCAGGGAGGCCAGCTTGTCGCCGGCCGGGTTCTGGGCGGCGGTCTGGGCCATGTCAAAGCCGTCCAGCACGGGGAGGAGTTTTTGGACGAGGCCCAGCACGGCGCTTTGGGCGGCCTCGGCGCGTTCCCGGGCGGCGCGTTTTTTGAAATTATCAAAGTCCGCCGTGGTGCGGAGCAGGCGGTCCCAATTTTCGTCGGCGGCGGCGGCCTTCGTTTTAAATTCCTCGATTTGTTCCGGGGTGTAGGCCGGTGTCGTCGGGGTCGCCGGCACGGCGGCCGGCGCGGCCGGCGGGTCGGCCGGGGCGGTGGAGTCGTTCGTCGGTTTCATGCGATGTTTGGGCGCAAATAAATTCAAGACCAACATCCTATCGGATTGGCGGCGGGTCAGCAACCCGGATGTGCGGGGAGCTGACCGCCGGGCGCTTGACGCTGCCCCCGAAAAGAGCGCCGGTCCCGCGACTGCGGGAACGGCTTTGGACGTCCGAGCCATCAGAACGGTTGCCATCACAGGAACCCTGGCACGACGAACGTGTGGTTATAAGCCGGTCAGAGACCGGCGCTCCGGGGCAGTGTCAAGAACGCGTGAAAACCGGGGCAGGGACGGCTCGTCCCTACGTTCTCAATGTTATCAAACAAAATATGGGGACGGGCCGGAATGGCCCTTAGATAAGGCCCAAAGCTTTCTTGGACAAGGGTTTACGCCGCCGGGTGTCCGGGACGGTTTCGAAGATGATTTGGCGGGATATCTTTTCCATTGCTTGGATCGTCCGCCAGAGTTTTCGCTCGTTGGCCACGGCCGTTTGCAGGGCGGCAAATTGCGGCTGGCTCAGGGCCACCGCCACGGTTTTCCCGGCCACCTTGCGCGTCCACTGGTAGCCGCTGCGCCCCGAAGTCGCCGCGGAGCGCTGGAGCACCGAACCCGCGCTGATGGGGCCGGTCCGCGCCAGGCTTTGGCGCAGGCGGTCATATTTTTTCTGCCACCCCGTCAGGGCGGCCGGATTTTTCTTCATAAGCTGCATTTTATGCTGGCTGTCAAGTAGCACAGTATCTATACTGTGTCAATGCAGACGCCTTTCTTTCCCGCCTTTCTTTCCCGCCTTCCGCGCCCGGCTGGCCGCCCTGGGCCGCCGGACCACCCACGCCCTCCGCCAGGCCACCCTCGGCCAACTGCAGAAACACCTCCGTGACTGCCTGCCCGCCCCGCTGCTTTCCAGTGAGGACGAAGGCCCCAACAGCCGCGACCGGGTGTTCTCCCTGCGCCTGACCTGCGAGTGCTTTATCTGGCAGATGCTCAAGCCCAACACCGCCTGCCGCGAAGTCGTCCGCCAGGTCCAGACCTTGCTGACGCTGGCGGGCCGGGGACGCATCAGCGAAGGCGATTCGGCCTATGTCCAGGCCCGGCTGCGGCTGCCCACGGAGCGCTTGGAAAAGGCGCTGACGGCCACCGCCCAGGCGGCGGACCGGCGGGTCGGCCCCGCCGGCCGGTTGCAAGGCCGGCCCGTCAAAGTGGTGGACGGCTCCTCCACCCAACTGGCGGACACCAAAAAGAACCAAAAACGTTATCCCCAACCCACCACCCAAAAGCGCGGCTGCGGCTTCCCCCTGCTGAAGCCGGTCGTGCTCATGTCCCTGACCAGCGGGGCCATCCTCAACGTCCTGACCGGCAACCTGCATGACCATGATTTGCGGCTCTTGCGCGCCCTGTGGGACCAACTCAAAACCGGCGACATCGTCTTGGGGGACCGGGCCTTCGGCGAGTTTACCACCCTGGCCGGCCTGCCGCCCTTGGGCGTGGATGTCGTGGGCCGCCTGCACGCCCGCCGCAAAGTGGACTTCCGCAAGGCCAAGTGGCTGGGCAAAAACGACGGCCTCTTTACCTGGGCCAAACCTTACCAGCAGTCGGAGATTCTTTCGCCGGACGAATGGGGTCTCTTGCCCGAAACCATCACCGTGCGCATCCTGCGGTTTACCACCACCATCCGGGGTTTCCGCAACCGCCGGCTCACCTTGGTCACCACCTTGCTGGAGGCCCAACTCTACCCGGCGGAGGAACTCATCGCCCTCTATGCCCGGCACTGGCGGCTGGAACTGTGTTTGCGCGATCTGAAGACGACCATGGGCATGGAAAGCCTGCGGTCCAAATCCCCGGACATGGCCGAAAAGGAACTCCTGGCCTATCTGGTGGCGCACAACTTGATCCGTTGCGTGATGGCCGAAGCGGTGGCGCCGCACGAGGTGGATTTGGAACGGGTCAGCTTCAAAGGCAGCGTGGACGCCCGGCGCAGCTACAGCGAGGGCATCGGCAAAGCCTCCAATAAAAAAATGCGCCGCCAGTTATGGGACGATCTGTTGAATAATCTCGCCTGCGACTTGGTGCGCCACCGCCCCAACCGCACCGAACCCCGGGCGGTCAAACGCCGGCCAAAACCTCATCCGCTGCTCAACCAGCCGCGCCGTAAATTTGTGGAAATTTCCCATCGCAGCCGCTACTGGAAAGGACGCCCCCGTAATTTTCGGGGCCTTAACCAAGGGCCATTCTCAACTGACCCCTAGGTGCCGGCCAATCATTGTGTCAACCAGGAAAACAAACCATGGTTTGACCCCTCTGACATCATCTGATTTGCATTCTGGGATCGAATTCCAAATTTTGCGAGCCGGAAGGGTTGAGCCAGGTTTGAATGGTAATTCCGGTGTCTGGACGAGAGGAGTCGGTAGAAAGACCAACGGATAAGCGGCCATACTGCTTGTTGGCCTTGTAAAAATAAAATTCCTTATCTAATTCACCACTCCATGGTACATGGTTTGAACTCATGCTGAATTCAAAAGACGATTGATAACCCTTTTCTGGCGCCCAATTGGGATACCGGTCATTCTGTAAAATCAAACCGCCTTTGACCGCCTCGATTTTTACGTTCCAGTCGTACTTGTCACGTCCTCTTCGAATATTCAGCGGGTAACGCGACAGCGTTATACGCAAATCGCCATCGGCGGATTTTTTTCCAGAAGCCAAATCAAAGCTCACTGAAGCTCCGTTGTAAGGAACTCTAGAGTCGCATTGAACATGAACCATTGGTTCGGGACCGCGAAGCTTCCACATGATGAATGTCACTCGATCAGTCGGGCTCGACGTTTCAGCCACTGATTTAACGTATTCTTCCCCATGACCACCCAATTCATATCCCAATTTATTGGGAACCACTCCCAGTTTTGCGCCATGCAATCCAGTAAACTGAAAAAGACCGACCTCATCAGTATAAGTTTTATACTGGGAAAATTTTTCCGGGGTGTCCCATCCATTTTCCAAAACCAAGTTGCCGGTAACATCTGCGTTGGTTACGGGCATACCATATTGATCAATTACTTTTCCATAAAAATCCTGTGATTTAAGATTGGTGATGCGGAAGTGAGCCAACATGGCTTCACCTCGGTCAATAAGCCCTTTTCGATACGCACCTAGTGCGTCATCTTCATTGGTAAAGCTGTTAATGTAATCTGATCTGGTGGCAAATCCTGATGGGGGCGAAAGATTAGTTGATGTCTGGGCGTTACAAAAGAAACATGTGTAATCAATGCCGGCCAAGGCAATCAGAATTGCAGCAGCTTTATAGTAGTTGTTTTTCATAAATCATTTTAAATCAAAACCAGTTCTTCCTAACAAAGCGCCCCACCAATTCCACTGCTCCGCAGAAGAAAACAAAAATTCAGCACTATGCCAGGGATGAGTGCCATAATCATTCCCTTGAAATGGATCGGCTGGCCATAAGTTTTGCAAATTTTGCATGGTGAAACCGTTTACAGACGATTCCGCGCCCAAGGCATAACTTTCGGATTGAACGCAAAATGCAAGAATTTCATAGGTATTGCCAGGATAAGACAGATTGTAGTCATTGGAACCGGCAATTTTGTAATAGCCCGACGGGTGGGCGGACGATTTTGTGGTCCAATAATATCCTTGAAAAGTAAGTCCGTCGTTTGGCTTCAATGTTTGGTCAGTTTTCCACGCATCCAGCGCCCAGTCGTTGACGTTGATAAAATCGGCGCATGCATTTGCGCTGGTGACGCCATTAAAATAAGGCAAGCTGGTCAGTGGAAAGCTGGCATAATCATCCGGCGTACTGGCGCTGTTTTCCCATGGGTTGGCATATATATCGTAGCCGTGTGCGGAAACGGCGCCCTGACAGGCTACATAGGTGTTCACAAGTTGATTAAGACCGCCCTGGCGCAAGGCCTCGCCCGCCACCACATTGCCCATGCTGTGGGCAAAAAGATACACATTGTTGGGATATTGTGAATCGAGACTGGTTAAGCAGCCGGCCAATCCGGCGGCCGAGGCCCAGGCATTAGATTCGCTGTCGTCATAATTGCGCAGATTAAGCCCCTGGCTGTCAGCGGCGGCCTGAATATGGGGTGAAAGCGCCGGTTTGAAATTGTTGTTTTCTTCCGGCTCCGTCTTCTTCCCCAAGTTCAGCAAAATTTCTTGTT
>Ga0302320_10013086_pt1 | contig 17371 bp, 17 predicted proteins | sample Bog_T0_3_FD_202130 | JGI IMG/M metagenome (GOLD analysis project Ga0302320, IMG submission 202130) | Peat permafrost microbial communities from Stordalen Mire near Abisko, Sweden - Bog_T0_3 | ecosystem: Environmental > Terrestrial > Soil > Wetlands > Peat | place: Sweden: Abisko, Stordalen Mire...
GCGAGCACGCCGTTCATCGCACGGCTGCTCCCCCATGTTCGCCGTGTCGTCGCCCCGGATTACCCCGGCAAGGGCTTCAGTCCGGAGGCGCGTGCAAGGGTCACCCCCGACGCGCTCGGTGACGCGATGGTGGAGGCGCTCGACGCGCTCGCTGGCGAGCCGGCGATCGTCGTGGGAAACTCGCTGGGAGGTGCCGTGGCGCTCCGTTACGCCATCGCGCGGCCTGCGCAGGTCGCCGGCCTGGTCCTCCTCTCTCCGGCGGGTGCGCGCTCCACGGAGGACGAGTGGCGGGCGATCGTCGCGTCGTTCGACATCCGCTCTCGCGCCGACGCGAAGTCGCTGTTCGATCGGCTCTACCATCGCGTTCCGCTCGTCCCGCGCCTTCTCGCGCACGAGGTCGGCGCTCTCATGAGCCGGCGCACGGTGCGCGAGATCCTTGCCGGTGCGACAGCCGAGGACGCGCACGACCCGGCTGCGCTCGGCTCGCTTCCGATGCCCGTTCTCCTCGTGTGGGGCAAGTCGGACCGGCTGTTTCCCGAGTCGCACTTTGCCTATTACCGCCGCCACCTGCCACCGCACACCATCACGGATCGGCCCGAGCGAATCGGGCACACCCCGCACGGCGAAGCGCCGGCCTGGGCGGCCGAGCGCGTCCTTCAGTTCGCGCGGCAGCTTCCCTGACGACCCGTTTGGACGTCACGCCACGGGCCGGGCGGCGCTCGCGTAGTTGATGGTCTGGCCCCGCTCGCAATAGAGCCCCGTCACCGCGGTGTGCGGCCCCAGGAGTGCGCCGATGTCAGGGGCGGTGCTTCAGGGCCCGACGGAGAACTGTACGATCACGACGCCGCCGGGCGGCACCGTGACGGACCACGATCCGCCGTTCTGCGTCGTCGGCACCTGTCCGTGGAGGACCGATACGGACGCCGCGTTGATCGTCCCTCCGTTCGCGGCTACCTGGACGGTCTGTGCCTGGGTCGGGTCGATGGTCGCGGGGTCGGCAGTCGTCGAGGACTTGGTCACGCCGAGATTGTTGATGAGCGTGACGATCCACGACGACGTGCCGAGCCGGTTCAGAAGGTACTCGACGTTGCCGCTGACGGTGATCGGGGAGGCCGCGTAGATGGCAGTCAGCGCCGCCTGCATGTGCTCCGGGTCGGCATAGGGGAGATACAGCCGGCCCGCCCCTGTTCCGGCGCCCATGATGTCGTCGTAGATCGTCACTTGCGCGGGGACGCCATCCTGGAGGACGAGGGACCCGCCGCCCTGCACGAACGCCGTCAGGCCAGCGACGAGTGTGGGCGTCGGGTTCACGTCTCCCGAGACGATGATGGTCTCGTACTGCTCGAGAACCTGCTCCGGGGCGTCCTCGAGGATCACGTCGACCGTGTCGCCGAACGCCTGCGTGTTGACGAGGTAGCCGGACTCGTCGCCGTTGTTCTCTACCGTGAAGCTGTCAGGCCACAGGTTCTGGTTGAAGAGCGCAGCCGTCGCGTAATCCCCAGCGTCCATCGCCAGGTAATCCCACGGCATGTTCTGGTACCAGAAGCCGAGGCCCATCCCGTGGTCCTCTTCGAGCAGCACTGCCGTCGGGACGTACGGAGTACCCCGATCGGGGTGAGCGCGCGTGAACGCCGCGAACTCCTGGGCGATCTGACCGATGGGGGAGAGAGGTAGCGCGCCGCCGTCCGCTTCGGGGTCGGCGCCGCTCCAGTAGTAAATGGCTCCGCCTTCCTCGCTCAGGTACGACGCCCCGGACATGTACGTCAGGTAGTAGGCGCGTTCGAAGAGGCTGTCCGAGTGCCCGCACGTCGGGCACGCGGTCACGCCCGTCCAGGGTTGTCCGCCGAGGTAGTAACGAAAGAACGCGCCGTACCACGCCGAGAAATCGAGCCCCCAGGGCTTTCCGTTCTGCCGCGCCGCTCCACGCGTGAAGGCAACGTGGGCCTGGATGCTGTCGATATTCTCACCGACCTCGCTCATCACGATGTCCGCTCCCCACGCGGCGCCATAGTGCTGAAAGAAGTAGTGCCCGTTGATCGAGGCAAGGAGGCCGCCATCGGTTGCGGTGGGGACGTGGTCGATCCAGAACGAGCTCAGGCGGTCGTATCCATCCTGTTTCGACGTCGGACCAGCGTCGTAGCAGCCCGCGTACGGGCCGTAGCAGTCGCGGTTGTCGCGAATCGTGCCGTCACCGATCACGGCGCCCGGCGGAATCTTGTAGTAGGTGTACCCCCACTCCGCGAATTCGGTGACCTCCCGTCCGTCGAGGCTCGTGAAGTTGCGACCCGGGCCGAGCGCGCCCAGCTGGTAGGTGCTCATCGAGAGAGCCAGCTCGCTGCCCGTCGGAAATGGCGCGCCCGGGTCGTACGTGAAGAAGGAGAACGTCGGCGCCGCGGCGGCGTCGGCTCCGACGTCGGCTCCTGCGTCGGGTGTGACTGCGAGGGTCGTGTCTGCCGGGGTCGCGTCGGTCGAGGCGGAGTCGAGCGAGGGCAAGCCGCTGGCGCTATCCGTGAGCGCCCCGTCGACCTTTGTCACGACGTTGCTCGCACCGCCATCGCTCGCACCGTCCGCCGGCCGCGAACCATCGCAGCCAGCCAACGAAGCCAGGAGCAGGGACATCGCGACTCCCGCGCGGGCGGTGTGCCGTCCTGTTCGAGAGGCTCGTCGGGCGTACCTCGCGGGATGCAGCATCATGAACCCTAGTGAAGCACGTCCCGTGTAGGGCGCCCGTCGCCCCTTTGGGGGTGGATACCGGGCGCTCCATTCGCCCATGAACGGTCCTGCTTCTCAGAGTGCCCGACTGGCCAGCGCCTGCGGCGGGCGCTTCGGGCGGCGGGGCCGTTCGGAAGCTGGGGAGAGGGAGGGAGGTTGCGGTCTCTCCGCCAGCGCCTTGCGTTCGGGGGTCGCGCGCTGGACGTCGATTCCGGCGAGGCCCGCCACGCTGTGCGCGATGAGCAGTATGACCGGTGGGAAGGCCTCGTAGAAGTCGCGCAGCTCATCCAGGAACCCCAGAAAGAGCGTGAGGCCGAGGAGCGGGACGAGGATCCACAGGCTGTCCTTCAAGAACCTGGGTTTGTCGGGCCATCGGGCCACCACGAGCAGCACGAGCGTGAGCCAGCTTACGGCGGTGGAAGGCGGGCAGGCCCGGAGGAGGTTCAGGTTGTGGCCAAGATGATCGACGGCCACGTCCGCGTTGCCATGGAAGGTCCAAGCGAGTCCAGCCTTGATCACCGCGAAGGCCACCGCCTGCGCAGCGAGAACTCCGAGCAGCGAGCGCCGCGCCAGGCGCTCGCGGAAGTGGACCGCGAAGACCACGAGGAGCAGGACCGTCGTCTCCTTGTTGAAGCAGGCGGATACGAAGACCAGCAGGTAGGCGCTCCAGCGCTCTCGCACCATCAGGCTCAGCCCCAGGGTGAAGAGGAGCAGCGCAGGGAAGTCGTAGACGAAGCTCGTGTAACAGAAGAAGGGCGGCAGGAGCGCAAGCCCAAACAGCGGGACGGCGCTCACGAAGGTGCGGGGCGCAACGAAGACTGTGGACAGCAGCTGACGGAGCGCGAAGCAGAAACCAAGGAGGGCGCCGTACATGATCACGGTCGCGACGAGGAATGCGGTGCACTGCCGCGCAGGCACGTGGTCGCAGAAGGCGAGCGCCGCAGCGAGCCGACCTCTTCCACCGGCGTCGACGAGCCAATGCTGGATATCCGCCGGAATGAGCTCGATTGCGCCACGAATGGTCCATGGCACGAGTACCCGATAGACGAAGGGCTTCGACGCCGTCCCGTCGACCATCCTCCCGAGCTCGGAGGGCCCGTAGTGCTCGATTCCCGGCTGGTGGAGGAACGCCGCGAGAACAACGAGCGCCCCGAACGCGTAGGCCAGCCTGAACAAGACCTCGGATCGCGCCCCCGCTAGCCCCTCCACGTCCGTCCTCGGCCGCATGTCCCCGCTCCACGCTCGTCGTCAACCGCGGTAAATGGGCCGCGGCGCGAGTCTTGATCACGAAAACGTGAGGCGTCGCCGCGGGAAGGCTCGACGACAATGGGACCTAGGGAGAGGGGCGACGGGACGCCTTCCACCCGAAGCAAGACAGATCGATCGTTCCGTCCGCATCGAAGCGGACTCCCTCCGCCTCGAGCAAGGTGCGCTGAAGGCCCGGATGCTCCCGGTCGGTCGAGATTCGGCCTTGCGCGTTCACGACCCGCTGCCACGGCAGTAGGCCCTCCGGGGCGGCGCGGAGAGCCCAGCCGATCCCGACGGGCGTGAGGCGGCGATGGACCAACGCGGAGAGCTGCCCGTACGTCGCGACCTTGCCCCGCGGGATGCGCCGGACGAGCCGCCAGACCTGCTCGAACGGCGAAGCTTTCGATTTCAGCGTCATTTGGGCCGGACTCGACCTCGCCCCCCGCTTCGGCCTGCGCCTAGAGGATCGCCCGCACGACGCCGCCGTCCACGCGCAAGGCGGCGCCGGTGGTCGCGGAAGCAGGGCCGCTGCAAACGTAGGCGACCATCGCGGCCACTTCCTCGGGCGTGGCGAAGCGCTTGATGAGCGATGAGGGACGAACACTCTGGAAGAACTCCCGCTCGATGGTCGCCGCGTCCACCCCACGCGTGCGGCCCATGTCCGCCACGAACGTCGAGACACCCTCCGACGCGGTCGGCCCCGGCAGGATGCTGTTCACCGTCACGCCGGTCCCCGCAACCGACTCGGCGAGGCCGCGCGCGACGGCAACCTGCGCCGTCTTCGTGACGCCGTAGTGGATCATCTCGACCGGGATCTGCACCGCAGACTCGCTGGAGATGAACACGACGCGACCCCACTTGCGCGCCACCATCCCCGGCAAGTAATGGCGGCTCAGGCGGACCCCGCTCAGGACGTTGACCTCGAAGAAGCGCAGCCAATCCTCGTCGGGGATGTCCGCGAAGGCCTTCGGTTCGAAGATGCCGAGGTTGTTGACGAGAATGTCGGCGTCCGGCACTTCCCGGATGAGTCGATCTGCCCCGCCGCGTGTCCCGAGATCGCAGGCCACTCCCTCGACGTTGGCGCCCGAGCTCAGGGCGCGGATGTGGGAGATGGCCTGGTCCACCCGAGATTGCGTGCGCCCGTTGACGATGACGGTCGCTCCCTCGTGCGCGAGGGCTGCCGCGATGGCCAGGCCGATGCCTGCCGTGGAGCCACTCACGACAGCGCGCTTTCCCTCTAGCTGAAGATCCATGGCGCAAAGCTCACACCGGGTTGGGGCGTTGTCGAGCGGGATCGGAGCACGAGCGTTTGCCGGGCCGAGAGGCCTGCGGCTTGCAAATCGGGCGACTCATGAGGACGAACCAAGCTCACTTCCGCTTCATCCATGCTCCACGAGTCCGACCCTGGGGACACCTGGCCGCGCTGCCCGCGCTGACGGCCTGCTTCGGTGCCCCGGGGTCGGGAGCACGAGGCAGGCGCGCGCGCAGTTCGCGGAGCGGGCATATTGCCCCGTGGATCGCGTGCGCGCCTATCTCGTCGACGAGGCCACGCCACCGGCCGACGTCGCGCAGGACCCGCAGCGGCTCGCCATCTGGCGTTCCGCGGCCGCGAGGCGGGCGCGTGAGCGCCTCGAGTGGCGAATCGGCGTCGAAGGCTGCAACCACCGCGCGGTCTTCGTGTGCTCGGACGGGGCACCCTGCACCGAGAGCTCGTCCACGCTCGGACCTCGTCCCGTCGAGGACTGACCCACCGTCGTAGCGATCGATCTTGAGCCGAGCGCATCCAGATCTAGCGTGACTGATTGCCGACGACATATCCTCGGCGCCATGCCTAGACGGTCTTCACCAGCACCCATCCGCATCGGCAGAGGGGTTGCAGGGCTCGGGCTCTTTGCTCTGGCGCCGATCAAGAAGGGGCAGTTCATCGCGTATTACCGCGGCAAGAAGATCCCGACGCGCGTGGCCGATGACCTCAACAACAAGTACCTGTTCGAGATCAACACCCGCTGGACCATCGATGGCTCGAGCCGCAGCAACATCGCCCGTTACATCAATCACTCTTGCCGGCCGAACGCGGAGCCCTACTTCGTCAAGCACGTCATCAAGATCCGGGCTATCGCGAACATCAAGGCCGATGAGGAGATTACGTACGACTATGGCCCGGGGTACTTCGATTGCTTCATCAAGGCTGCGGGATGCGCCTGCATTGCCTGCAAGAAGAAGAGGGCCAAGGCCCGCGCGGAACGCAGAAAGACAGCAGCAAGTAAGAAGCGCGGGGCGTGAGCTGGCGCGCCTCGGCTTGCCTGCGTCGCCCGCTATGCCGGCGGCGGCGGGAAGCCGCTCGTGTGTGTCTTGTGCCCGATGGCAAGGTCGACGGAGTGCTCGAGCGTTGGGATGACGAGCTTCTGCAGGCCGAGTAGCGCCCCTCGCTTGCTCCCGGGCAGTGAATAGACGATGCACCGGTTTACGACTCCCGCCGTCGGTCGCGCGAGAATGGCGTGCGGGCCGATCGCATCGAAGGACAGGCGCCGGTACGCCTCGCCGAACCCATCGAAGCGCTTCTCGAAGATCCCCTCGAGCGCCTCGAATGTCTGGTCGCGCGGGTTGATCCCTGTCCCGCCGGTCATCACGATGGCTTCCGCTTCGTTACCGTTGGCCACGCCGCTCACGAAGGCACGGATGTAGTCCGGCTCCTCGCTCAACACGTTGTGGCGGATCACTCGGAAGCCGGCGGTCGAGAGCTCCGTGTCTAGAGCCTTCCCTGCCTCATCGTGGACGCGCTTGCGCTTGTCGCTCACGGTCACTGTGATGACGCGAACGGCGCTCCTGCCGGCTACAGCTCCCATTGGCCAATATCTAGCACGAGGTACCCCCGGGACATCGACGAACGCTCATGGGTCCAGAGGCACGTGACTCGCTTCACTGGGGCGGTCGCGAGGTGCCCGTCGTCACGTTGCCGCCGATCCACTCGAAGTGGTCGATGAGCACGCTCGAGTCGAGCAGCCCGTCGCCTGCGTCCCAGATCATGAAGTCGAGCGTGAACTGCTCACCCGGCTGGATCGGCGCCTGCGTGGTCAGCCACCCCGTCGCGCCTCCGTACGTGGCAGTTCCCATGTCGTTGCAAGCCGTGGGGCCCGTGTCGCCGAAGCCGGTGCCGGCTAGCTCCCCCGGACCTGCCGCGCAGGCGTCCGTCCCCGTCGGCGTCCCGATGTTGAACGGATTCTCCGACGCGGCGCACCCCACCTCGGTGTTCGGCGTGCAGCGGTTGAAGAAATCGATGTTGACGGCGACCGGGTTGTTGTTCGAATCGAAGGAAATGTTGCCGGTCGTCATGGACGACGTGAGGTAGGCGACGAACGCGTCGTTGTAGTTCGAGCAGACGTAGTTCGGCCACTCGCTCGAGTAGAAGTCGAAGTCGAACTTGAAGCCGTTCGCGTTCATCGGTGCCTTGAGGACGAGCTTCACGTCGATCATGTCGTTGACGAGGGAGCTCTGCGCGCAGCCTTGCGCGGCCTTCGGGAATCCGGGCGGGGCATTGCCCGTGGGGTAGTTCTCGCCGTCGCGCGGGCCGCCGCCGCTCGTCACGAAATCGGCGTTCGGGTCCGACGCGCTGTTCGATGGGTCGTCGTAGTTGCGCGCGTAACCGGAGCTGAGGACGGCCAGGGTGGACCCTTCCCTCGGCGTGATGGCGCTACCGAACCCGGGCAAGAGGCCCCACTGCGCCGAGGCTGGAGGCGCCGTCGCCCCGAACGCGTTCGCATAGCTCGCGCTGACGAGACCGTAGCCGACCCCCGACGCGGTCGTGCAGATGCCGATCGCCTTGGCGAACGAGCTCGCGTTCGAATCGTCCACCGCGAGCCCCATGTCACATGCCGCCGTCACGTCGATGGGGCCGTCGCCAGTCAGCATCGCATCGCCCGCGCCGCCTTCGGTGTTGCCGGTCGAGAACATGCCGCCGTCGTTTCCCCCATTGCCGCCGATGATCATGTCGCCGCCGTCGTCGCCGTCGCCGTCGGTGTTGAAGCCAGAGGAGTGCGGTTTGCTCGAGCATGCGGCCGCAATCCCCGCGAGGAGCACGAGGGAGAAGGCGGCAGTCTCTTTTCGTCCGGAAAGCATGCGCGGCAGTGTAGACCCCAACGTCGCCTTCGCCAGGACTCTTGCAGGCGGAAACCGCGCTCCGGATTACACTGTCGCTCGATTGTTGCAGTGCGAGCATAAGGCGACGCCGCGGGCGGCGGTCGGGTGCTCGCGGCGAACACGCAGCGGACTTGCGCCGCGTAGCCAATCGAGTCGAAAGCGGCTCTAGTCGCCGCGTGCTCGTCTTCGTCACGCGGACCTTCCGTTTCACAGCCCTCACGCTTCTCTTCGTCCCCGCCTTCCTCTTGCACCCCCTCGGCGGACCCGCCGCCGGCCCGAGTCTGGTCCGCTGGTACCTCCAGACGTGCGGGGCCGCTTTCGTCAAGCTCGGGCAGCTCCTCTCCACGCGGTACGATCTGCTTCCCGCTCCATACTGCGAAGCCCTGGCTACGCTTCTCGACAGCCTCCCGCCCGCCTCCGCTTCTCGCGTCACTGCCGCCATCGAGCGCGATCTCGGCCGCCCCCTCCGCGCGTGCTTTCGCGACTTCGAGCCGGTGCCCCTCGCCTCGGCCTCCGTCGCCCAGGTCCACACGGCGCGGCTCGTCTCGGGAGAGGCGGTCGTGGTCAAGGTGATCCGGCCGGGCATCGAGCAGTGCTTCCGCGTAGACTTCTTCTACTTTCGTCTCATCGCTCGCGTGCTCGAGCGGTTCGGCGTCCTGCCTAGCGTTGACTTCAGGGGACTCGTGCGCGAGCTCCAGAAGCTCTCCGTCGAGGAGCTCGACCTGCGACGGGAGGCTCGAAACCTCCGCGAGATGCGCCGGATGATGGCATCGGACGCGATCGATCACCGCGCGCCCCAGGACTATCCGCAGTGCTCCGGGCGCGTCGTCCTGACGCTGGAGCGCATCGAGGGCGTGCCGCTCACGCGTATGATCGCGGCCGTCGAATCGGGCGACGATGCGACACTCGCCGCCTGGGCGGAAGAGGGAATGACGCCAAAGCGGACCGCGCGCGTCTTGCTCCGCTCGCTCCTCGAGCAGACGTACCGCCACCGAGTATTCCACGTCGATCCGCATGCGGGCAACCTCTTCGTGACGCCGGGCGGCACCCTCGCGTGGGTGGACTTCGGAATGATCGGCTGGGTCGACGAGCGCGTCTGGGCACAGCAGTTCAAGCTCCGGCTGGCCATCGCCGAGGGCAAGATTCACGGCGCCTACCAGAGCCTCATCGCCACCCTGGAGCCGCTGCCGCCCGGCAAGGACCTTTCCCGCTTCGAGGCGGACATCAAGGACTACCTACGGGACTGGACCGTCGCTTCACGCGATCCTGCCGCCCCGATCTCCGAGAAGAGCAGCGGCTTCTTTCTCCTCCACGCTTTCGACGCCGTACGGCGGGCAGGCCTCTGTTTGCCGTCGAGCGTTCTCCGCCTCTATCGCTCCATGATCATCAGCGACATGGTCATGCTGAGGCTCGACCCGGAGATCGACTGGGTTGCCGTGATCCACGACTTCGTGGTCGAAGAGGGCGAGCGGCAGATACGGCTCCTCGTCGACGATGCCGTCGCCGTTCCCACCGTGAGCGCCGCGCTGCGGGCGTCGGTAGGGGGCCCGCGCGCTGCGATGCAGCTCATCGATTGGGTCGAGAACAGACTGCCGGAATTCGGACGGAGCTACGGCGATCAGCTCTCACGGATCGAGGCGTCGCTGCTCTTGACCCTGCGCTTCGCACGCGCAGTCGTCGCCTCCGCGTGGCTCGCGCTGCTGGGAGCCGGGACTCTCGCACCGCGCTTCTTCCCAGGAAGCGCCTGGGCGGAGCTCGGGCCCGCGGCGGGCCGCGCCTTCTGGCCGCTTGCGATCTTCGGCGCCGTGACGACGCTCTTCTTCGGGAAGCTGATCAACGGCTTCCGGCGGCCTTGAGACAACGGGGGTTTGTTGATACCCCAGACCCTACCCATGAACGACGACCCCGCGCGCCAGGTGCAGCCGAACGAGAGACAGGACGTCAAGAAGCGTGGCGCCGGCAGCGCGGGTGGCGGCCCGATGCGGGGCACGCTCCGGCTCACGGTTCGCGCTCTGGGCGAGCTGCTCGGCGGCGTGGCCGCAGCCTCTGCCGAGGCGTTCCGGAGCTTCAACGAGAAGCTCGCCGCCGGTGAAGGTGAGGGCGCCGCCGGAGCGAGCGCGCTCGGGGCGGACTTCGTCGATGGCGTCGCGGAAGGCAACGCTCGGTTTCTCGAGGGAATCGCCGCGGCGTCGCGGAAGGCTTACGAGAACTTCAAGGCCAGCCATGGACCGGCGTCCGTGCCTGAAGCGATCGACTACGAGCGCCTGGCACGCCACGTCGCTGTCGAGCTCAAGAAGGCGGATCCGAAGGTCTGAGTGGTTTTATCCCAGTCTTCATGAAGGCTAGGGTGCGTCCGAGTCCTTGAAGAGGTCGTCGTTGTCGCTCGCGAAGGGAATGGTCTGCGGCATCACGCAGCGAGCGTCGTACGTGATCTCGTGCGCCGCCAGGACCGTGTCGGCTGTCCATGTCGCCGCGAGGGAGCTGGCGCTCCCCTGCGCCCCGGCCTCGGCCCAGACCTGCTCGGCCCACGCGGCCATGAGCCCAGGGTCGTAGAGCGTGAAGGGCACCGCTGTGCTCATCGGCCCCACTCTTACTACGGCGTCCTCAATCGCGTCAGCTTCAATGTGGGCTATCACGTCGAGCACCACGATTTTCCCGCCATTGCGTGGAGGCGGCTCCCTCAGGTTCGCGAGAGCGCACGCGAAGAGTACGACCGACTGTTCTCGGTCCGCTCCTGGACCCTTCTGCTCGCGAACTACGTCTCGAACACTCGGATTCGGGTCGATCACTACCAGGGCATGGGGATCTCGCTTCAGGAAGAGGCTCTCGCGGAGCGCCGTGATCCGCCCGTGCACACCCGACTGTCATGGTGGGAGCTGCCGGAGGACTACGACTGGAAGGACCACGCGGGCTGATGGGCGCGCCGCGGGACACAATCGTGGTTAGATGAACGGGTGAGCCTGCCGTTCGTACTGTCTCCCTACGTTCGCGCCATCAAGACTCCTGCCGGTTTCGTCATCGACGACGGCCTTCGCGGGAAGATAGAGCTCGACGATCCCATGCGTGCCGTCGTGCGAGCCCTCTGGGACCCAGCTTTCGCCGGCCGGGAGCTGTCCCGCGTGCGTGCGACGCTCGGGCCTGCGGAGACCACGGCCGCGGTGGAACGCCTGAAGCGGCGGCAGGTCGTCTTCGACAGCCGCCAGGCGTGCGACGGGTTCATCGACATGATCCTCGAGACGCATCGATCGAACGTCCCGTTTCTGGATCAGATCGAGCTGACCAACATCTGCCCGTTTCGGTGCCAGTTCTGCCCGCGGGGTATCTCGGGGAAGATGAAGCGTCCCACCGGGAAGATGGACCTCGCCCTGTTCGAGCGACTCCTCGACCAGGCGAGCCCGAACCAGGCCCGCTGGCGTCCGCTCGAGCTTCATCATCTGGGGGAGTCCTTGGTGCACGAGGACGTCGATCGGTTCGTGGCGGCCGCGACCCAGCGAGGGCTCCCGACGGAGATGTCGTGCAACCCTTCGATGCTCACGGCCGAGCTGAGCAAACGCATCCTGGACGCCGGGATCCATCGGCTCGTCATCTCGCTCGACGGGATGGACAACGAGACCTCGATCGCGATCCGGGGCCCCGCGGCTCGCTACGACAAGGCCGAACGGAACCTGGAGGCACTATTCGCCCACGCCGCGACCCTCGAGAAGCCACCCACCATCGTCGTGCAGATGATCGATCTGCACCGCAACCGATTCCAGCGCGACGCCTTCCTGGAGAAGTGGGGCAAGACGGGTCTGCCCTTCGTGGAAGCCTACATCAAGGATCTGGGCGGCCCGGATCCGGACACGGGCGCCAGGAGCGAGACTCCTCCAAGCTACATGTGTGGCTATCCGTGGCGCTCGGTCGTGGTCCTCTGGGACGGCCGCGTCGTGCCTTGTTGCATGGACGCCGATGCCGACCTCGTCCTGGGTGACCTCAACACGATGACCCTGGCTGAGATCTGGGCGGGGGCCGAGGTGCGGCGACTACGCGAGCAGCTCCGCAAGAACACGATACCGTGTGGACACCTCTGCGACGGGTGCCCGTGGCGTCGGGAGACGTACGCCGCCGCGATGCCGAAGAGGCACCCGGATCAGGCGAAAGAAGAGCCGCTTCACTGGTGAAGCCGAGGCACGTTGAGCCGGCCGGTCTCACAGGACGATGGTACGATTGCCCTCCACGATGACGCGCCGCTCGAGGTGCGCGCGCACGGCGCGCGAGAGCACGAGGCGCTCGACGTCCCGTCCCACGCGCACCAGATCTTCGGGCCCCATGCCGTGGTCCACCCGCGCGACGTCCTGCTCGAGGATGGGTCCCTGGTCCAGGTCCACGGTCGCGTAGTGCGCGGTCGCGCCGATGAGCTTCACCCCGCGTGCGTACGCCTGGTGGTACGGCCGCGCGCCCTGAAACGCGGGCAAGAAGCCATGGTGGATGTTGATGGCAGGGGGCGCCGCGCGAAGAAAGTCGGCGCTGACGATCTGCATGTAGCGGGCGAGCACGACGAGATCGATGTGATGACGCTTCAGGAGCTCGATGATCTGGCGCTCCTGGTCGGCCTTCGTCTCCGGCTTCACGGGGAGGGCGTAGAAAGGGATGCGGAAGTTGTCGGCCACCGACTCCAGGGTTGGATGGTTGCTGATCACGATCCGGATCTCGCAACGGAGCTCGCCCTGCCTTTGTCGCAGGATGAGATCGTACAGGCAAGCGCTCTCCTTCGTGACGAGGATGGCCACGTTCGGCACGACGTCGTCGTAACCCACCGACCACGTGCCTCCGAGCGCGAGGACAATCTTGCCGAACGAGTCCTCGAGCGTGCGGCGCGACGCCGACCCTCCCATCGCTTCGCCCGCTCCCGCCACTCCGAGCGCGGCGAGATCGACCACGATGCGCATGAAGAAGCGCGGAGCAGTCTCTGCGTGGACGTCGGTATGGTTGCTCGCGTCGACGATGTTGAAGCCGCGCTCGTAGAAGAAGCCGGCGATGCGCGCGACGAGACCTGGCTGATCGGGCGCGGCAAACAGGAAGGTGGCACGAGGAGAGGGCATTGCAGGCACGCTAGTGTAATGAATCCATGACGGCGAGTCCCGCGCAGCCGGAGCGGTGGAGTCGGCCGCTCCGTCAGCACCCGTAGCGCGCACCGAAACCACAGATGCCCTGGCGGCACGCCGGCGCGATGTCACCGTCTCCGCTGCACGGGTGGAAGCCCCGGTGGATGTCGGGCGGACGGCGTATCGCTCGTCGCGGGCCGGGCCAGCCTGCAATCCAGCAATCGTCGTCCTTGGTGCAGGAGACGGGGCTAACCCACTCGAAGGCGCATCGCGATTGCCCGTCGCAGGAGCAGAACGGTCCCTCGGTGACTTGCGAGGTCGGGTTCGTCGCCGTTCCGCGATTCACGAGACAGAGGCCCCGTCCTTCGTCGAGCCCACAGGCGCCCGGGGCGCAGGCGGCGAGCGGCGGGGGAGGGGGGCTCGCGGGATGAAGCAGGCAGCGCCCATGGAGGCACGCGCAGCTGCCGGGCGCCGGCCCGGGTGCAGCGCAGGTAGACGTAGGGTGCGGGCTCGCCGGTCCGCCGCAGCGAGAGGGCGCACATGGATCGTCCCAGGTACAGTCCGCGTCGCTCCCGCACGCATCGCCGAGGCCGTTGTCGGCGGGGGCAGGGGGCGGGTCGCCCGGAGCGAGGACGGTGCTGGGCTGTGCGTGCGGCTCCGGCGTGCCGTCCCCCAGCTGCCTGTCGTCGTTCGAGCCCCAGCAGACCAGCTGTCCACCGGAGATCCGCGCGCACGCGTGCGTCCCTCCGACCGCGAGCGCGTCCGCCCCCTGGACGCCGACGTCGAGGAGGTCGGCCCGTGGGCGCTGGATGACTCTCGCCACAGGTTTGCCGAAGCACGAGATCGCACCGCCGCGCCGCAGGGCGCACGTCGTGACACTCCCCGCCTCGATCGCCACGGCATCATCGAGACCCGCGATGGGCGTCGTTTCGCCTGGAGATGGGTGCGCGTTCTTGAACTGCCCGGTCCGGTTGTCTCCCCAGCACAGCACCGACCCGCCCGTCGTGCGCGCGCACACGTGGTGGAACGCCACCGCGATCTCGGCGACGCCCGCCACGGTGCGCACGATCGTGGGGACGGTGAGAAAGGGGCCTTCGAAGTCTTTCGCCCCCATGTCGAAGTGCATCCCCCAGCACGCGATCTCGGACGTTTCCGTCGAGAAGGCGCAGCTCGTGTACGGGCCCACCGCGAGCCCCGATGCCGGCCAGGGCAATGCGACGGGTACCGGTACGGCGCTGTCCTCCTTAGTCCCGTTCCCGAGCTCACCTTCGTGGTTGGCCCCCCAGCACGTGATGCGGCCGTCGTCGCGGAGGGCGCACGAGTGCGCCGAGCTCGTCGCGATGGCCTTGACCTCCGAGACGCCTTCCACGCGTGTCGGCTTCGTCTGCCGCTCCGTGGCGCGATCGACCATCAGAGCGTGCGCACCAGCGCCCCAGCACCAGACATCGCCCTCCGCCTTGAGCGCGCAGGTCTGGTTGCCTCCGGCGCTGATCTGAACGACACCCCAGAGTCCCGGCACGACCGAGGGGAGCTCGCTCGGCGACACATGGCCGAGGCCGAGCTGGCCGTCGCGGTTGGATCCCCAGCAACGCACTTCCGCGTTGGAGACGATGGCGCAGGTGTGGGAAGCGCCCGCGGCGAGCGGCACGGTGGGCGCGCAGTGGCCCGCTCCGCATCGGGAGGCTCGAGGACACGCGTGGCCGCACGCTCCGCAGTTGGTGGCGCTCGAGTCGAGGTCGGCCTCGCAGCGAGGAGGCTCGGCCGGCTGCACAAGGACGACCGGCGAAGGAGGAGCGGGCGTCGATACCGGTTGCCGAGGGGCACAACATGCAGCCAAGGCTGCCAGGGCCGCAATGGTAAGAACGGCGATTCGCCCCGAGCGAGTGCGGTTCATGGCGAGCTCTCAGGTGCTGAGTGGCACCACCGCGGTGTGCTTCGCCAGCGCAGGGCCACGCCTCGGATCCCCCGGTTGGAGCTCCGCCACGGCCGTGCCGATTGCCGTGAACTCGACGATAGGCGCGCTCTGCCCTCCGCCGTAGGCCGACTCGGTCACGGCGACGCCGACGATCCCCACCGGCGCGTCAGGACTGCCTTCCGGATGCTGCCGGAAGAGATCCTGCTGCAAGCGGTCCATCGCCGTCTCGCGCGCGTCGAAGAAGGCCTGTGTGTACTCGGAGACCTCGCCGTCGCGGCCGCGATAGTCGCGCAGGTGGCGCGGGTCGAGGCCGTATACGCAGGCTCCCATCGCCACCGCGACGGGCCGGTGCCCCGCACGCACGAGCTTCACGAAGTCGGTGGCCGTGAGGTCGCTCGTGAAGGGTGATCCGTCGGCGAGACGTAGTGAGGGGCCCCCGCGCTGCGCGGGGTGGGCGTATCCGTCGTCGAACCCGATGGCCGTCCCGATGGCCACGAACTTCGCCACCTGCCGCGACCCGCGCCACAGATCGTGCTCCACCTTGATCCGAACGTCGACGACGCCCTCGGCTCCCAGCTCGGCCGCCTGCCGGCACATCCGGCCGACCGCGAGCCCGCGCGCCGAGCGCAGGGCGTGGCTCAGGGCAACGACCTCGCCGGTGGCGACGACCCAGTCGTGCTGGTTACCGGCTTCGTAGATGCACGAGCCGATGACGAGCCCGTGGGGAAAGTAGCCGGCGCGCGCGAGTGTGATGAACTCGGTGACGGACAGCTCGCTCAGGGCAGGGGAAGGTCGCATACGTCACTCGCCTCTCTGCGACGAAGAACCTGGAAGGGGCTCGGGCTCGTCGTTGGCCGAGAGGACCAGCGTGGGTTTGGGCAGGGTCCCGCCGGCGTCCGACGGGACGACCGCCGTTCCCACGACGAAGAGCTCGATCACCTCGCCGCTCTGGAGTGCGCCGTTGCCGGCGTTCCACGGCGCGAACCTCCCGGAGTGCTCGCGCTCCGCGAAGGTGACGCCCACGATCCCGGTCGCCCCGAGGGCCTCGGCCTCGTCTTGCAGCCGTTCGGTGGCCAGCTCGCGGGCATCGTAAAGCGAGTGCGTGTACGCGCCGAGCTCGCAGCTGTCGGCCGGAGGGGCCTGGAGGAGCTGGGGAGGGACGTAGTAGACGCAGTTGCCCATCACGAACCCGACGGGCCTGTACCCGGACCGGATGAGGGTCCAGAAGTCCTGGCCGCTGAGGTCGGACTGGAACGGCTTGCCGTGGATGTTCTTGTAGCTCTCCCCGCCGCGGTGCCGTACGGCGCAGCCGATCGCCAGAAACTCGGCGGCATTCGGACCAAAGGAGTACGCCGTCTGCGCCCGCGGCCGCGTCCACGGTGCCGGCGGCTCCGGCGACCACCCGAGCTGCTGGCAGTAGTGAGACCACATCGGGGCGGCGACGTCGGGCCAGCGCTCCCACCCCATGCCGAGCAGCGTGGAAGAGCGTGGAAAGCCAGTGCTCCGTGCCCAGTCCTGCCACTCGCGGTAGAGGATCCACCACTGCTTGGTGGGGTTCGTCCCCAGGCGCACGGTCAGGCGAACTCCGACGACACCGTCGGCGCCGAGCTCGTCCGCCTCCTCCTCCATGCGGTTCATGGCGAGCTCGCGTGCGTGGTAGAGCGCGCGCGTCATGTCCGTGATCTCGCAGCCAGGCTGGCCTGGCGCGAGGTTCGGAATGGTGGGGGCGATCTGGTAGATCGAGCTGCCCATCACGAGCCCGAGCGGGTCGAACCCGGCCTCCTTCACGAGCAAGAACTCGCTGACGGAGAGGTCGCTCGTGAAAAGCTTCTTCGCTCGCATCTCTGCGATGCGTTCGCGTGCGTGCTTCGGGAGATCCTGCGTCATGCGTCGTCCGGTTCGTTGTACTCGGCCACCTCGAGCGCGTTCTCCTCGGCTTCCTCCGCTGCGCGCTCTACGTCCGCTGCGTCGTCGTCCTCCTCGTCGAGCGAGTTGTCGCGGCGCTTCTTGAGCGACATCATCGACAGGAGGAGTGGCGGAACGTCTCCAGGCGGCTCCTTCCAGCCCGGAATCCGACGGATGCCCGTTCCGAACCAGCTGACGTTGACGTCGAGGTCGTCGAGCGTGCATCCGCCGTAGCCGCACGGGACCTCGCGCACGTCGATGGTGAGGCCGCTTCCCACGACGAACTCCGCCGCGGCTTGCTGCGCTTGCGCCGTGACGCGGCCGATGACGAGGTCGCGAGCTGTCTCGACGACGTGGTTCGCCGTCGTGA
>Ga0302320_10013092_pt1 | contig 17363 bp, 14 predicted proteins | sample Bog_T0_3_FD_202130 | JGI IMG/M metagenome (GOLD analysis project Ga0302320, IMG submission 202130) | Peat permafrost microbial communities from Stordalen Mire near Abisko, Sweden - Bog_T0_3 | ecosystem: Environmental > Terrestrial > Soil > Wetlands > Peat | place: Sweden: Abisko, Stordalen Mire...
GTCAGCCGCCGGATGAAACCCGTCTGCTCGGCGAACGGTATGAACGCCGCGGGACTCAACAGCCCACGCGTCGGATGCTGCCAGCGCATGAGCACCTCCGCGCCCGACACGCGGTTGGTCGCCAGTTCGATCTTCGGCTGGTAGTAAAGCCGAAGTTCGTCGTGTTCGACGGCGTGCCGCAGTTCGCCCAGCAAAGAGAGCTGTTCACGCGCGGCGGGAGAGATTGCCTCCTGATAAATTGCGAGCGGATGCTTCTCGCGGCGCGCTTGCTCGACCGCCATGTCGGCACGGCGCAGCAGTTCCTCGGCCCGAAGCGTCGTCCCGGCGCCGAGAGCAACACCCACGGTGGCGCTGATGTCGATGGGCTGCGACTCGACCGCGACGGGCTCGGAAAGGGCGACCAGCAGCGAGGTTGCCCACGGCTGCAGCGCCGCGGCATCGGGCAGGCGCGTGAATGCCGCAAATTCGTCCGCCGCCAGACGCGCGACCGCCGAATTGACGGACGGCAGCGCGGCGAGCCGCGAGGCGATCGTGATCAATACTTCGTCGCCGACCGAATACCCCAAATGCTCGTTGATGCGGCGGAATCTCAGCAGGTTGACCACGGCGACCGCGACCATCCCACCGCTCTCCTTCGATTGTTCCTGGTTCGACAGTGTCTGGTTCAGGGCGGATTGGAATGCGGTTCGGTTCATGAGCCCGGTGAGCGTGTCCTCGTAAGCCAGACGCCGGATCGACTGGTCGCGAGACTGGACCGCCGTCTGCATGTGCATCAAGCCCTGGGCGAGGACGCCGAGTTCGTCGCGGCGGTGTACGGCAAGCTCCACGTCATACGCGCCGCCGCGAATTCGATCCACCGATGCCGTGAGATTCTGCAGCGGCCGGGTAATGTTGCGGGCGATCCCGAACGCGGCCCAGGCGAAACCGATCAGGCTGAAACCGGCGATGATGAACAGCATGTTGGTCAGCCGTTCGAACGGCGCGCGCGCCTCGGTGAGCGAGCGCGAGAGCGTTGCCTCGACTTCGACATCGCCGAGGTCGGCGAGCGGGATGCGCCGGGCCGCGACGTCCTGCCGGCGTGCCGCGCCGGCCGGCAGCGTGGTGGCGACATCCGACCAGGCATCGCCCGAACGCAGCGACAACGTCACGCCAAGGCCGGTGATGTCGGCGAGTTCCCGCGCCGCCTTGTCGTCGAGTTCAAATCCCATGGTGATCCATGCCACCGGCACAGGGCTGCGCACGGCCACCGTGACCATTTCGTAGATTTTTCCGCCGTCGACCATGACGCGAGTCGCATGATCGGCGCTCATGCCGCGATGTTGTCCCGCCGTCATTTCGAAAACGCTGCCCGCAGCGGCGTGCGAGCCGAAGGCGGCGATCACCCGTCCATCCAGTGAGGTGAGCACCACGAGTGCGGCACCGACCCGCGCGCCGCTGTTCTCCAGCGCAGAGTTGAGTGTCTCGGTATCGCGTGCCGAAACCGCTTCGCGAAAACCGTAATCGGCGGCCACCGCCTGTGCGGCTTGCGTCAGCAGGCGGCGGTTGCTTTCCAAAAAGCGCGTGAATACCGAGGCGCCGACGTCGAGCTGGCGCTGCACCTCGCGTTCCGCATTGCTGCGGTTCGCGGCGGAGACTGCGTAGAGCGCAGCGCCCAACACTGCCGCGAGCAGCAGCAGGAAGGTGACGGCGATCCGCGTGCGTAGCGCCATGAGCGGGTTACTCGGGCCACGCCGCGACTGTGTCGCGGTTCGGATCGAGCTGCACGGTCAGCGCGACCGTCGCCGGCGCCGAGCCCACCTCGAGGTCGCGAGGCGCGGGCGCCGAAGCCAAGGCGGGCTGCCAAACGCGCAGCTTGTAGTGCCCGGACGGCACCTCCAGTGTCACGCTCCCCGACTCGGTCACCTTGCCGAAGTAGGGCGAGTCGACCACGCCGACGAAGGCCACCATGGTATCGTGGATGTTGCACCCCAAGACGACGAGCCCGGGCCTGTCGAATACCACGACTTCTTTCGCAGAGCCCGCATAAAGCTTGAGATTGAATGTCTTCGCCGGCGAGAAGGAATACACCTGGTGGCGGATGTGGTCGCTGTTGGGAAACGTGACTGACGTGCCGGTGCGGACGATGCTGACGCGAGGCACGTAGCGCTTGTTGATTTGATCCACGATTGCCGCGTCATGGCCCGGCGCCGGCGTGGCATCGAGAGGGTCGAGCACGACCAGGGTATCGGCGGCGGCCGCTCCCGAAGCGGTCTTGACCGTAACGGTCACGGTGCCCGCCGCGGCGGCATGCGCGCAAATGATGCCGATCGCGGCGAGCCGGCATGCCCGGGGGGACGTTACCCTCATTTGCGGGCTTCGTTTTGCGCGGGCTCGACCACATCGCGTTTCATCGGTGCCAGCAACCGCAACAGTTCGTTGGTCGCCCCGAGGTCGACGTGCCGCTCGCGGAGAATGTCGCGCAGCTCGGACACCATGCCGTAGAAATCCGCTTCGGAGATGTGGTGCCCGGCGTGAACTTCGCGCATCGAGTCGCCCGAATAGTGACAGGGACCGCCGGACAGATCGCACAGCTGCTCCGCCAAGAGCCGCTTGATGCGCGGCAGATTGCTGTCCTTGAAGCTGCGACCCAATGAAGGGTCCGATGCGACGCGGTCGATGAGCAAGGAGGAAATCGCGGAGACCCCGGACGCTCCGCCCAATCTCGCGTAAAGCGTTGCGGCGTCGCGCGCGGCCGCGGGGGCGTGCCACGCGGCGCCCGATATGCAGGCAAGCGCAATGGCCAGACTTCGAATTGCGGCAGTCATAAGTTAAACCGTTGAAAAGTTTCAGGTTAGACGCAAGGCCTTCCGGGGGCTGTGCGTTCGGACACACATTTTCGAGGCCGGCCTAATGTAAGTATTTGAAAGGGCCGATATGTCGGCCAGGGGGGGCGAATATTCGCCGCGGCCGACACGAGCTTGGAAATCGATCATGCGTTTGGCAATCATTTGGGCATGCCTCCTTCTCATTTTCGCCGGGCCGGCCGCCGCCGACACGGGGGGGCGCTTGCAGTGGACGGGCGCAGTGACGCAGATCGAGGGAAGCGCCGGCGGAGGGCTGGTGCCCTGGGCCCTCATCGGCGGGCTCGAGACGAATACCGAGGTCGGCGCGACGGGCTTTGCCACCGATGTTTCCACCGGGGATTTCTCGCTTCGCGCCGGCGGGACGAGCCTCGACTTTCATGACCGATTCGAACTCTCCTGGGCACGCCAGCGCTTCGATGCCAGTTCGGTGATTCCGGGCCTGACGCTGGGGCAGGATATCGTGGGGGTCAAACTGCGGATCGCGGGAGATGCGGTATTCGCCCCAGATCAGTTCCTGCCGCAGATCGCGTTCGGCGCGCAATGGAAGCGCACACTGGATTTCGACGACATTCCACGCGCGGTCGGGGCGTCCCGCGGTGAGGATGTGGATCTGTACGTCGCCGCGACCAAGCTCTATTTCGCCGCGATCGCGGGCCGCAACCTGATCGTCGACTTGACGCTCAGGCGCACACGCGCCGACCAATTCGGATTGCTCGGCTTCGGCGGAGACGGTGGCGGCTACCGCTACCTGCCGGAAGCGTCGGCGGGTATCTGGGTGACCGAACGCGTGCTCGTCGGCGCTGAATACCGCGACAAGCCGAGCGACTTGAAGGCCTTTCGCGAGGACGGCGCGGAAGATGTTTTCCTCGCGTGGGGGCCGCTCAAGAACCTGACCGTCACCGCGGCGTGGACGGATCTCGGGCACATCGCGGGAAAAGCCGTGCAGCGCGGATTCTACGCATCGGTGTCGCTCGGCATTTAGCCGTGAGTCGGCAACGGAAGCCGCTTACTATACGCGGCCTCATGCTCATCGCCCGCCTCGACAAAGTCTCCTTGAGCTTCGGCTTGAGGCCGTTGCTGGATGCCGTCGACCTGCAGATCGACAAGGGCGAGCGGATCTGCCTGCTCGGCCGCAACGGCGAGGGGAAATCCTCGCTGCTCAAGCTGATCATGCGCGAGATTCCGCCCGATAGCGGCGAGGTATGGATCCGGCCCGGCGCCAAGACGGCGAGTCTGGCGCAGGAGGTTTCGTCGCCGAGCGCGGAACCGGTGCGAGCCGTTGTCGCCGGGGGAATCGCTGCGGGAAGCGAGGACGGCGATTGGCAGGCGCAGCTCAAGGTGGATCAGGTCCTGTCGCGGCTCGGACTCGACGGCGATGCGCCACTGAGCGCCCTTTCCGGGGGTTGGCGGCGCCGGGCGATGCTCGGCCGTGCGCTCGTCGCGGAACCCGACCTTTTGCTGCTGGACGAGCCGACAAACCATCTCGATATCGAAGCCATCACCTGGCTCGAGGAGATGATGGCGGAATTTGCCGGGGCACTGCTCTTCGTCAGCCACGATCGGGCTTTCGTCAGGCGCCTCGCGTCGCGCATCGTCGATCTGGATCGCGGACGGCTGCGCGACTGGCCCGGGACCTACGACGACTTCGTGCTGCGCAAGCGCGCCGCGCTCGACGTCGAATCCAAACATGCCGCGCTGTTCGACAAGAAGCTGGCGCAGGAAGAGGCGTGGATCCGGCAGGGAGTCGAAGCGCGGCGCACTCGAAACGAAGGACGGGTGCGGGCGCTCAAGCAGCTTCGCATTGAACGCCGCCAGCGGCGCGAGCAGATCGGCCTGGTCGATTTGAAGGTGGAGCAGGCGTCCCCCTCCGGCAAATTGGTGTTCGAGGCGCGGGATGCGGCGTTCAGTTTCGGCGGCGTGCCGATCATCGCCGGATTCTCTGCGCGGATCATGCGCGGCGACCGGATCGGGATCATCGGGCCGAACGGCTGTGGCAAGACCACCTTGATCAAACTCTTGATGGGTGAGCTCGAGCCGACCTCGGGTGCGCTCTATCGCGGCACGTCGCTCAAGCCGGCCTACTTCGATCAGCAGCGCGACAAGCTCGATCCGTCGGCGTCCATCATGGATAACGTCACCGCCGGGAGCGGCGACATGATCTCCATCGGCGGCCGCACCCGCCATGTATCAGGATATCTGCGGGATTTTCTGTTTCCGCCCGAACGGCTGCAGGCTCCCGTCAGCATGTTGTCGGGTGGCGAGCGCAACCGTCTGCTGCTCGCGAAGCTGTTCGCCCAGCCGAGCAATCTGCTGGTGATGGACGAGCCCACCAACGATCTCGATGCGGAAACGCTCGATCTCATGGAAGAGATGGTGGCCGACTACGCGGGCACGCTTTTGCTGGTGAGTCACGATCGGACTTTCCTCGACAATGTCGTGACGGGCACGCTGGTGTTCGAGGGCGGCGGTCGGATCGGGGAATACGTCGGCGGCTACACCGACTCCATGCGGCAACAGCGCGAGCGGGCGGCCCGCAAATCCGGGCCTGCCAACAGCCCGCGCACCGCCGCGCCGGCCGGCGTGCCGAAGGCGCGAAAGCGTCCCTACAAGGAGCAGCGGGAACTCGATGCATTGCCGGCGGCTATCGAGACGCTGGAGGCTGAACAGGCGGCGCTGCATGCAACCCTCAGCGATCCGGCGCTGTTCAAGGCGAGCCCGGACCGGGGCCGCGACGCCACTGAGCGGTTGCGCCGCGTCGCCGATGAACTCGAAGCCGCGTATGCGCGATGGAATGCCCTGGAGTCCGGCGACTCCTAGCGGCGCGGCCGGCCCCGGCCCAAAAGATCGCTGGGATTCGGCATCCCACCGCCGGCCGCGTCGGGGATCACCAACGAGGAGGCCTGCTCGCGGCGCATCTCTTGAAGTTCGCGGATGGTTTGTTGTACCGCCAACTCCGCAGCGTCGCCGAATTTTGCGATGGCGCCGTCCAACGTGGTCGCTTCGAGCTCGAAACTGATCGGCACGGCTCCCATCGGCGTCATGACCTGGGCTTGTCCCACGAACAGTACGGGACGCGCGGCATCGGTACTGCCGTCGGCCACCACCGGTGTCAAGCGTCGGATGGTGCCTACCCTGCGGTCGGTGAAGGTCTCTTCGCGATAAATCTGGGCCGGGTCCATGGCGGCCTGGCGGCCATCGTTGGCGGAACTCATGTACGGGTCACCTGTGTGTCAAGGGGGTCATGCTCATAACCCTAACAGTTTCTCGGATCGGAGTGGACACGCCTAAGCGGCGCGGCCCGACACACCGGGGCCACGGGCGCCCTGCTAGGATAGTGTCTTGACACTTCCGCACCCCATCAAAAAGATCCCGGCGTGGACCACGCTGCTCGGGATCGCTCTGTTCGGCCTCGCATTGTTCTGGCTGCATCACGTCATCGGCCAGTATCGTTGGCGGGACATTTTGGCGCACATGCAGGCCATCCGCACCTCGCAGCTTTGGGGCGCGGCGCTCCTGACGGCGGCGGGGTATGGCTGCTTGACGTTGTACGACGCTTTGGGCCTCAAATTCGCCGGCGCGAAGGTTCCCTACCCTCGGCTCGCGCTCATCTCCTTCATGGGATATGCCGTCGGCCACAACGTGGGACTCAACACGCTGAGCGGGGGCGCGATCCGCTTTCGGGCCTACTCGGTGCTCGGCCTCAGCACCAAACAGATCGCCACGGTGGTGGCCTTCGGGACCCTCACGTTCTGCATGGGGTCTGCGGCCCTCCTGGGCCTGTCGCTCTTGTCGGAGGCGGCGCTGTCGGGCGCGGTGCTGCATATGCACCGCTCCATCATCGTTCTCGCCGGCTGCATGCTCCTGGCAGTGGTGAGCGCCTACCTGTTGATGGCGTGCAGGCGCCACGAGCCGCTGCGCTGGCGCAAGTTCGTGATTCCGGTGCCCGGTCCGGGCATCGCCTTCGCGCAGATCGCGGTCGCCAGCAGCGACCTTCTGTGCGCCGCGGGCGTTCTCTATGTGCTGCTTCCGCCGCAGGCCGAGATCGGGTTCTCGGCGTTTGCCGCCATGTTCATCATTGCCATTGCCGCCGGCATCATCAGCAACGTGCCCGGCGGCGTCGGCGTGTTCGAATCCGTCCTGTTGCTGTTGTTCCGCTCGGTGCCGCCGGACCAATTGCTCGGCGCCCTGCTCGTCTACCGGATCATTTATTACCTCGTCCCCTTTGCCGTGGCGCTCGCAGCGCTCGGCGCGCACGAGTTGTGGGCGCATCGCGGGCCCATGGTGCGGATCGGCCAACTCGCACGCACCTGGCTCGGCACCGTGACGCCCCAGGCAAGCGCGATTGCCGTGTTCTTCGCCGGCGCCGTGCTGCTTCTGTCCGGCGCAACGCCGGGCAGCGGCAATCGTCTGCGCTTGCTGCACCACTTCGTGCCACTGCCCATTCTGGAACTGTCCCATCTGCTCGGCAGTGCGGTGGGCGTGGGTCTGTTGGTGCTCGCGCACGGTTTGTACCGCCGCCTCGATGCGGCCTGGTATCTCACCATGTGGCTGCTCTGCGCAGGCGTGCTGCTCTCGCTGCTCAAGGGATTCGACTACGAGGAATGCATCATTCTGGGGGCGGTCGCCCTGATCCTGGTGTCGGCACGTTCGCGATTCCGGCGCCGCGCCTCGCTGATCGAGCAGCGCTTCTCGGCGTCGTGGGTGGCGGCCGTGCTGTTGGTGCTGGGCGCCGCGGTGTGGCTGGTGATGTTCGCCTATCGGCACGTCCCCTACAGCAACGAGTTGTGGTGGCAATTCGCGTTCGAAGCACCGGCACCCCGCAGCCTGCGCGCGCTGTTGCTGGCCGCCATGATCGTCGCCGCCTTTGCGCTGTACCGCCTGCTGCGCCCCTCGAAGCCGCCCATTCTTCCGCCGAGCACGGTCGATCTCGAGCGCGCGGTCGTGATCATCGAAAACGCACACGACGCGTCCGCCAATCTCGCGTTGCTCGGAGACAAGAATCTGCTGTTCAACGCGGAACGTACGGCATTCATCATGTATCAGGCGTCCGGCAGCAGCTGGGTTTCGATGGGCGATCCGGTGGGCCCGTCCGCGCTTTATGAGTCTCTGGTATGGACGTTCGTCGAGAACTGCGATGCGATGTCGGTTGAGCCCGTTTTCTACCAGATCAAGCCCGATAACATGCCCTTGTACATCGACCTCGGCCTGACGTTGAGCAAGCTTGGAGAGGAGGCGCGCGTGCCGCTCGACACGTTCTCGTTGGAGGGGGCGGCGCGCGCGGACCTGCGCCACCCGCACCGGCGTGCGAAGAAGGACGGCGCGGAGTTCGAGGTGGTCCCGCGCGCGAATGTCGGTGCCATCATGCCCGAGCTGAGGGCCATATCGGCCGCGTGGCTCGGTGCCAAAAACACGGCCGAAAAGCGCTTCTCCCTGGGCTATTTCGATGAGTCCTACCTGCGCCATTTCGACGTCGCGGTGGTGCGAAGAGCCGGCGTCATCGTCGCGTTCGCCAATATCTTGCGCGCGGGCGCCGACACCGAACTGTCGGTCGATTTAATGCGCTACAACGAGGCCGCGCCGAAAGGCGTCATGGATTTTCTGCTGGTCGAATGCATGCTGTGGGGCAAGGCGCTGCACTATCAGTGGTTCAGCTTGGGCATGGCGCCGCTCTCGGGACTCGAGGAGCACGCGCTCGCACCCGCCTGGCACAAGTTGGGGCGCATGGTGCAGCGGTACGGCGAAACGTTCTACCCGTTCGAGGGGCTGCGCAAGTACAAGGAAAAATTTCTGCCGGTATGGCGCCCGCGGTATCTCGCGGCGCCCGGCGGGCTTGGAACCGCCGGCGCTCTTCTCGATGTCACCTCGCTCATTTCGGGCGGCGTGAGCAAGGTTCTGACCAAATAGAACAGGCCGGCCAACGCTCCGGTGAGCGGCTAGTCGGCAGCGGCGGGGCTGCGTTGCCGGCCAATTTGGGCGAACTCCGTTTCGATCTTGTCGGCAACTTCGCGCATTTTCGGCAAAAACTGCTCAATGGCACTGCGTAGCGGCACTGCTGTGGCGGCAAATCGAACGGCCAGCGTGGCGATGACTTGTTCCTGCCGGCGCATCGGTATGGCAAGACTCGTTTCCTCAGAGACTCGGCGGGCCCGCTGGGCCATGCCAAACCCCTGGGCTCGGGTCTGGGAGAGCAGCCGGTCTATCTCCGACCGGTCGCGAGCGAGACGGTCTTCCGGCAGCGAGGAATGGGCCAACAGCTCGAGCAGCGCATCTCTTTGCGTGGGCCGGGTATAGGTGAGGAAGGCCCTGCCTGCGGCCGAGGTCAGCATCGACATGCGCACGCCGGCGCGGCGCGTCTCGAGAGCCAACGGACTTTGGTGATCCGTGGTCTCCCGGACCACCATCGAGGCTCCCGCGGGCGTGGCGATTTCCATGGGCCATACAATTTGCGCCCCCAACGCAGCCAGATGGGGTTTGGCAATGTGCGCCACCATGGCCTCATCGTCGAATCCATCCGATAGCGCGCGCACCAGGATGGTCGGCCGATAGCAGTCATCATGGGTGTCGCGTTCGACATAACCTGCGAGGCGCAAGGTTTCCAGGATCCTGAACGTGGTGGTCCGCGGTAGGCGGACGGCACCCGCGAGCGTGTGGATGGGCGCGCGCTCCAGGCGGTTCAACTCCGCCAACATGTCGAGCCCTCGGCTCAACGCCCGGATGGGTCGGGTGGGTTCCCGGGGCGCGTTCGTTGCGCTCTCCGGCGCATCATGGCTGGAATCGGGGAGGGATCTGACCTTCGCGTGCATGAGCGTTCCTGTGAGCATGGATACCTGGAACCATATAGTTATGATACTCAATATACAGTATTGAGTAATGCGGAATATAGATAGCCCCCGGGGTGAATTTCAAGAGGGTGGCGGCCGATTTCACGGCGGGCCGGACACTCACCTAGCCCTTGAGCGTCGCCAGCGCCGCGAGCGCGATTTTGCGCGCTTGGTCATGATCGACGATGCGTTGAGGATAGTTCGGCTCCGGTGTCGGCGCGGCCCACGGCTGGTGGATCCATCGGTCCGGCACGCCGGCAAGCTCCGGCACCCAGCGGCGCACGTAACGGCCCTCGGGATCGAACTTCGTCCCCTGGGAGACGGGGTTGAAGATCCGAAAGAAGGGCGCAGCGTCCGCACCACAGCCTGCGACCCATTGCCAGCCGAGGGTATTGCTCGCGAGGTCGGCGTCGACCAGGGTGTCCCAGAACCAGCGCGCGCCTTGCGTCCAGGGCTGCAGCAAGTCCTTGACCAGGAACGATGCTGTGATCATGCGTACCCGGTTGTGCATCCAGCCTGTCTGCCACAGCTGACGCATGCCGGCATCGACGATCGGGTATCCGGTCTTCCCGCGCCGCCACGCCTCGAGCGCGGCGGCGTCGGGCTTCCAGGGAAAGCGCGCATAGCCTGCGCGCAGCGGCATTTCCGTTGTATTGGGGAATTGGTAGAGCAAGTGATAGGCGAACTCGCGCCACCCGAGCTCGGTGATGAATTGCGAATCCCGCCACGAGCTGTGCCGGCCTTGCGCCTGTGCAAGCCGCCGAATCGCGTGGAATATTTCGCGCGGTGAAATCTCGCCGAAGTGCAGGTAGGGCGAGAGTCTCGACGTCCCCTCGACGCCGGGTCGGTCGCGAAGATTCGAGTAGTCATCGAAAGCGGCTTCGGAAAACCGCTCGAGTTGGGCGTGTGCGGCCGCGCTCCCCGGGGTCCATGCGGCCCGGAAACCGTCGGCCCAATCGAGGCGGGGCAATAACTCGAGACTTTGCAGCGGGTCCGAGGATGGCCAGGTTGCGGGAACGCGCAATGCGGACGGTGCGGGCAAGGGCTCGGGCGGCTCCCCGAGCGATTTGCAATGGCGCCAAAACGGCGTGAACACTTGAAAGGGCCGGTCGCTCTTGGTGCGGATGGTCCAGGGCTCGTTGAGCAGCGACGCGTTGTAGCTGGTCGTTTCCAATCCGGATGCCCGAAGCGCGGTTTTGATGGTTTGATCGCAAGCGACGGCAGCCGGCTCGTAGCGGCGGTTCCAAACGATGCGGCGGGCGCCGGTCGTGCGGATCACCTCCCGCAGCGTGCTCAAGCTATCGGCGCTCGCCCGGATGCAGAGCCTCGAGCCGCAGCGCCGCAGGCTCTCGGTCAGGTTTGCGAGCGCATGGTGCAGCCACCAGCGCGACGCGCCGCCCGGCGGCCACGGCGACTCCTCGCTGGGCGCGAAAATGTAGATCGGGACGATCGGCTCGCCGGTCGCCTGCGCAGCGGCGAGCGCGGGATTGTCGGAGAGCCTCAGGTCCTGGCGGAACCAGACGAGCACGGTCATTTCCCGGCGCAGCGTGACTCAAGCCGCCGCGTCCGCGCAATCGACATTGCGCGCGGTTTCCACACCGCAGACGCAGACTCGTTCAGCTACAATTCGGGCCAATTTTTCATTGACTCCAAGGAAATGCGGCAATTATGTCGGAAGCAATCGAAGCCTCGTCCGCCCCCTCCATATCGGTGGAAACCGTGATCATCGGCGCCGGTCCCGTGGGTATCTTCCAGATTTTCGAGCTCGGGCTGCTCGGCATCAACGCGGCGATCATCGATTCGTTGGCTCAGGTGGGCGGCCAGTGCACGGAGCTCTACCCCGACAAGCCCATCTATGACATTCCGGCGCTGCCCATCTGCGGCGCACAGGAGCTGATCGACCGGCTTTTGGAGCAGGTGAAGCCCTTCAACGCGACCTTTCATCTCGGCCAGGAGGTCACGGAGGTCAAGCCGTTGCCCGACGGCAAGATCCACATTGCGACCTCCCTGGGCACACGCTTCACGGCCGGCGCCGTGGTGATTGCCGCGGGCGTGGGTTCGTTTCAACCGCGACGCCTGGCACTCGCGGGCGTCGAGCAGTTCGAAGGCAAGAGCGTGCATTACCGGGTCAAGTCCGCCAACGAATTTTACGGACGTGATCTCGTCATCTGCGGCGGCGGCGATTCCGCGCTCGACTGGACAGTGGCGCTGTGCGAGCACGCCCGCTCACTCACGTTGGTGCATCGCCGGGCGGAGTTCAGGGCGGCGCCGGCGACGGTGGCCCGGATGCGCGAACTGGTGGCTGCAGGCAAGATGCAATTCCTCGAGGGGCAGGTCGCGGCGCTCCACACCGACAATCACAAGCTCGCCGGGGTGGTGCTCAAGTCCAATGATGGAAACACCACGCTACAGGTGGCCGCCGACCAGGTGCTCGCGTTCTACGGCCTGCACCCCAAGCTCGGACCGGTGGCCGAATGGGGCCTCGAGCTCGAGAAGAAGGCGCTCAAGGTCAACACGGAGACGTTCCAGACCAGCGTGCCCGGAATCTTCGCGATCGGCGACATCAACACCTATCCAGGCAAGAAGAAGCTTATTTTGAGCGGATTTCACGAAGCCGCGCTCGCGGCCTTCGGAATTCAGCACCACCTGTTTCCGCAGAAGCGCCAGTTCCTGCAGTACACCACCACGAGCCCGATCATGCAGAAACGCCTGGGCGTCGCCTCGGATTCGCCCGCCTCGTGAACCGCCTGCTCGACGATTTGCTCAAGGTCATGACGCTCGAGCGCCTCGAGCTCGATTTGTTTCGCGGCGAGAGCCGCGACATCGGCAGTTCGCAGGTGTTCGGCGGGCAGGTGCTCGGACAGGCCCTGGTCGCCGCCACGGCGACGGTGGAGGGGAGGGCCGCAAATTCCCTGCATGCCTACTTTCTGCGCCGCGGCGATTTCAACTCGCCCATTGTTTACGAAGTGGATCGGGCGCGGGACGGCAGGCATTTCTCGACGCGCCGCGTGATCGCCATTCAGCATGGCAAGCAGATCTTCAACATGTCCGCCTCGTTTCAATCGGCGGAGAGCGGCTATGACCACCAGTTTGCGATGCCGCAGGTGCCCGAGCCCGAAGGCCTGACCGACCTGGAGACCCACATCCGGGACGTGCTGCCCCATCTGCCGGCGGCGCTTCGCCGGGTGCTCGAGCAGAAGCGCCCGTTCGAATTCCGTCCCGTGAGCGCGCCGAACCTGCTCGAGCCGCAGAAGTCCCAACCGCTGCGAAACATCTGGTTTCGAGCCGTCGGCAAGCTGCCTGACGACGATGCGCTGCATCGCTGCCTGCTCGCCTACGTGTCCGACTTCAATCTGCTCGACACGTCGATGATGCCCCACGGACTTCCCAAACCACCCGCGAAGCTCATCGTCGCCAGCATCGATCACGCCATGTGGTTTCATCGCCACGTACGTGTGGACGATTGGTTGTTGTATTCCACGGACAGCCCGAGCGCGTCCGGCGCGCGCGGCTTTGCGCGCGGCAGTGTCTTCGCGCGCGACGGCCGGTTGGTCGCGAGCACGTCGCAGGAAGGCTTGTTGCGGGTGGGAGACTAGAAGGAGCCGTGCCGTGAAGGCATTCATCATCATCGCAGTCGTGGTCGTGGTCATCGTCGGTCTGCTCTTGACCTTGCGCAGCAGCCGCAATGCCGGCACGCCGAGCGCGGAGGTTCTCGAACGCGCCAAAGAGCGCTCGCGCTCGCAAGCGCATGACGACAAGGACGAGTAGGAGCCGAGGCTAGCGCGCCGACTCCCAGACGGCGCGGGGCAGCACGTACAAGTGGCAGTCCCACCAGCGATTCTTGGCGCGCCGGTGTTTGCGAAACACGGCCTCCCAGCGCATCCCGATTTTTTCCAGCACCCGGATCGAGGCCTGGTTGTTGACGTCGACCGTCGAGATCACCCGCTCGGCGCGAAGGTCGTAAAAAGCCGCGTCTACCAGCGCGAGGGCGATCTCGGTGGCGAAGCCTTTTCCCCAATCGGGCGTTCCGAGCATGTAGCCGAGGTCGACCACATCGCGTTCGATCAGCGACAAATCGCAAGCGCCGATCACGCGCCCCGAGGCAACGTCCTCGACCGCCAATTCGAAACGCACGCGCGGCACCTCGCGTTGCGAGGCGAGCAGACCGTCCAGATAGTCGGCCGTGCTGTCCTCATCACGCGGTCCGAAGAACAGATAACGCGTGACCTTGGGGTCGGCGGAGTACGCGTAAATCGCGTCGAAGTCGCCCTTGACGAACTCGCGCAGATTCAACCGCGCCGTGCGAACCGGGAGTTTCAGTGTGCGCATTCGGGGCGGCGATTGCGAACTTAGGCCAGCACTTTGCCCGGGTTCATGATGCCGTGCGGATCCAGGGTGGCTTTCAGCGCCCGCATGATCGACAGCTCCACGGGATCCGCGCGTGCGGCAAGCTCCTCGGCTTTCAATCGACCGATGCCGTGCTCCGCGCTGATGCTTCCGCCGAGACTCTCCGCCAGGTCGAACAGCGCGGTCTCAAGAGCGTGGGCGCGGCCCGAAAAGCCCTCGTTCGAGGTTCCCGGCCGTTGACTGACGTTGAAATGAAGATTCCCATCGCCCATGTGGCCGTAGCTCACCGTGTCGCCTTCAGGCGCCAGGCGGCGCGCCAGCTCCGTGCCGCGCTCGATGAGTTCCGGGATGCTCGACACGGGTACGGAGATGTCGTGCTTCAGGCTCGGGCCGTGGTGGCGCTGGGCCTCCGGCACCGACTCGCGCAGTTTCCACATCGCGTGGGATTGCGCCAGCGAATTCGCGATCGAGGCGTCGATCACGACCGCCTCGGCCGCCGCGTCCTGCAGCGTGTCCGCCAGGAGCGTGCTCAATTGCTGATGCGGATTCGCAGAGCTGAGCTCCACCAGGGCGTACCAAGGCGCCCGCATGTCGAGCGGGTTGGCGACGCCGGAGACGTGCTTGACCGTCAGCTCGACCGCGATCCTCGGCATCAGCTCGAAGGCGCTGAGCGCATCTCCCGCGGCGCTGCGCAGGTCCGAAAGCAAACCGAGCGCGCGCTGCGGTGTCTCGAGCCCGACGAGCGCGGTCGCCGTGTCGAGCGGCTGCGGATACAATTTCAAGCACGCCGCGGTTATCACTCCCAACGTCCCTTCGGCGCCGATGAACAGCGATTTTACGTCGTACCCGGTATTGTCCTTGCGCAGGCTCTTCAGTCCCGACAGCACGCGGCCGTCGGCCAACACCACCTCCAACCCGAGCACCAGGTCGCGCATCATTCCGTAGCGCAGGACCGCGGTGCCGCCCGCGTTGGTGGACAGATTTCCCCCGATCTGAGCGGTGCCTTGAGAACCGATGCTCAAGGGAAACAGCCGGTCGCTCGAGCGCGCGGCCGCCTGCGCCTCCGCCAGCGTGCAGCCTGCCTCCACGATCATCGAATTATTGACGGCATCGACGTGCCGTATGCGATTGATCCGGCGCATTGACAGCACGATTTGCGAGCCGGACTCGTCGGGCGTCGCGCCTCCGCAGTAGCCGGTGTTGCCGCCGAACGGAACCACCGCTGCCCGGTCGCGGCTGCAGAGCGAAAGGATCCTCGACACCTGGCCCACGTCGCGGGGCATCAAGACCAGCGGCGTCGAGCCCCGGTAGAGGCGGCGAAAATCGATCGTGTACGCGGACAGATCCTCGCTCGAATCGAGCCAGCCGCCCTCGCCGACGGCCGCTTTCAACTCCGCGAGTGTGGCCGCCTTAAGAGGCTGCGGCATTGATCGTGGCGATGGGCGCGCGTCGGTTACGCGGTTTGGTCAGGAGCATTTGCACATCCCCGAGCTGGCGCTCCTCGAATCCGCCTTCACAATAGCTCAGATAATACTCCCACATGCGCACGAAGGTGTCGGCGTACCCCTGGGCGCGCACCTCGCTCTGCCGCGCCATGAACCGCTCCCGCCAAACTCTCAGGGTGCGCGCATAATGCGGACCGATGTCCTCCAGGTGAAACACCTTGAGGTCCGTCGCCCGCGCGAGCGAGTCGGTGAGCGCGCGCACCGAGGGCATGAAGCTGCCCGGAAAAATAAAGCGTTTGATGAAATCGACCGAATGCCGCGCCTGGGCGTAGAGCTGATCGCGGATGGTGATCGCCTGAAGGAGCATTGCACCGTCGGGCTTCAACAGAGCGCCGCACTTGGCGAAATAGAGGTCGAGATACTGATGGCCGACGGCCTCGATCATCTCGATCGAAACCAGGGCGTCGTAGCTGCCGCGAAGATCCCGGTAGTCCTCGAGCAGCAGCGTGATCTGTCCCTCGAGCCCCGCCTCGGCGACACGCTCGCGGGCGTACTCGAATTGTTCACGCGATATGGTGGTGGTGGTGACGCGGCATCCGTAGCGCCGCGCGGCATGGATGGCGAGGCCCCCCCATCCCGTGCCGATCTCCAGCAAATGCTGCCCGGGCTTGAGCTCGAGCTTGCTGCAGGCGGCATCGAATTTCGCGATCTGCGCTTCGTGCAGCGTGGCGCCGGGATCGCGAAAAATCGCGCAGGAATAAGCCATCGACTCGTCGAGAAACAGTTCGAAGAAGCGATTCCCCAGATCGTAGTGCGCGGCGATGTTGCGGCGGCTGCCGGACTTGTCGTTGCGGTTGAGCCAATGCGCCGCTTTCATGAGCGGCGCGCTCAAGCGCGACCAGCCGGAGTCGAGGTCGCGCATCACGTCGCGGTTCGCCACCATCAGCCGGACCAGGGCCGTGAGATTGTCGCAGTGCCAGTAACCGTTCATGTACGCCTCGCCCGCGCCCACCGTGCCGGCGAATACGACGTCCGAATAAAACCGCGGGTTGCGGACACGGATGGTGACATCGAGCGGCACACTGTCGCTCGTGCTGCCGAAGCGCTCGTCGACCGCGCCGTCGATGAGCCGCAGGCGGCCCTGGCTGAGCCGGCGCAGCTGGCTGAGCAGCAGCGCCTTCGCCAGCCGCGTCAAGATCGACATCGATTCCATATCCGAATCGGCGGCATCCGCCGGAATGATGCGCTGTTTCACCGGCGGCTCGATTGCGCCGGGGCGACATGCTGCGGATGGGGGTGGAAAGGCGCGCGCTTGAGCCAGAGCCTCGCGGCCTGCCAGTGGATCGCCGCGATCACCTTGAGCGTCATGAACGGGAAGGATCCCAGGGTTCGCAGCAGTGTCCAGGGCGATATGAGCTCCTCTTTGAGGGCGAGCGTGGCATCGAATATATGCTCCCCTTCCTTCCAATTTTGCATGTGCACGTAAAGCCGGTCCATCGGCACGCCGAAGCGCCATCGGTACTGCATGTCCATGGGCAGGAAGGGGGAGACGTGAAAGTCCTTGTCGAACTCGAATCGGCCGGCGTGGGTGCCGGCGTCCGGCACCGCGAGAACATACTGATGCCGTTCCTTCCACGGCGTGTTGGTGATCTCTGCCACAATCGTCTCCAGTCTGTCGCCGGCTTGGTTGAAGCAATAATAAAAGCTCACGGGATTCATGCAATACCCGAAGTAGCGTAGGTGGGTGAGAAGGCGGACGGGACCGGGCGGCCGCCGGCCGATTCTGGCCTGCACGAGATTGCGCACCGCCTCATCCAGGGGCAGCGAATGCGGGGCGAGGTAGTCGCTGCGCTTGAACCAGGCGAGTGCCCGCCGGCGGGCGGACCATCCGGGCGTTCCGTCAAACA
>Ga0302320_10013094_pt1 | contig 17361 bp, 17 predicted proteins | sample Bog_T0_3_FD_202130 | JGI IMG/M metagenome (GOLD analysis project Ga0302320, IMG submission 202130) | Peat permafrost microbial communities from Stordalen Mire near Abisko, Sweden - Bog_T0_3 | ecosystem: Environmental > Terrestrial > Soil > Wetlands > Peat | place: Sweden: Abisko, Stordalen Mire...
CGCCGATATATCAACCCGGTGCCGACTAAGATGGATGGGCTCGTGGAGGAAGAACTTGCCACTCACGGAATATTTACGAGTCTCTTGCGGATAGCGTAAGCAACGAGTTCGGTAGTCTTATGAATGCCGAGTCCGCGCATGATATTGGCCCGGTGTACGCCCACCGTGTTGTCACTGAGATTGAGTTGGCCCGCGATCTTTGTTCGATTTTCCGTCTACGATCAATTGCAGGATCTCAAGCTCCCGCGGAGTCAGTTCGCAGTCTCGCCCGCTTATTGCCTCGGTCGGCTCGGATATTTGTGGAGCGAACAGAAGTTCACCCGCGGCAACTTGCTTGATCGCCTGAGACGCGTAGACTGCTAAGGACCTGCCAACGAAAGGAGTAACACGTGACAACCCGTCCCCCTCTACCGCCATTTACTATTGACAGCGCCGTTCAAAAGGTTCGTATGGCCGAAGACGGTTGGAATTCGCGGGATCCGGAAAAAGTAGCGCTCGCGTACTCGCTTGATTCCCGCTGGCGAAACCGTTCGGAATTTGTGAACGGAAGACAAGAGATCATCGCCTTTCTAGCTCGCAAGTGGACGAAAGAGCTGGATTACCGTTTGATCAAAGAGCTTTGGGCCTTTACGGATAATCACATCGCCGTGCGCTTTGCGTACGAGTGGCACGATGACTCTGGAAATTGGTTTCGGTCGTATGGGAACGAAAATTGGGAGTTTGGTGACGATGGCCTGATGCGATTACGGCTAGCGTCCATCAATGATCTTCCCATCCAGGAAGCAGAACGAAAATATCATTGGCCGCTTGGCCGCCGCCCTGACGGCCACCCGGGACTGACTGACCTGGGCCTTTGACTGAGATCTCATCCACCGCGGCGGCTGCGAACTTCGACGACCTGCTTACACCAAGTAGTACTGAGCTTGCCGGTCGGCTGAGGCCGTTCCATTTTGGCGGCAATGAGGACAGGTATTGTCCCGTAACAGAGAGTGGACGTGACGGACCGCTTTGAGGGTGGCTGAAAACTTCTCATCTTCTTCACGGAAGACACGATCCGCAGGCAGCCAATCATCAAACTTCAGATTCTTCGCGGCCTTCGCAAAATCGGGACGAATACCGCACAGCATCACCGAAACTTCTCGCTTCTCCATGTCACGAAGGAAATGTTCGAAGCGTTCTAAGGAAACCATGTCTGGGTTTCGGGTGCGTTTGAGGCGCAATACCACAAAATGGACGTTCTCGTCCTTTGTGCGACGCTTGAGTTCGTCGAAACAGCGATCCAGTTCCGGCGCGGCGCCGAAGAACAATTCACCTTCCAAATCGTAAAGCAACATCGCAGTGCAGGGCGGATCGTCGTCGAGACGTTCGCGCACCACGCGTTCGCTGCTGACGACCAACTGAGACCACCGAAGCAGGGCGGCGCGCGGGACGAATAACAAGAATGAGAGAGCCACTCCGATCAGAATTGAGAATTCGACACTGATAAAAACGGCGGAGAATGCGGTAACGAAGACTAGCCCCGCGTCGTAGCGAGAGGCTCGCACGGCATAGCTCAGGCGTTTCCAATCGATTAATCGGGAGGCGGTAACAAGCAACAATCCGGCCAGCGCTGCTTTGGGGATGAAGCGGGCGTAAGGAGCGAAGGCTACGACCACCAGGGCCACCGTTCCAGAGGCGATGACTCCGGAGAATCGGCTGACGGCACCCGCTTGATAATTGATGGCGGACCGGGTCAGCGAACCGGAACCTGGCAGACACTGAAAGAATCCGCCAGTAAGATTCGCCAGCCCTTCAGCAAGGCATTGGCGGTTGTAATCGAGCGGCTGTCGAGTATAAGTTGCGATCGATTTCGCAATGGCTAGGGCCTCAAGCAATCCTAGAAACGCGATTGCCAGTGCGCTACCCGACAACTCCCTGACCCACCAGAATTTGATCTCGGGAACATGGGGAAGCGGAAGGCTTCGCGGAACGCTACCAACGACCGATATCAGAGTTTTGCCGTCGAGGCCAGGCTTGGACCAGCCGAACCAGGCGGCAACGACCGCCGCTACGATCAGCGCCACCAGCATGTCGATTTGCGGCAGGTGATATTTTCGCGCGAGCTTTCTGAGGACTACGACCACAATAATCGTTCCAATGCCGATACCGAGTGCTTGTGGGTTAACGTGGCCGCCCGTGAGGGTGAGCCAGATGCGATACAGAACATGCTGCTGTCCGGTGCCGCGATCGCGAAGGCCGGTGAGGTTCCCCAATTGACTCAGACCGACTAACGCGCCCGCGCCCGCCATGAAGCCGATTACGACAGATTCGGAAATGTACCGCGTTAGATCTCCCAGTTTGAAGACAGCGATCAGAATCTGAATCGTGCCGATCATCATGGCGAGCAAGAACGTGGCCTGATAGGCGTCGAAGCGAGCGTCGGGATCGAAAAATGCCAGCGCGCTAAAAACGACGAGCGAAATCGCGTTGGTGGGGCCGTTAATGAGGTGAGAAGAGGATCCAAAGATTGAGGCCACGAGCGTGACGACAATTGCGGAGTACAACCCGAAACGCGGGTCGATGCCAGCGATCAGCGCATAAGCCATGGCCTGCGGAAGGGAAATGGCGGCGACGGTGACGCCGGCTAGCAGATCGCTGCGCCCTTTATCCCATGAATAATCGAGCTTCATGGTGTTTCACCTTTGCGCGAAGGAGTTGCGGAAGACCCGGTCGATGCGGCATCACTCGAGGGATGAATCGCGTCGAAAATGCCGTTGTCGGCAAAAAACTTTTGCTGCGCGTCGTCCCAGTCTTTGGCTAGGATCGTGACCGGAAAAAGATCGATTGCAGGCAAACGGTCGGCATGTTTCTTTAGGATTTCTGGGTTGATTGGCCGGTAGCCATGCTGCGCGATGGCTTCCTGCGCCTCATCGGTATAGAGGAATTCGAGGTAGGCTTTCGCGTAAGCCTGCGTCTTGCGGCGAGCCACGTTCGCATCTACCCAGGCCACGCTCGGCTCGGCAAGAATACTGACTGGCGGATAAACGATTTCCACTTCGCCTTTGTATTCCGCGGCTTCGAGCAAAGCCTCATTCTCCCATGTCAGATGAACATCCCCAACTTTCTCTTGCGTGAAGGTATTGGTGGCGTCGCGAGCGCCGGTGTCTAGCACCGGCACATGCTGGTACAGTTGCGAGAGATATTGCTGCGCCTGGACTTCTGTGCCACCGCGATACAGAACCGAGCCCCAAGCGGCCAGAACACTTAGCTTTCCGTTTCCGGATGTCTTGGGATTCGGTGTAATTACGAAGACGCCAGGGCGAATCAGATCTGGCCAGTCTTTAATTGCCTTAGGATTTCCTTTGCGCACAACAAAAACGATGGTTGAGCTGAAGGGTTGAGAGTTGTTGGGCAATCGTTGCGCCCAATTCTCCGCGATCAGTCCGCGCTTGCGCAGCGTATCGACGTCGGAAGAAAGTGCGAGTGTAACGACGTCGGCGGGAGCGCCATCGATCACCGCCCGAGCCTGACGGGAAGATCCGCCATGAGATTGCTGTATCGTCAGTTTCTTGCCGGTCTCCTGGAAATATTTTTCTACGAAACGACGATTTATATCCTGAAAGAGCTCCCGGGTTGGGTCGTACGAGACGTTTACGAGTTGGGTTGAAGTGTCTCCGCTAACGTTCTTGATGACCACCAAGCCGATGGAAAGCGCGACAGCACCTAAAGCAAGCGCGTTGAGCCAAGCCGTTCGCATCAACTGCGACTCCGGGCGGCGGGTGAGGATTGGGATCTCGGATCGCGTCCCGTTGATTTTGAAAGAAAAAAAAGCTTCTGGCCAGGCATGGATGATTATTCGAACTGGCCGCTATATCCAGATCCGGGCCTTCCGAACGAATCGTGAAAGTCTAATATAGTATGTCGATCAACACAATGGTCATTATGGGGAATAGTTAAGGACCGATTTAAAGCCATAGGCTCGCGAATCCCGCGACCAGCAGGGCAATTGCCCATGCCAGATCGAAGTTCAACCATACGCGTTTGAGCGGGCCCAGACCCACGCGTTCGTAGCTTTCGAATACCAGTATGGCCAGCGCCCCAGCGACCGCGAGCAAGCTCAGGGTGTGGACTAAAATCGCCAAAACAATTTCGTATGCCCCTAGCGAAGCGGCAACTGCGGGTGCCTGACCTGTGAGCGCTTGGCCCGTTATGGTGTGCGCCATCCCCATCATCGGCTGGGAGAGCAGCACGGGCAGCAGCATGAGGCCTGCTCCGTGGCCAGCGGCCATGAGGAAAGACCAGAGAAAAAGATCTTTCCAGCCTACTCGCATACCCGAACCTCGCGGATGACTGGCGCGAAACAAGCGGTAGATTCCGGTCGCGAATAGCACAATTGCCACCGCAATCTTGAGCGCGCGTAAGGAAATGAAAGGCTGGATGAATCGAAAGAGAAGAATGGTTAATGTGATCGCTGTTGCGTGTCCCGCGGCAATTGGCCATAAAGCAGCCACTACCGCCGACCGACGCTTCTCTTGAAGACCGAGAGCAACCGCGAACAGCCAGCCCATCGCGGGATTCAGGCCATGGTAGGCGCCAAGTAGCGCCAACGTCACCCAAGGCCACGCAATCCACGGCGAAGCATGAGTCATGGATAGCAGTAGAAGTCGGACGAAGCGTCGCCCCCCTGCAATCGAACCTGGTGTCCGCGACGGTCGCCAAAGTCCACGAGCAGCCTGGGATCGAGTTTGATATCTCCGGTCGCGCCAACGTCAAGTTTTACCATCCACCCCTTAATGCCTTCGGGATAGAACTGCTCGTCCCATGAACGGTAGAGAGAATTCGTAAAATAAACGCGGCGTCCGTCGCGGCTGATTTCGACCATCTGCGGCCCGCCATTCAAGGGCTCATCGGGCCTGGCGGGATGCGGCGCTCGGCGCACGATTCCACCGATGTGAACGGAGCCCTTCAACTTGGGATGGAACGGGTCGGAGACATCGTACTGGCGAATCTCGCCTGTACCCCAACACGAGGCATACAGAAACTGATCGTCAACGGTCAGGTTGATGTCAGTCAGTAATGGAGGAACGGCTTTGAAGCCCTTGAGTAACGGTGGCAGTTGATTTTCATCCGCCGGTTCGGCCGGGATTTCGATCACCTTCGTGACGGCAAATTTTCCGTTCGCACGGTGCCATAGCCAGATCGAACTCGACAGATCTTTGAGCGACGTGACGACTCCAACAAACCCGTAGGATTCGGTGGGATTGTGCGCGGGACGGAGTTCGAGGACCATCTGCTGCTCGCCTCCCAGATCGATGCTCTGGAGGTGACGGCGCTTGCGGATGTCCCAGAAATGCAAATTGTGCCCGTACTTGCCGGCAAGTAGGAGGTCGGGATTCACGCCGTTCTCCACCATGTTCGGCGTACCCCATTCGCTGGTGACGGCGATATCGAATCCAAGGTGCCAGCCAAAATCGTAAGCGAAGAATTGGTCTCCTCGATCGATTTCCCAACGCCCGAGCGGCTCAAAGCTGGAATGATCGAGAGCGAAGATGCCGCCGGGACCATCACCGTTCGGCGCGCCCAAAGCACTCACGTAGATAGCGTCGGGTCCGCAGTGCAGGGTATGGGGACGACTGTAGCCGGTGCGAGCGGCGAGTTCGTCGGCTTCAATCACTTTTACGATCGTCGGCTGTTTCGGATTCGGCTTGGTGTCGATGATATGAATGCGCGATGAGCGGAGCCCCGGCACGATGAGATAGCGCCGCTCGACGTGCGGGTGGGGAGCATAGGGGCAGAGCGCGGAACTGCAGGCATTCCATCCGAAGTGATGCAACTCGTCGCCGGCGTTGGGCATTTCGACGCCGCCCACGATTTTGCCGTAGTGGCTGGAGCCAGGATCGACATCGACCACCTGCAGCGCATCGGCTTTACTTCCGCCATTCACGCTGATGGCTGCGACATAGGCAAGCGTTTCTGGTGGCGCTTTCTTGGCAAGTTGCGGAGAAGGGTAGAAGGTTGGATCAGCTTTCCACAGCATAGTCGCCCTCGCAGATATTAATGTAGCGAAACTCCTAGCGATCGCGCCAGAGGCCCGACTCGATCAGCGGGTCAAGGAGGTTTCAGCCGTCGTGGGATCGATCATCGTACGGATTTCCGTGATACGGTTGGCGGGAAACTGTCCGCGCCGCGCATGCTCGCGAATAATCTCGGCGTTCGGAGCAATGTAGACGCAATAAATCTTGTCTTCCGCCACGTAGCTTTGTACCCACTGAATCTGCGGTCCCAGAGTCTGCACGATGCCGCAACACGCCTGAGAGATAACTCGGAGTTGCTGAGCAGTCAACTTGCCTGCTCCCGGGATTTCACGTTCGATCACGTATTTCGGCACGCAAGTCCTCCTGAAAATCGCTCGTCGCAAAGGTCAATCCAGGACTTTCAGGCGGCTCTTCCGACAGCGTCCGCGCCTTCACCTCAAGCAGTTTTCCGGATTTCACATCGTAGACAAAGCCATGAAATGTATACTACAATGTCCATCAAAATGATAGAGATTTAATTGGGGGGCCGGAAACTGTGCATGGGGCTTCGACAGGGCTACAAGTTTGAGGGGATGACAGCCTTCCTTGCCCAAACTAGGCGACGGCCAAATAGATATACCGCAAGATGAAGAGCGCCGTGAGAATCCAGATTAATGCGGCAATCTCACGGAATTTGCCAATGCCAATTTTGACTACGGTATAAGAAATGAGACCCAGGCTGAGGCCCGTGGCGATACTAAAGGTCAGCGGAGTGGCGAGCATCGTGATGAAGGCCGGAACGGCCTCGCTGAAATCGCTCCATTCGATGTGCGCAATCGACTGCGTCATTAGCGCGCCCACCAAGATCAGCGCGGGCGCGGTGGCGTAGCCCGGAATCGCTGTAGCCAGAGGCGCGCAGAAGGTAGCTAGCAAAAAGAGACCGGCCACTGCCACATTGCTCAATCCGGTGCGCGCTCCTGCCGCGACTCCAGCAACGCTTTCGATGTAACTCGTAACCGTGGATGTGCCGGTCAAAGAGCCAAACAGCGTACCGACGGCGTCCGCGACGAGAGCCCTGCCCACGCGAGGAATCTTCCCGTCTTTGACGAAGCCTCCTTGCTCGCACACGCCTACCAGCGTTCCCACGTTATCGAAAAGATCGACGAACAAAAACGCAAACAAGATTTCAAGAAAGCCCAAATGAATGGCGCCTCGAAAGTCCAACTTCAGAAAGGTTGAGGAAGGGTGAGGCAGAGACACGATTGCCGAAGGCCACCGGGAAAGGCCACGTAGAATTCCCAGCAATGTGGTTGCAAAGATCCCAATTAGAATGCCGCCGTTGATCTTGCGCGCCATGAGCACGATGGTCAGCGCGAGTCCGAAGCAAGCTGTTTGCACTTCCTTGTCTGAGAATTGGCCTAGTCCCACGAAGGTAGCGGAGTTTGCGACCACGATTTTGGCGTTGCGCAACCCGATGAAGGCGATGAACATCCCGATGCCGGTCGCTGTGGAGTGTTTCAGGCAATCCGGTATCCCGTTGACGATTTGCTCGCGCAAGCGCGATACGGTCAGCACGAGAAAGACGCAGCCGGAAATAAACACCACGGCCAGCGCGGTTTGCCACGGAACATGCATCCCGATGCAAACTACATACGTGAAGTAGGCGTTGAGCGACATTCCCGGCGCTAGAGCAATGGGATAGTTCGCGTAGAGCCCCATGACCAGAGTGGCCGCCGCAGCTGAGATGCATGTCGCGAACAGGACGCCCTCGGGTGGCATGCCGGCCTGCGCCAGAAGTTGCGGGTTCACAACGATGATGTAAGCCATCGTGACGAAAGTCGTCAGGCCGCCCAGCATCTCCTGTTTAATGGACGTGTTGTTTTCGGCGAGTTTGAAGTAACGCTCGATCAATGATCTTCCTCGAAATAGTTCTTAGTTCCCGGTTCCAAGCGAAGGGCATGCGCGCAAAGAGGGATAATAAAGCGTGGGAAACCTGGCGTCGAAGATCAATAGCGAATCTTACCCGGCTGTCGCTCCCATGCTCGAAATGCATCCAACGCTTCTTCGCGCATCATCTGAACCATGGGGATTTCGCGCTCGGCGTGCGGCTGTTTAATCTCTGCATAAATCGCCGAATCATCGAAGCCCACTTTCGCAGCATCCGCTGCGCCATTGCCAAAGTAAACCTTCTCGATGCGCGCCCAGTAGATCGCTCCCAGGCACATGGGGCAGGGTTCGCAAGAAGTGTACAAAACACAACCTCGCAATTCGAAACCGCCGAGGTTCAGGCAGGCCTGCCGGATCGCGACAACTTCGGCATGAGCGGTGGGATCGTTCGTAGCGGTGACTTGATTAGCAGCCTCCGCGACAACCTTGCCGTCTTTGACGATAACCGTCCCGAACGGACCGCCTCGTCCTGTCTTGACGTTGTCGACTGAGAGCTGAATGGCGCGGGCCATGAAAGCGTTGTCCATGTGGTTTCGTTCCGGCATCGCGTGCTCCTCAGAGGCATGGCGATCTGCTGTGCCCAAGAGTCTGCGCGCAAATCGGTCGACATGGACTTTTTCGCAGCCGCGAATTGAGTGAGTCAGTATAAGCCGAGCCGCGAAATCCGCAAAGCATTTCTCTGTCGCACCATGGGCGCTCATCCACGAGCCTCTACGCCCATTCACGCAGGGTCAGCAAACAGGGGGTTGCGGGCGGAACGGCCCGGCCGCCGAGGCGGAAAAGTTGAAAAAGACAAGCAGTCACGGTAGGCTCTGGCATGGACGGCCAAGCTTTCGTTTCTCAGCGCATCGTGACCTCCGACGGAACTCGTTCTGGAGCGATTCTGGTGCGCGACGGAAAGATCAGTCATGTCGTCCCCTTCGGCGAAATTCCGCGAAACACAGAATTGCACGACTTTGGCCGTGCCGCGATTCTGCCCGGCTTGGTCGATTCTCATGTACACATCAACGATCCCGGACGCGCCGATTGGGAAGGTTTTGAGACGGCGACTCGAGCAGCTGCTGCCGGAGGTTACACGACGCTTGTCGACATGCCCCTAAACTGTTTGCCGCCGACCTCTACGGTCGAGGCGCTTGCGGCCAAGCGTCAGGCGGCGCTCGGTCGCTGCCATGTGGATTGGTTAGCGTGGGGTGGTGTGGTCAGCGACAATCAGCCAGACATCGAGGCGCTGGCCGCCGCAGGTGTGCCGGGTTTCAAATGCTTCTTGATCAATCCCGGAATCGACGGCTTCACCATGGTCACGGAGGCCGAACTTCGCGCCGCCCTGCCGGCTGTGGCCCGTACGGGCCTGCCACTGCTGGTTCATGCGGAACTGCCGGCACCGGTAGACGAAGCGACGCTTGCCCTGGGCGACGCGGATTGGACTCGCTATTCGACGTATCTGCAATCGCGTCCGGAGCAAGCCGAAATTGCGGCCATCCGCCTGCTGCTCTCGCTTTGTCGCGAATATAAATTTCACTTGCATATCGTCCATCTCTCGGCTGGCTCGGCGCTGCCTGAACTGCGCGCGGCGCGAGCCGAAGGCCTTCCCGTGACGGTCGAAACCTGCCCGCACTATTTGCATTTCTGTGCGGAGGAAATCGCCGATGGATCGACATTTCATAAGTGCGCTCCGCCGATTCGCTCGCGAGAAAATCGAGAGAAGCTTTGGCAGGGTCTGAGAGAAGGAGTTATTGATTTGGTGGCGACCGATCACTCGCCTTGTCCGCCGGCGATGAAGCGGATGGAAGAACGGAGCTTTCGGACCGCGTGGGGCGGCATCGCGAGTCTCTCGCTGGCGCTGCCAATCATGTGGGCCGAGGCGAGCGAGCGTGCTTTCACTTTGGTCGATCTTTCGCGGTGGATGGCCGAGATGCCGGCCCGGTTAGCCGGATGCGATACACGCAAAGGCCGCATCGCAGTAGGTTTCGATGCTGACTTCGTCATTTTCGAGCCGGAAACTGAATTTATTGTGACTCGCGAACGGTTGCACTACCGCCATCCGATATCACCGTATCTGGGCGAAAAGTTGCGGGGCGTTGTGAAAACGACGTTTTTGCGTGGAGAAAAAGTATTCGACGACGGCGAATTCTGCGGCGAAGCTCGGGGCCGAGAGGTTATCCGTTGAAAGAAGAGCAGATCGTCGGGAAGTCAGTGCCGCGCAAGGAAGGCCGCGATAAGGTCACCGGCGCGGCGCGTTATATCGATGATATGACCATGCCCGGAATGCTTTACGGCGCGACCGTCCGGAGCCAGATTCCTCGCGGCGTGATCAAGAAGATATCGTTCGACTCACGGTTCAATTGGGCCGAATTTGTTGCCGTGACCGCGAAAGACATTCCCGGCAAGAATTGCATTGCTCTGATTGGTGACGATCAGCCCTGCTTGGCTGATGGTGTAGTCAATCATCCCGAGGAGCCGATTCTGCTCTTGGCGCACCAAAATCCACATGTCTTGCGCAAGGCCGTCGATGCAGTGTCGATTGAATACGAACCTCTGCCAGCCGTTTTCACCATGGAAGACAGTGAACGATGTTCGCAGATCATCTGGGGAGCCGACAATACCTTCAAAACTTTCCTGATCGCGAAGGGCGACATCGAGAGTGTCTGGGAAAAGGCCGACTACATAGTCGAAGGCGAATACACCACCGGAGCACAGGAACAACTCTACATAGAAAACAACGGTGTGATCGCAGCCTTCGATGCCGACCAGGGAATCACCATTTGGGGATCGCTCCAGTGTCCCTATTATGTACACAAGGCGATGATGGCCTTGTTGAACCTGCCGTCCGAAAAAGTGCGGGTTGTGCAAGCCGAGACGGGCGGCGCTTTCGGTGGGAAAGAGGATTACCCATCGATAATCGCGGGTCATGCGGCCCTTTTGGCGATGAAGTCGGGGCGTCCGGTGAAAATTATTTATGACCGCATGGAGGACATGACGGCGACCACGAAACGCCATCCCTCACGCACGCGCCACCGCACCGCCGTCAGCAAGGACGGCAAGATTCTGGGTGGCGAAATCGAATTCACAATCGACGGCGGAGCGTACGCCACTCTCTCTTCGGTTGTGCTTTCGCGTGGCGTCATCCACGCCGGCGGCCCTTATTACTGGCCCTGCATTCGTATTCGAGGGAAGGCAGTCGCAACAAGCCACCCGCCGCACGGGGCCTTTCGTGGCTTTGGAGCGCCGCAAAGTCTATTCGCGATGGAACGCCACATGGATCGCATCGCGCAAGTGGTTGGACTCTCTCCAGTCGAGATCCGCCGCCGCAATTTCCTGAAGTTCGGCGAGACTACCACGACCGACCAAGTCATCCGAGAAGAAATTGATCTTGGGAAGTTCCTCGATCGCGCTCTGGTGCTCTCTGACTACCACGCGAAAAAGTCGCGTTTTGTGAACGAAAACCAGATTGGCCCGGTCAAGAAGGGAATGGGAATTGCAGCCTTTCTACACGGCGCCGGTTTTACCGGATCGGGTGAGCGATATCTGGCCTCCGTTGTCGGGGTCGAAGGCTGCGCCGACGGTACCATCCGTGTTCTCGCAGCGAGTACCGAGTTCGGTCAGGGAACCAACACCGTGCTCTGCCAAATTGCGGCCGAAGCGTTGAAGTTGCCCTATGACTGCATTCAAATTGCCCAGCCCGATACGAATCAGGTTCCGAACAGCGGGCCCACCGTGGCTTCTCGCACCGCCATGGTCGTAGGCAATCTCGTGCGCTCGGCGGCGATCGGTATCCGGCAAACCTTGGTTGCCGGGGGATTGCATGATTCCTATTCGCCTGAAGAATTTCAGGCGGCATGCCAGCGGCATGTTGCTGAGCACGGCGAATTGCGATCTTACGCGCGCTACGATCCTCCAGCCGGAGTCTTTTGGGACGATCAGAAATATAGTGGCGAAGCTTATGCATCGTTTGCCTGGGCGATCTACATCGCGGAAGTGAGGGTTGACCTTTCGACCTACGCCGCGACCGTGGAAGATTTCGTGGCCCTGCAGGAAGTAGGCCGGGTTCTTCACCCCATTCTCGCCAAGGGACAGATTGCAGGCGGGGTTGCCCAGGGTATCGGATTCGCGTTGTACGAAAAAGTCGTCTGGCAAAATGGACGGATGCAGAACGGTCAGATGACAAACTACATTATGCCGACGTCCGCCGACTTGCCTTCGATTCGCGTCTTCTTCGAAGAGATGGGCAATATTCACGGGGCATACGGCGCCAAGGGAATCGGCGAACTGCCGATGGATGGTCCCGCGCCGGCTATCGCCAACGCAATCGAAGATGCCCTCGGCACTCGCTTCGACTCCATTCCGCTTCTGCCCGAAGACATCTTCGAAGCCATCTCTAACTCGGAGCCATCGGAAATTAGATGATCAGTAACTCTGAACGCCCCGGCCAATGCGAAATCTCACTCGCCGTAAATGGTGAGCCGAAGACCGTTCGCGTTTATCCCATGGCGAGGCTGTTGGATGTCCTGCGGCACGAACTGGGTTTGACTGGAACGAAAGAAGGTTGCGGAGAGGGCGAATGTGGCTCGTGCTCTGTCCTGATGAACGGCAAGTTGGTGAACAGTTGCCTCGTCCCCGCGTTACAAGCGGCGGGCGCGGGTCTCACCACGATTGAAGGTCTCGCCCCCGGCCCGCAGCTGACTGCTCTGCAAGCGGCTTTCTTGAAATGCGGCGGCGCACAGTGTGGCATTTGTACGCCGGGGATGATTCTGGCCAGCCGTCAACTGCTAGACAAAAAGCCGAAGCCGACTTTGGAAGAAGTTCGCGAAGGCCTATCGGGCAATCTCTGCCGCTGCACCGGTTACATGCAGATCTTCGAAGCGGTCATGGAAGCCGCAGGCGGAAATCCTGAATGAGATCTGCTCCGGCGGATTTTACGCTACGCGCCCCTGGGACCCTCCAGCAGGTCCTGGCTCTGCTAGCGACTGAGCCCGGGACATGGCTGCCGATATCCGGAGGCACCGACGTGATGGTGCAATACGCGGCCGGAAAACTCTCGTCGCGGCAACTTGTCAGTATTTGGAACTTGACCGAGTTGCGGGGCATCGAGGTCCTTCCGGATGAAGTTAAGATTGGCGCAGGGTGCACTTATACGGAATTGCGCGAACACGATGTGATTGCCCGCGAATTCCCCTTGCTGGCCAATGCCGCTCGTTGGACGGGCGGCGTCGCGAATCAGAATCGCGGAACTCTTGGCGGGAACATTGTGAATGCGTCCCCGGCCGCAGATTCGCTGCCGGCACTACTTGCCTACGAAGCTGAATTGGTTTTAGTTTCGGTTCGCGGTGAGCGCCGAGTCCCGTATCACGGTTTTCACACCGGTTATAAGAAGATCACGATGGAGTCAGACGAGCTGATTCGAGTTATCTGTCTTGCGAGAAGATTTTCGGGATATCTCCAGTATTCGCGAAAAGTGGGAGCTCGGAATGCTCAGGCCATCTCGAAAGTCTGCATGGCGGCGTTGGGCCGGATTCGTAATGGAGTCGTGGAGGATGTTCGTATTGCACTCGGTAGCGTAGCCCCCGTTCCGATTCGTTTGACGGACATCGAACAGATGCTGAAGGGAAGGCGGATCGAACCTGCCTTGCAGGGCGTCGTGAAAAAGGGCGTCGTTGCTGCGATTCAGCCGATTGACGACATACGATCGAGTGCTCGTTACCGCGCCGCCGTGGCGGGCAACCTGGTCGCTGAGTTCCTCGCGCAGTTGGTAGACGGTGGGACACTGGCATGAGTGATATCCTCGCGCGTTGGAATTTTCTTCCCGCGACGGTGGCCGCGAATGAGATACTTCCGTGCTGTGGTTCGTCGGCTTGGGCACATGCAATCGTTGCGCGGAGGCCCTTACTGAGCGAGGAGCTTCTTCTATCCGCATCGGACGAAGTTTGGTGGAGTTTGGCAGAGTCGGACTGGACGGAGGCATTTCGGAGTCATCCCCGCATCGGTGAGGTGCCGGCTCAAGCGTCAGGGAAAAATATAGCGTCGCAGGCGTCAACAATATGGTCTCAGCAAGAGCAGCAGCAAGTCTCGGACGCCAGCGATTCTGCCAAAACCGCGCTCGCGGAAGGGAATCGCGAATACGAACGCCGCTTCGATCGAATCTTCATTGTGTGCGCGACCGGGAAGTCTCCGGAAGAAATTCTGACGATTTTGCAGCAGCGGCTGAAAAACGATGAGCCAATCGAGTTGCGGGAAACCGCCGAGCAGTTGCGGCAGATCACCCAGATTCGCTTGAGAAAATGGTTGCAGCGGCCTCGACAGATATGACCCGCATTTCGACACACGTTCTCGACACTGCGCAAGGCTGCCCGGCAAGCGATGTTCCAGTGCGCTTGCAGCGGCAGGAGTCCGAAGGCCATTGGCGTACTTTAGCGTCGTCTCGTACCGATCATGACGGTCGCTGTGCCCAGTTGCTTGCCGAGAACGAAACGCTGACATCTGGCATCTATCGTCTTGAGTTCGATACAGCGACCTATTTTGCAGCGCGGAAACTTGACGGTCTCTATCCGCTGGTCGAGATTACATTTCGTGTTCGAGACGGGGAAAATCATTTTCATATTCCTTTGCTGCTCAGTCCAAATGGCTATACCACCTACCGGGGAAGTTGAAGAATGATTGTCGTCGCCGAAAACAAGTATGGAAAATCAAAGGTTCGCCTCGTCCAGGTGAAGCGTAAGTCCGGCATCCATGAACTTCGCCAGTGGACCGTAGAAGTGTTGCTGCAAGGAGATTTCGACTCCTGCTTCGTGGACGCTGACAACAGTAAAATCCTCCCTACCGACACCATGAAAAATATGGTCTACTCGGTGGCGCGAAACTCTGCCGCCGAATGCATGGAAGAGTTTGCTAAGGAATTCATCGATTTTCTTCTCAGCCGCAATCCACAAGTGTCAGTCGCGGAGGTTTCCATAAGCGAGAAAACCTGGGAGCATCTGCAAACTCGCGGAAAGCCTCATCCAACGACCTTTGTCCAGACAACGCGCGAGTGCCAAACGGCGAAAGTGACGCGCACTCAGGCCGGAGAGTTCTCCGTCAAATCGGGACTTGAAGATCTTGTGATAATGAAAACCTCCGGCTCTGCGTTCGAAGGCTATATTCAGGATTCGCTCACGACTCTGCCTCCAGCAAAGGATCGGTTGCTTGGCACCGCGGTTCGCGCCGATTGGAGCTACACGGAGTCCGACGGTGCATTTGCCGCCTTGCGCGAAAAAGTGCGCGAGATTCTTCTTTCTGAGTTTGCCGCGCACGACAGCAAGTCCGTCCAGGACACTCTCTATGCCATGGGCAGGGCGGTTCTCGAAAAAGTGGCTGAAGTTAATGACATCGAACTGGCAATGCCGAACAAACATTGTCTGTTGGTGGATCTATCGCGCTTCGGGCAGGACAATCCGAACGAAATTTTTGTGCCGGTCGACGAGCCCCATGGCAACATCCAGGCGCGGCTCTGTCGGCAGGGGTGAGCGCAGCTTTGGCCGAAGCGATTACGCACGAGAGTGAGGCTCTGGCCCGGGAAGTCATCGCCCGTTGTCAAACTCTCGCTCGCTTCAGCGAAGATGTCACCGGCATTCGCCGTACTTTTCTCTGCGCAGCCATGCGTGACTGCCACCGCGAACTTGCCGCTTGGGTTGCACCGTTTGGAGTTGTCTCCAAAGTCGACGCGGTGGGGAACTTGCGAATGCTCTACGCCGGCGCGAAGCCGGACGCGCCGCGCTTGCTCATCGGTTCGCACCTGGATACCGTCCCCAACGCCGGAGCTTACGACGGAGTTCTCGGTGTCGTTCTTGGCATCTCACTTTTGTGTGCTCTAGATGGCCGGAGGCTTCCGTTTGCCATCGAACTCGTCGGTTTCTCAGAAGAAGAAGGTGTGCGCTTTGGCACTCCATTCATCGGTAGCCGCGCGCTCGCCGGCACGATGGACGACGAAACTCTGAACCGTCTCGATACGCAAGGCATTTCGATCCGTGAGGCCATCCGACACTTTGGCCTGAATCCGGCGAAGGTTCCCGACACTATCCTGCGTGAAGAAGTTCTGGGCTATATTGAGTTTCACATCGAGCAAGGCCCTGTGCTGGAGAACGCTCGTCGGTCGTTGGGTGTTGTCGAGGCGATTGCTGGTCAGAGCCGATTTGAGTTCACTTTCGCAGGCCACGCCAATCATGCGGGAACGACCCCGATGAATCTCCGCTATGATGCCTTGGCCGCCGCTGCCGAATGGATCAGTATGGTTGAACGTCATGCACAAAATACTTCTGGATTGGTGGCCACGGTCGGCGCCATTCAAGCGAAACCGGGGGTGGTTAACGTGATAGCCGGCGAGGTGCGATTGAGCCTCGACGTTCGCCATCAGAACGATGTAGAGCGAAATGCGGCGGTGGATTATTTTGTTCGTGAGGCAGAAAACGTTGCCACGCGTCGTGGCCTAGAAACTAGATCGAACATGGATCTGAACCAGCCCGCAGTTCCGCTGGATCCGGGCCTGATCAACGAAGTAGAAAAAGCGATTGCCGCAGCAGGGTGCGAGCCATACCGGATGGTGAGTGGCGCTGGTCACGACGCGATGATCATGGCCCAAAAGGCTCCGGCCGCAATGATTTTTCTGCGAACTCCTGGCGGCATCAGTCATGACCCCGCCGAGTCCGTGGAAATGGTCGACGTTGCCAAAGCGATCGAGTGCGGATTGCACCTGCTCGACCAATTGGCATCCTCCTCTGAGTTGTGCGGGTGAGCGGCAAGAGTTGAATTCGAACGAAAGACAAACTATGCAGAATCTGGGACAAACGCGAAGTTCACAACGAGCAAATCATATTCTGCTAACCCCCGATACGTTTGTGCGCACCACATTGCCGGGCATGAAAGACTGCGTTGCCGTTGTACATGCGGGTCCGGCCATGGGCGCGCGTTTTGCGCAATACACCGCCGAGTTCGAACCGGGCGGTGAATTGGGCGACACCAGGGCGCAGCGATTCATCTTTGTTATAGACGGTGCTCTCAAACTGAATACGGAGAACAAGCACGACGAACTCGCGTCGGGCGGTTACGCCTACATCCCGGCGAATGTCGAACACCGGATTTCGACGTTGCAGAAGAGCCGGGCAGTAATCGTTGAGAAGTTGTATCAGAGGTTGCCGACTATAGAGGCACCGCCGCTACTTGTCTCCCACGAAAACAACATCGCCTCGCATTCCCTCGGAGATGATCCCGACTTGCAAGTGAAGAATCTCCTGCCGGACGAAATGAGCTTTGACTTCGCGGTCAACACGATGGTGTATGAGCCGGGCGCCGCGCTCGCTATGGTCGAAATGCACATTATGGAGCACGGCCTCCTCATGCTGGAAGGCGGAGGCATTTATCGGCTCGGTGATTCCTGGTATCCCGTGACAGCCGG
>Ga0302320_10013096_pt1 | contig 17360 bp, 12 predicted proteins | sample Bog_T0_3_FD_202130 | JGI IMG/M metagenome (GOLD analysis project Ga0302320, IMG submission 202130) | Peat permafrost microbial communities from Stordalen Mire near Abisko, Sweden - Bog_T0_3 | ecosystem: Environmental > Terrestrial > Soil > Wetlands > Peat | place: Sweden: Abisko, Stordalen Mire...
CGAGGCTATCGGGACGACCGCTTCAATCTCCGTGCCAGCGCCAAAAACGGACTTGACCCTTAATGTACCGCCCACGGACGCTGCGCGTTCGCGCATGCTGATGAGTCCCAGCCGTCCCTTGCTTTCAGGGTTGCCAGGGGACTGGCTCGGGCTGAAGCCGGCCCCGTCGTCCTTGATGGCAAGCCGGATGAACTCCCCTTTCTTGCTCAAGCGCACCACGATGTGCCGAGCCGATGCATGTTTCTCAATATTGCGAAGGGCCTCCTGGAGAATGCGGAGAAAAGCCAGCTCGACGTCCGCGGGCAGGCGCGCCGTCACTAGCGTGCACACGAGCTTCACGGGGATTCCGGTCCGCGCCTTGAATTCCGTCCCGGTGTCCCCCAGTGCGGCTACTAGGCCAAGGTGTTCCAGCACATTCGGCCCCAGGTTATGCGTGATTCGCTCAACCTCCTGTGCCGTTTCGCCAAGCATCTCCAGGAGCCTAATCGCATCTTTTTTCGAGGTTCCGTCCCCCGGTGAGATACTCTTCGCCAGGGCCTGGCTGCGAAAAAGGGCAGCGCAAATCAGCTGGGTGATGTTGTCGTGCAGCTCGAAGGCTACCCGCTCTCGCTCAGCCTCCTGGACCTGGACGACGCGGTGGGTTAGCGCCCGCAGCATCTCCTCAGTCCGCCGCGCCTCGGTCATGTCCGTCACCACCATCGCTATTGCTGCGTTATTGGAGCCGTTCTTTGCCAGCGGACGGATTGAGATCTGAACCGGCATTCGCGATCCATCGCCGGAGGTCAGAACCAATTGAAGCTTGGTTCCCTCCTTCCCGACCCTTTTAAACATAGTCCCGATTGTCTCCTGGTCCTCGATCTTCAGAAAGCGACGAAACGAACCCCCCATCACTTTCTCGAGCGGGCACTTCACCATCCGAGCGAAACACTGGTTGGCATAGAGGACCATCTTGTCCTCTGTGAGCGTCAGGGCCCCCTCGTTCATGGATTCAATAAGAGCCCGGTAGGCGTGGTCGACTCCGCCGAGCGTAAAGACCTGCGGTCCTCGTCTGCCCGCAACCACCACCGCGTCCACCTCCCCGGAACGGATCGCACGGAGCGCCTGCTCGGCCTCGGCCAATCGGATTCTAAGTTCGGAGCCGTTGCGGGACGGCGCGGGGCGTGAGGAGCGCGGTCCTGTGGGGGCTTTCAAGGCTTGATTGCAGCGACCTCAACCAGATCGGCATTGTCAGAAAATCCGGTGAAGTTCGACAGATTGCCAATAAAGCGGCGCATCGGCAGCGGCAGGAACCTCACGAGCGTTGGGGTTGCGACAATCTGGTTCTCCCGCGCCTGCTCCGGCTGCTGGTAGACGTCAATCACCTCCAGCTCATAATTGCCCTTATATTCCTTCTCACAAAGCTGGTAGACACGCCGCAGCGCCATGCGCGACCTGGCGGTTGCTCCCGCAACGTAGAGGCGAAGGAGGTATTTTTCCGCGGCGCCGTCGTTCAGGATATTCTCAATGGTTCGGGGAGCGCGTTGGGGTTTTGCGGTTTTCAAGGTTACACCCGGATTTATATGGCCGTGCGCAGGTCCAAGCCGACAAGCACGCGCTCGGTGTCGGAAAGGCAGCCTATGATCGTTCTGACCGGGCTAGGAAGCCGGCGAACGACTGTTGGTATGGCTAGTATCTGGTCGCCTTTGGCTAGCTGCGGATGGGTGAGAAGATCAACCACCGTAATACGGTAACGGGATTTGAGATGGGTCTCGCATAGGCGCTTAAGGTTCAGGAACGCCGTGGTCGATTTTGGGGTGCGCCCGGTGACGTAAAGGCGTAGCTGCCAAGTTCTTGAAGCTGGTCCGGGTCGGGCCGATAGCACGCGTTTTACCTTCCCGTTTTTCATAGGTGTACCTTCCCGTTTCTCGACTTGCCGTTGGATCCGGCGACGACCTTTGCATCTGCTTGCCGAAGGAGGCCCGACGCCGTCTGTTCGGTGAACAAGACAAGGGAACGAGTGCCCACCTGTTCGTCGATGCGTCTAAGCTCTAACGCCTCGGTCTCGTAATCCGATCGAAGGCCCTGAATCTGGCGCTCGAGAGCGAGGCGCTTTCGTCCAAGCTCCCGTTTTCTGCGGGCGGCCTCTTGCTGCTCGGCCAGCACCGCGGCTTTCTCGAGGGCGCCTTGGGCAGCGCGCGCCGAGCCCGTCAAGACGCCGCTCGCCCCAATATAGGCGTCGACGAGATCAATACCACGATTGGAAATTAGGAATTCGCGGATCTGGTTCGAGTGGGCCATGCCGCGTGCCTTGAGGACATAGAGCACGCGGTTTCGCTCGCCGTTACCCTCAAAGTCCTGCAACAGGATCCAGGTATCCATGAGTGAGGACATGTTGGCCTCGCTCTGTGCAAGCGCATGCCCCGCCTGGGTAAGGCTGGTGAAAAGCGTGGTGACTTGGCCGGCCTTCAAATAGTCGACCAACCGGGTCACCATGCCCCGGCATTCGTTGGAAGTTCCGGCATCCATCAGGCTTGTTATCGGATCCACCACAACCACTTGCGGTTTAAAGGCGGCTATCTCCCTGAACATCGTCGCGAGGTGCATCTCGAGGCCGTAGAGTGACGGCCGGGCTGCATGAAATCTCAGCAGGCCGCGCTTCACATACGGCTCCAGGTGTAACCCGATCGAATGCATGTTCCGCATGATTTGGTTGGGAGACTCCTCGAACGAGAAGAAGAGCGTCTTTTCGCCGCGTGCGCAGGCGGCGGCCGCGAAATTCGCCGAGATAATGGTCTTCCCGGTACCCGGTGTTCCCGTGAGCAGGACGCTGCTGCCCCTGAAGAACCCGTGCCCGCTGAGCATCGAGTCAAGCCTCGGAATCCCTGTCGCTATGCGTTCGCTCGATATCTCGTGGTTTAGCCCGACCGAGGTGATGGGCAGGACGCTGATACCGTCCTCTGCAATAAGAAATGGAAACTCGTTTGTGCCGTGAAGAGCTCCACGGTACTTGACCACCCTGAGGTTCCTCGTGGCGATCTGATCGTTGACCCTGTGGTCCAGCAGGATGACGCAGTCGGACACATATTCCTCCAGCCCGTGTCGCGTCAGTTGCTCGCGCCCGCGCTCAGCCGTGATGACCGCCGTGACGCCTTTTTCCTTGAGCCACCGGAACAGTCTCCGCAATTCGTTGCGCAATATGGCCTCGTTTTTCAGGCCGGCAAACAGCGCCTCAAGGGTGTCCAAGACCACGCGCTTTGCGCCGATCGAATCGATTGCATGGTTCAGCCGTACAAATAGGCCTTCCAGGTCGTAGTCGCCGCTCTCCTGGACCTCGCTGGGGTCGATGTGGACGTAGTCGATGAAGATCTTTTTCTTCCGGATCAGGCCCTCCATGTTGAATCCGAGTGAGGCGACATTTGCCACCACCTCCGCCTCCGTCTCCTCGAATGACATCAATACTCCGGGCTCGCCGAACTGAGCGGCACCGCGAACCAGGAATTCTGCCGCAAGCAGGGATTTCCCGCACCCGGCCCCGCCACACACCAATGTCGGCCGGCCGAGGGGAAATCCACCGCCCGTGATCTCATCGAGTCCTTGGATGCCTGTGGGGCACTTGGGCAGGCTGCCGCCTGAGGAGAGAGCCTTTGGGCCAGTTTTCTTCATTAGGAATCCTCGTTACACGCAAGAACCCAAGACAATCTGCAATTGAGCCTATAGTATGGGGTCTTCGCCTACCTATATCTAAATAAACGAAGACAATTTCACCCGCTTCCCAATGGCCGCCCCGGAAATGGTGAAGTGTAATAAGGGGGGCCATATCGACCTAGGCATGCCTGATAAAATCCCCTTCATCATTTGGGGCACATTTAGGATGCAACCCAATGAATACCTACGGTTTAGGCCTCAAACGCGAACCGTTGTTCCTTTGGCGAGTTGCTGAGTGCCGCGGTTGATGGATTAGCGCCGCAGGATGATCGTCGCCATCAAGCCTCTTTGGGATTCTGAGCAACTGGCCGACGCGCCTTTCTCAGGTGTGAATGAAATGGAATCTCGGCCCTGACTATAGTGCCGATGCCCGGCGTAGAGACGACGGCAAAACGGCCGCCGACCATTTCCACACGCTCCCGCATACCGGTCAACCCAAGGCAATCCTGCCACTCGTTGGACGCAATCCGGGTGACATCAAAGGAAATGCCGTTATCGGAAACCTCTAGAGCGGCAGAGGCCTCGGTTTTAAGAACACTTATGTCGACAATGCTCGCACGCGAATGCTTGATGGCGTTTGTGAGCGCCTCTTGGGCAATGCGGTAAAGAACCGTCCGGCTGTCGTTTTCGAGCACCTCGACGCGAGTGTCCGCCTTGAGCCTTATCACTCGGCCCCGTTTCTTTGGGAGATCTTCGATGTAGGAGCGGAGCGTCGGAATGAGCCCGAGGTCATCGAGCATTGCAGGTCGCAGCTCGCGGGCGAATCGATGAACAATGCTTACCGCCTTCTCCACCGCGCGGCGCATAGGGCCAATGGCCTTTCGGACCCCGCGCGGGTCGGTTGCCGAAGCCTTGGCGAAGAGCGTCAGTTGGACGTTGATGCTAAGGAGTATCTGGCTCACCTCGTCATGCAGCTCCCGGCTGATCTTTCGCCTCTCGTCCTCCTGGACCTTCAGCATCTCCCTGGCCATCTTGCGCAGCCTCTCCTCCAGAACCCGTGACTGGCTAAGCAACAGCCGAAAACGTTCCTCGCTCTTCTTGAGGGCGGCCTCGGCTATTCTCCTATCCAAAATCTCCCTCTGGAGATTGCGGTTAGTCGCCGCCAGGATCCCAATGCGTTGGTGCTGCTCCTCGGCGAGTTTCCGCGCCGAGATGTCCGAGACGACAATCCGCGATAATCTTTTCGAGCCGGCAACAACGGGCTGCGATATGCCTGCGATCTCGACCCAGACCGTCCCGTGGGAACCGCTGGCGAGCTTCGCTTCGCACTCCTGCCTGCCGCTATCTGAAAAAATGCGACCGAGGAATTCTTGAAACGTCGGCCGGCTTTTCAGATCCACAAAAAGTTGGATTCGTCCGCCCACCAAGCGGGACCTCTCGACGCCGAGCAGGACAGCGCCCGCCATGTTCAATTCCTCTATTTGTCCTTGCGAATCCAGTGTGAAATAACCGACAGGCGCGAAGTCGTAGAGGTCCGTGTACTTCTCCAGGGCTGCGTTCGCCACGTTGTTGGCGTGGTTGAGCTCCTCATTTTGGAGCTCCAACTCTATCTGGTGGACTTGGAGCTCGTGGAATAGCCGCTGGGTGTCGTTTCCAATAGCAGGCACGTTGCCTCCAGTCTGGGCCTCCTTCAGGCGGAGCTCGGACCGGCGCCGAAGGCTGGGAGGCTTGGGCAGTCTCCCTTTCACAGTTTCCTCCTATCTGATTCGGGTTTTCGCGATACCGGGCTCCCAACGGACGAGCCTTGCGGGCGCTTCCCAGGAATGGGCTTTGTACGCATGTCAAGGGCTGCGAGCTCCTTGCCTTGTAGCGTCGAGAATTTCTCAAGCCGCCCATGGTCTTCGCGCAGATTCGCTTCAAGTTTCTTGGACTCCGTGATGTCGGAGAAGGTGATGACTACGCCGTCGATCCGGTTGTCCAACGTCCTATAGGGCATGATTCGCGCGGTGAACCATCCCCCTTTTGTGGTGGTGACCGATTTTTCGGAGGTTGTCAGCGTCCGAAGGACCTCGAGGGCGTCCGCCACCAAATCCGGATATACAAGGCTCGAAGCCAGATCAGTTATGGGCCGACCTACGTCTCCCGGCAGGAGCTTAAAGATCGTCTTTGCCTGCAAGGTGAATCGCCGCACATGCATTTCGTTGTCTAGGAAGACCGTGGCGATGTCGGTGCTATTGAGCAGGTTTTTCATGTCGTTGTTCGACGATGAAAGCTCATCGAGCTTGGATTGGAGCTCAGCGTTGACCGTCTGCAGCTCCTCGTTGAGCGACTGCATCTCCTCCTTGGAGGTCGTCAGCTCCTCATTTGTCGACTGGAGTTCCTCGTTCGTCGATTGGAGTTCCTCGTTGGAGGATTTGAGCTCCTCCTGTGACGTTTGCATCTCCTCGCGGTTCATCTTCACCTCGTCGCGCGCATCGCGCAGCTCGCGTTCGAGAGCCCCTTGGCGGGCGGAGCTCTTCAACGCTTTGATGGTCGTGACGTTGGCTTTCGATCCGGCAGCAGGTGCGGATTCGCTAAAAACGACGAGCAAAAGCCCGACCAGTTCCTTTGGTTCCTGAAGCGCTTGCACGGAAACGTCCACTCGCCCTGGGTCGCCCCCGGGCCCGAGGCTTATTCCACGGATCATTACGGTCATCGTGGTGCGATTGGCCTTTTGCAGGGCACCCGTGAGGTCGTATCTCAGGCCTTCCCGGGCCATGGCAATAATGTTCCAATTCGCCTTTCCCGCGGCGGGCTCGAGGTACTTCCCCGTGCGTCCGCTGATGTACACTATGTCGCCTTGGTCGTTCACCAATGCGGCAGGGGGCGCATAGCGCGCCCGAAGCATCTGGTCGGCCACAGTCTGGAGGCTCGCTGCAGGCTGGATCAATTCCGGGTTTGCGCCTATTCGGGTCCTCGAGGCGGGCTCGAAGACGGTAGGATACACGAGCGGCTCGTCACGGCGCAGGGATTCGCTGCGCCGGAAGATTTTCTCCTTTGCGACTACGGGTGTGAACAGATTGGAAAACCTGCCGACGCTCTCCGAGCTGCCTAGGAAAAGCAGACCGCGGGGATTCAGGATGTAATGGAAAAGAGGGATCAGTTTTTTTTGCAGCTCCGGAGTGAGGTAAATCAGCAGGTTCCGGCAACAGAAGATGTCTAGCTTGGTGAACGGGGGGTCCATGATCAGGTTCTGGGGAGCAAACACGACCATGGATCGGATCTCCTTGTTCACACGATATCCGCCATCCTCCTTGACGAAGAAACGGCTGAGTCTGGCGCTCGGCATGTCAGCCATGATGGTCTCTGGATAGTATCCTTGGCGCGCCTTGTCTATGGCATCCCTATCGAGATCGGTCGCGTAGATCTGGAGTGAAATGCGTTTTGCGGAGCCTTCGCGCCCTGTCAGTTCCCTAAAGAGCATGGCAAGCGAGAAGGCTTCCTCGCCGGTCGAGCAACCCGCTATCCATGCACGCATCACCGTTCCGGCGGTCCGGCCGCTCAGCAGCGCGGGTAGCGCCTTCTTGCTGAGCTGTTCCCAGGCTGCGCGATCGCGAAAGAAGCTGGTGACCCCGATGAGCATTTCCTTGAAGAGGATTTCGGCTTCCTGGGGATTCTCATGGAGATACCGAACATAGTTGGAAATCTTGCCGAACTGATGGACTCCCATTCGACGCTCAACCCGCCGGTAAAGGGTGCTCCTGCGATATAGCGAGAAGTCGTGTCCCGTGTTGGCGCGCAGAAGGATAATCACCTTGTCGAGGCCGCTCATCACCGCCTTCTCCAAAACGGGATCCACCTTTCCAGCCAGTGGCAGGTGGCGCCGGTATTCGCAGAGCTTGCGTGCCAGCGCCTCGGCCGGGGCAACAAAGTCCGCGAGGCCTGCCTCGATTGCGCTGCTCGGCATGGCGCCGAATTTCGCAGAGGAAGGGTCCTGCACCAGGACGAGCCCGGAATTCTCCTTGATTGCCCGTAGCCCGAGCGTCCCGTCGCTGCCCATGCCCGATAGGATGACCCCCACGCCCAGATTATGCTGGTCGTCTGCCAGCGACCGAAGAAAGAAGTCGATGGGAAGACGCAGGCCCCGCGGTGCGACCGGATGCAATAGTTGCAGGCGCCCCCGCAGTATGGACAGGTCCCTGTTCGGGGGTATCACGTACACGCAATTGCGGCGAACCGTGGCTCCGTCCTTCGCCTGAAACACTTTCATCTTCGTGATTCGGCGCAGGAGTTCGGGCAGCATGCCCTTGAGGGTCGGGTCCAGATGCTGGATCACCACGAAAGCCATCCCGCATTGCGCAGGAACATTGGCGAGAAACTGCGACAACGCCTCGAGTCCTCCCGCTGATGCGCCGATGCCGACAATTGTAAAAGGTTGGCTTGCCGGTGGCGGGAGTGCAGGGCCAGCCGATGCGGCCTTTGGTCGCTGGCGATTTGCAGGTTTTTTGCTGGTTCGGTTAATCATGTTCCGCTTACCCGATCGCCGCACTTTGCCTGCACCGGTTGGTACCTCAGGAGACCGCAAATCCGATTTGCTGTCGAGCGCGGCATCCGCGAAAGGGGTATAGGGTGTTCACCCCATAAAAAGACTTGGACAGGGGCGGACCGTGGTGAGCCTTAGTGAATCCCGGACAAGCGGTGAGGCGAACTTTTTCACGCGACCTAACGTACTCTGCCCCATAGGCTCAGGTATTCCGCCAGGCTCTCACCGGTGCCCCTTGTACCAAGTTCTTCGCGTACACGCCGCGCCAGCACTGGGTCATCCATGGCCCCGGGCACCCACAGGAGGATCGCGAGCGAATGCAGTATCCTCTGGCGGGGATGCCTCCAGGGCCTTGCTCCCGGTGCTCGTCGCAGCGCACCTGCACGCAGGTTCAGAAGCACATTTCGGATCCGGGAGGTGCCGGGACATTTGTCGGATGAGTCGGTGGCATAGGCCATAACCGTTGGAAATGCACGCCCCAGCCGCCGTGCCTCCAGCCAAAGCCAACATTTCATTGCGAACGCCGTCACCTCAGCGTGCCTGTCCAAGAGCTCGTCGCGAGTCGCAGTCGAGGCCACCGGATGGAGCTTGAATTCAACGCCGATTTCATGATGCCGGAGCAGGGCGTCCACCCACGTCGAGCTCTTACTGAGGGCCAAGCCCTCAAGGCGGCAATTTCGTTCCCTGCAGCTCCAATGGTATTTTCCTTCAGCGGCCAGAAAGGCGTCCCCGAACGCGAGCTGAGCCTTGGCGATATTCCGTCCGACAAAGTCCGCGACCGATGCCGTGAACGGCTCCTTTGACAGGCGGGACCGAGCAAGGAGCAATCCGGTGCAGCGATTCATGAGCAGGAGGGTCGCATCCGCTTTAGGGATGAGTTCAGGGCGAAGGTGCCGCGCGAACGTTTCTGCGATTTGCGCTGATGGGCTGGCCCAGAGGACCCTATGGCCTGCGCAGAGGTCGTATAAAAACATGCCGGCGGGTTTGGAGCCGATCTCCGACAGGGAGGTTATCTTAAACTCGACCTCGGCATCCGCCAGATGCGTCAATATTTCCCCGAGAGCCTCGAGGCGCCGGTGAAAGCGGACCTCGTTGATGTGGCGGTTTCCCCTTAGCGCAACGTAGAATTCAAGATCGTTGTAGGGCCGGTCACCAGAGCCGCTGCGCAGAACCCCGCCTTCGCCTCGCCCATACCCGCCCCCAAGGAACACGGCCTCCAGCTTTCGCGCAGGAATAAGTCCCCTGATGCCGCTTGATACACGTGCACAGGTGCGCTCGAGGTGCCGCTCAAGCCCTGCATCGCCGTCGAGTGTAAATCGAGGCCCCGTGCTGGGGTCTGGAACGATCCAAGGCGGGTGTTCCACGCCGTGCTCAGGACGAGCCGTCTCTGTATTCCCAGCGTTCATCATAGAGCCTGGTCGACCCGATGCATTTGCCAGCCCGCTTGGAATCCATGAAGGCGGCCAAGACGCTGTTGCCATCGTATGCCCGGCGCGCTTGCGAACTCCCTGAGTTTCCCCGAGTGGAGGCAAAACCGAAAGTCCCCCAAGAGGTCTCGCAACACACCCAAAAGGAGAACATCCCGGACATTGAAATCACCCCTGGATCCGTTCCAGACAGAGGACAGAGCCCACGCTTCGCCGAAGCTGCGCTTGTAGGCTTGTCGGGGCGTGTAGTTATGTGAATGCATGACGACGGAGTCGGGACAATAGGCGATGCGGTAGCCCGCGCCGACGCACCACCGGGTGTATTCATCGTCCTCCGAGTACTGCATCGTCTCGTTGAATCCCCGGATAGCCCAGACATCGCGTCGAAGGCCGCTGCTCACCATGCTGAAGAAGTGCTCCCAATGCGCCGATTCGCGCTTGTCGCCAAAACACCTCTCATAGTCGCGCGCAAAAACCGCCTTGCACCCGGGGCGCGGAACCTGGCGCCCGAAGACTGCCGCGACCTTGGGGTCCGATAGCGCCAGGACCAGGGGTTCAAGCCAGTCGCTTCCCTGGGGCGTGGCATCGGCGTTAAGGAAGATCACCCGGTCGCTCCGGGCGAGCTTTATCGCCCTATTTATAACCCTTCCTGGCCGGTACTCATGCGGCAGCATCTCGACGAAATGGGTCGGATTGGCTCTCCGAAGGAGTTCGACCGAGCCGTCGGAGGAGCCCGAGTCGAACGCGATAAGCTCCCAATTCGTGTAGGTCTGCGCCTTCAAGGCATCCAGTGTCGAACGTAGTGCCCACGCCTCGTTGAAGGAACGAAGGATAATGCTGACGCGCGGCCTTTCCATTCCCATCAGTCTATAGGAGGCGCGTTGCGGGCGAAATGGGGTGGTTACCGCACGCGATGGGGGTGCAGACCCACTGGCCGCTTGATGCCAGGATGGGTCACAATAGGGGCCGCACACATTAAGCCGTATGACGATTTCCAAGAACGACTTGCCGGTTACGCTATCGATCGGGATCATGACCTGGAACGAAGAGGCATCGATAGGGCCGATGCTGGAATCACTCTTTAGGCAATCGATATTCGGGCGCCTCGAGGCCCGAAACGAGGGTTACCAGATTGTCTGCCTGGCCAACGGGTGCACGGATCGCACGGTCGAGGTCGCCCGGGAGACCATGGTACAAATAGACTTCGATTATCTCGACCGCAGGGGTCAGAGCTCATGGGTTGCGGAAATCCCTGAGCCTGGACGGAACAACGCTTGGAACAGATTCGTCCACGAGATCTCCGCCCCGGAGGCGCGTTACCTATGCCTCATGGATGCGGACATCGTCTTTGACCAGGCAAACACCCTTGAGTTGGTGGTGGGCGAACTTGAAAGGAACCCGCATCTCGGCGGCGCTTCCGACTGCCCCCGCAAGAACATCGCGGGCAAGGCCCGACCGTCTCACAGGGAGCGCCTTTCACTCGCGGCGTCCGACATGACGGAAACGATCGAAGGGCGCCTGAACGGCATGCTGTACTGCATGCGCGCAGGGATCGCACGCAATCTGTACCTGCCGCGGGACCTGATCGCGATAGATGACGGGTTTTTCAAGGCGGCGATCTGCACGGATTTTTTCAGCGCACCCGTGGATCCCTCCAAGGTGGTCTCCGTTCGGGGAGCCACCCATCTCTACGAGCCATACCTCTCGTTCCGGGACGTGATGAACAACCAAAAGCGCCAAATGATCGGCCAGACGACGGTCTATGTGGTCATTGAGCACGTAAAGACTTTGCCGTTGTGCGAGCGCGCAAATCTCAACGCCACATTTCGGGCAAAGGAGGCGCGCGATCCTGACTGGCTCAAGAAGCTGATCGAGGCTCACATTGCCAGGCCAAGGCCATTCTGGCGGTTGTTTCCCGGGATATTGGGTTTCCGCTGGAAACGCCTTGCAAAGATGAGGGGGAGACGGCGACTGACGCATTTTCCAGCGGCCGCGGCTGGGTTTGTCATCACACTCCTAGCCTGCTGGCAGGCGCTGCGGTTCCTGCGCCGCGGCGTATCGACCTACTGGCCGAAGACCGTGCGGCAGACGATTGTGCCCGAGACTCCGTATGCGGCAAAAATTAGGAGCAAGAATCCGGTGAACGATCGAGCCTTTGAACCTGGTGAGGACCTTGGGAGCCGTGAGGCCTCACGGGCGCCTTTGGGTGAATGTGAACAGGGCGCCGATCAAACGGCCGCCAAATTGCCATGAGCCCGTCGCACATGGTGGCCCTAGTGCTGATACCGATTCTCACGATCGGGGGGGCGGTTGCCGCGTCCTGGTCCCAACGACTCAGGGACGTCTACTTTTTTGCCATGGTCAGCCTCGCGATTGTCGTGGAAAAGATGGACGTCAACTTCTTGAGCGCTGCATGGTACAGGGGCACGACCCGTGGGATACAGATATCGCTGATCGAGATTCTCGCATTCGGTCTCCTCTATGGATGCTGGATGGGTCGTCGCGGCCCGGATCGGCGCCCGTTTTGGCCGGCCAGCCTGGGTCTGATGCTGCTTTTCGGCGCTTATGCCGGCGTCTCGGTCTTGGTTTCGGAGCCGAAGTTGTTCGGGGCTTTTGAGCTCTCGAGGGTATTTGCCAGCATCCTGATCTTCGTCTCGGTGGCCCTTTACGTGCGCTCGAGGCGAGAATGGACGCTCCTTGTTATCGCGCTCGGCTGCGCGGTCGGCTTTGAGGGATTTTGGGCCGCTCGGCAGCACTTCGTTATACACCTCGATCGATCCGAAGGGACCCTGGATCATGCGAACAGCCTATCCATGTATTTCTGCTTGGCCGTGCCGCCGCTCGTCGCCATGGCAGTCTCGGGATGGACGCGCGGCCTCCGCCTCTTCTGCGGGCTGTGCGCGTCGCTGGGCGCCGTGGGCCTGCTTCTGACCTTTTCCCGAGCTGGCATCCCCGTGTTCGCAGCGGTGATCGTGGGGACGATCGCGTGCTGTGCCTCATGGGAGTTCAGCCCAGGTCGCATCATTTTTCGAACGATGATGGTCCTCGGAGCGGGGGCTATGGTGGTGGCTTTTTGGAGCCAGATAGAGCAGCGTTACGCCACCACGAGCATCGAGGAGGAGTACTTCGACACGAACATAGATGGGCGCGGGGTGTATCTCAGGCTCTCGGAGGCAATTGCCAGGGACCACTTCTTCGGAGTCGGCCTTAACAACTGGTCATATCGGGTCAGCCGCACCTATGGACCACGCCTCGGTTATCGCTTCGACGACTACGACTACCTTGCTTCAGTCTACGGCACGTCAAACAACAGGGTGTTCTCCGATGCATACCTTGCGGCGCCGGCGCACAGCCTTGGTGCTCTGACCTTGGGAGAGTTAGGCGTTCCGGGGCTCCTCATCTTCGTGCTCCTTTGGCTTCGTTGGCTGTCGATGGGGTTGCCCTTCTTGCTGCTTCCCAGAGGCGATCCGATGAGGGCAATGGGGGTGGGGATCCTCTTCAGCATCTGCGGGATCTTTGGGCAAAGCCTAACCGAATGGGTCTACAGGCAGACCCCGATCCTGTTCACGTTCTATATTCTCCTTGGGGCGCTGGCCGGCCTGGCCCATGCGCGCCGCGTTTCGCTGGCCGAAAAGGCCCAGGACAGGGCAGCGATTCCAGTCATGAGCGGGGTTGGTGGCGCGACCTTCGCACTCGAAGGCGAATAGCCGATGCGAGTCGTCCACATACTGCGCAAATACGATCCATCGGAGTGGGGTGGAACTGAGACGGCGGTCTTCCTGCTCACCACGGACATGGCGAAGCACGGGGTGGAATCAGTGGTCTTCGCCCCGCGAATCGGCCCGGATGGGGCGTCTTTAGACCCGTTCGGGTTGGCGGGCAGCCCGGTCAGGCGATTCAACGCACATGCGCCCGTCTGGGGTGTTTCCGCCGACCGGAAGCGGCAGATGGTGGCGGTTGGCGGCAACATGGTCTCATTTGAGCTCTTTGGCGCTTTATGGGCGGAGAGGAACGTGGATGTGGTCCATTCGCACGCTCAGGGGAGGCTTGGAGCGATCGCAAGGTTCGTCGCACGGCGCAAGGGCCTGCCGTTCGTAATCAGCATTCACGGCGGCGCGTACGATATTCCCGCCAGGGTCCGCGAAGAGCTGAGCAAGCCGGCCGCCGGCGGATGGGACTGGGGGCGTCCCCTGGGTCTTCTCCTTGGGGCGCGGCGCCTGGTGGACCAGGCAGACGCCGTTATAGCATTTAACCAGCGGGAGGCCGACCTGATCAGGGAACGCCACCCCGGACGCAGGGTGCTTGTCGAGTCGCACGGAGTCCCCACGGCCCTCTTTGCGCGGGAGAGTCGGCAAGCCGCACGAGATGCGTATCCCGAGGTGCAGGGGCGACCAATGCTCCTCGTCCTTGGAAGGATAGATCCAACGAAGAACCAGGAGTGGGTGATTGCCGAGACGGCCGAGCTTGTGCGACGACACCCGGGAATACTTATCGTGTTCGTAGGGGCATTCACGAATCAGGAATACGGCAGAGCCCTGCTTGCCCGCATCGAGAGGGAGGGCCTCACGGACGCCGTGATGCTGCCCGGCAGCCTGCCGTTTGGGGATCCCCGCCTCATTGGGCTGCTCCAGCTTGCTCGGGCCGTGGTGCTTCCCTCCCTTTCCGAGACGTTCGGCATCGTGATCCTGGAGTCATGGGCCGCGGGGACGCCCGTTATCTCAAGCCGGACCTCGGGCGCCTCGGCTCTTGTCGAGGACGGCGTGCACGGCCTCCTTTTTGATCTTAACAAGCCGGGGAACTTCCACGCGGCCGTGGACCGCGTCATGGCCGAGCCGGAGCTTGCCAAGGAGTGGGGGGCCGCGGGCAGGGCAAAGGCCGTTGCCGAGTTCGATACCTCCGTGCGCGCCGAACGGATGCGGCGGCTCTACGGCGAACTCATCGAGGAGAAGCATGCACTACGTCATAATAAGGGACGATGACACGTTCGCGTTCACGCCGCCCGCGTGCCTTGAGCGCATCTACCGACCGTTCCTTGACATGGGCATGCCCGTTTGCTTGGCCACCATTCCGGAGGCGCGCACGAGCGTGAGGACCCCGGACGGGCTGCTGGAGGGGTACCTGACCTCCGGGAGCGGCCCGGATGTGGGCTTGGCCCCGATTGGGCTCGGCCGAGGGCTCGTGGATTACATCCAGGCGGAGGCCTGCTACGATGTCGTGCAACACGGATGCCACCACGACATCTTTGAGTTCGGGGGCTCAGACCGCCGGGAGCTGGCACGGCGCCTCGACCGCGGGGCGCGGGCCCTTAGCGACGCTGGCTTTCAGAAGCCCCATGCCTTCGTGGCCCCCTACGACCGCATGTCCCGGGGCGCCTTTGTGGAGGTTGGCGCGCGGTTTGACGTGATCTCAACGGGTTGGTTCGAGGCGGGGAGGGTGCCTGCTAGGTGGTGGGCGGCCTATGCCCTGAGGAAACTAGGTCGGCAGCGGCATTGGCGGGCAGGCGGATGCAATCTGCTAAGCCACCCCGGTTGCCTGCTCTCCTATCACCGCGCTCGGGCGGGCATGATGGATTCGGTGCGCGATGCCATCGAAGGGGCTTCGCTCACGGTCCTCGTCTCCCATTGGTGGGAATTTTTCAGGGGTGGCATCCCGGACGATGAGCTGATCGGGACGATCCACGAGGTTGCAGACTGGATCTCCAGCCGCTCCGACATTCAGGTGGTGACCTTCAGTGACGTGGCCGGCGGCCGCGTGCCCCTCAACTGACTGGGACCTCGGAGCGGTGGTTCAGCGCAAAGGCGTGCTCCGCCTGTTCAGTCATAAGGCCGTAGGTGTGCGGGATGTCCGTCACGCCGTCGGGAACGTCGGAATAATTCGTCAGCATGCTCGCGTAGCTGTGGGCCGCGTCGGGATGGTACCCGTGCATCGCCCTGATCGGGCGCTCGCCCATATGGCTCGGGACGATCAGCACCCCTTCATCGACCAGAAAGATCAATTCGCCAAAATACCGGTCGGCAAACAGGGTGCCCAGGTGCTCCAGCTCCTTGTCGGCGAGTATTCGGCCCTCGGGGACGGTCCTGAGGCATTCCGTGACAAGCACACGCGCCCTCTCGTTGAAGAACCAGAAGCGCGCCATCGTTGAGTCATAGACGACGGCAAAATCAACCCCCATCTTCAGCCCGAGGGGATCGATTCGGGCCCGCAGGTCGATGAGACGGTCGCAGTTGGCCATTCCATGGTCGCTGAAGATCGTCAACCGTACCTCTTCATAGTGCTCGTGGGCGCATGCCATCAGCTCGTCAAGCCATGGCTCATAGGAGCTCAGCTTTGCGGGTACCTCGGGCGACGTGTTGCCCACCCTATGGAGCACTCCGTCAAGGTCGGGCCAATACAGGAAGCCGAAATCGATTTTCTCGCCCCGAATGTCCGAGAGGAGCGCGTCCAGATTCTGCCGCTCTCCGACCTTTGGATTGCTCACGTGCCAGGCGATCCCGCGATCCTGCATGTAGTCGAATATGTTAGGCCCCCGGTTCAATCCCCCGGGTTGGAGCGGATTCTTCTTCTCTGAGAAGTCGAACATCGAGATGTACTCGAAAGGGATGTTATAGAGGTCGAAATAGCCTCGGAACTTCAGGTGGACCTTAAGGATGCGGGACAGCCTGTGCCGGAAGAAGCGGCGGCTCGTGAGCGCCCGCGGCAGCCAGCGGAGGTGCCGCAGGTCCCGAAACGGCGAATTCGGGGGATCATAAACGAAGTAGCACCAATTGCGGTGCTCGGACGGCCAACGGCCCGAGAGGATGGACGGTATGCATGCGGAGCTATAGCCAAAGACCGACCTGAGCTTGCGCCTATGGGGGGCGTGGGCTCGCGCGAACGGGTGGTCCTTAATAATCTCCCAGCCGCAGGCGTCGACGAACACGAAAAGAGGGAGATAGGGTTTCATGTCAGGCTTGGAAGTCCGGCGGATTGGGGGAAAAGGAAGGATCCCCGGTGAATAAGCACCCGTCGCCGGGGCAAGGACGCTTTGTGCGCCGAGCCGCTGGCCTCCTCGGTCAGGAGGAGGAAGGCCTGATCGTCGTCCATCATCGCGTCGCCGCGGTACCGGTTCAGCTCGGTTGCGAGACGGTCCCGAAGTTCCGTGGCGTTTCGCCCCGGGGTGGTCTGCGACTTCAGCCAGGCCGTGAGGCGTCTCTGGCCGTAGGCCTTTCCCGCAAGGTTTCGGGTATCGGTCAATCCATCCGTATAGAGGAGCAGGGCGGCCGGTGAGCCCATCCGGGCGCTTGAGTGCGGATACTCAGTATCCGGAAGAACGCCCAGGGGGAGGCCCTGGATCGGCAGGGCGGTGACGGAATGCCTGCCTGGAGGAACGAAGAGCAGCGGGCAATGTCCGGCGCTCGCGGCGGTCAGCTTCCGGGTCTTTAGGTCTACCAAGACAACTTGGGCCGTGATGAACATCGAGACCGACGAAAGCTCCTTGTAGAGCAACCGGTTCAGGCCGCTTAGGAGTTGCGAGGGGTCGGAGCTGCGCGAAGCCAGGCCCCGGAGGAGCCCGCGCATTGTCGTGGCAAATAGCGCGGCTGGGACGCCCTTGCCCATTACGTCCGCGATCATCAGGAGAAGCCTCTGGCCGTCGATGGCGATGGCGTCATAGAAATCGCCGCCGACCTCGCGCGCGCTTTGCCAGCCGCCCGCAAGGCTAAAGCCGGGCAGCTGCGGCAGCGTGCGCGGCAGCAGCAGGTGCTGGATGTTCTGTGCAATCTCGAGTTCCCGCGCGACGACCCGGTTGT
>Ga0302320_10013098_pt1 | contig 17359 bp, 17 predicted proteins | sample Bog_T0_3_FD_202130 | JGI IMG/M metagenome (GOLD analysis project Ga0302320, IMG submission 202130) | Peat permafrost microbial communities from Stordalen Mire near Abisko, Sweden - Bog_T0_3 | ecosystem: Environmental > Terrestrial > Soil > Wetlands > Peat | place: Sweden: Abisko, Stordalen Mire...
GAGCGAGTGCATTGAAACGAAACGTTTTTTGCGGCTGAATCGAGGCGCGCAAATAGGGATTTTGCGTGTCTGAATTGGGGGCTTATTGAGTGAAGAGTAACTATATTGAGTGGAAACGGGACGGTGTTCCGTGGTAGCTTCCAACATTTGCGGGTGATGTTTTTCCGGCTGTGGAAAAGAGGGCGGAGTTGAAATGCCCTCAAAGAATCGAAATTTGCAGAAGTGAGTCAAACAGGCCGGACAGTGTAGAGTTGTCCGAGTAATAAGGATGGAAATGAGCAAATCACTGGTAATCGTCGAGTCCCCCGCCAAGGCGAAGACGATTGAGAAGTATCTGGGCAAGGGCTTTGAGGTGCTGGCCTCGGTAGGCCACATCATGGACCTGCCGAAGAACGACATTGGCGTGGAGCTGGAACATCGGACATTTGAGCCGACGCTGATTGTGTCTCCTGGCAAAGAGAAGGTTGTGGCGGCACTGAAGAAGGCGGCGGCGAGCGCGGATCACATTTTCCTGGCGCCTGACCCGGACCGTGAAGGCGAAGCGATTGCTTACCACCTTGCGCTGCAGTTGGGGAAGACCGCGAAAGATCGGAAAAAGATTCAGCGGGTGACGTTCAACGAGATTACGAAGAAGGCTGTGCAGGAGGCTTTCAACCACGCACGGGACGTGGACCAGAACCTTGTGGACGCGCAGCAGACGCGGCGGGTGCTGGACAGGCTGGTGGGTTACCAGATTTCTCCGCTGCTGTGGGACAAGGTGCGGCGCGGATTGAGTGCCGGACGGGTGCAGACAGTTGCGGTCAGGCTGATTGTGGAGCGGGAGCGGGAGATTGGCGCATTTGGTCCGGTTGAGTATTGGACGCTGGACGCAATGCTTCATCCTGAACGCCAGGCGGACAAAAAGCTGAAGGCGCGCTTTGTGGGCATCGACGGCGAGCCGGTGCGCGTGTCGACGGGCAAGGACAAGGAGGGGAAAGAGCAGTTCATCGCCAACGCGCTTGCGGATGAAACGCGGATGAAGGAAGTGGTGGCGGCGCTTGAGAACGCGCAGTGGTCGCTGGCTTCTCTTCAATCGAAGGAGCAGCAGCGGAAACCGATGGCTCCGTTTATTACCAGTACGCTGCAGCGGGATGCGTCGAGCAAGCTGGGATTCAACGTGCGGCGCACGATGGGTGTGGCGCAGCGGTTGTATGAAGGCATTGATGTGGGCGCAGAGGGCACGGTGGGTTTGATTACCTACATGCGTACCGATTCGCCGCGTGTTTCTCCAGACGCGATTACCGGAGCGCGTGAGTGGATCAGCAAGACACTGGGCGCGCATTATCTGCCGGGGACGCCGAATGTTTACAAGGGCAAAAAGGACGCGCAGGATGCGCACGAAGCGATTCGTCCGACGGATGCATCGAGGACGCCGGAATCGATTGCGCGCTATTTGACCGAGGAGCAACTGAAGCTCTACAGGCTGATATGGCAGCGGTTTGTGGCCTCGCAGATGACGCCTGCGGTGTTCGATGTGACGACGGCGAAGATTGCCGCGGTGAGCGCGAAGACCGGGAAGACGTATGACTTCAGAGTGAGCGGATCGGTGGTGCGGTTCGACGGCTTCCTGAAGGTTTACGAGTTGCTTGAAGACAAGAAGGATGACGACGACGAGTCGAGCAACAAGCTTCCGAACCTGGACAACGTGAAGAAGCTGGAACTCGAGAAGCTGGAGCATGAGCAGCACTTTACGCAACCGCCTCCGCGCTACAACGAGGCTTCGCTGGTAAAGGTGCTGGAAGAGCGGGGAATTGGAAGGCCGTCGACTTACGCTTCCATCATTAATACGATTCAGGATCGCGAATATGTAACCAAGATCAGCGGGCGGTTTTATCCGACGGAGATCGGCACGGTTGTTTGCGATTTGCTGGTTAAGAATTTCCCGTACATTTTTGACATCGCGTACACGGCGAAGCTGGAAAGGGAACTCGACGATATTGAAGAGGGAAATGAAAAGTGGACGGTCCTGATGAACGGGTTCTACGACCACTTTGTGGACGAACTGAAAATTGCAGACGAGAACATGGAAAGCATTAAGCGGATGGAGCAGAAGACGACGGAAATCTGCGACAAGTGCGGAAGTCCGCTGGTTCTGAAGTGGGGCAAGTTTGGCAGCTTTTATTCCTGCTCGAACTTTAGCAAGAAGACGCCTGTGACGGTTGCGATGGGGCCGTGGAAGAAGGATTCAAAGGCGGTAACACAGAAGATTACGACGGCACTCGATTTTCCGATGACGGTTCGCGCGACCGTTGAGGACGAAAATGTGTACTCGAAGGAAGTTGCGAACGCCAAAGAGTTAGTTGCGGCGATTACGGTGGCGGAAGACGAGCCGGCTGCGAAGGGGAAGAAGATATTCGTCGAACAAGTGAGTTGCGACTTCACGAAGGAAAACACTGCCGGCAAGCCTGACCTGAATACACCGGAAGGGCAGGAAGCGGGCGAGCAGGAAGAGTACTGCGACAATTGCGGCCGGGTGATGGTTCTGAAGCGCGGCCTGTTCGGGCCGTACATGGCTTGCCCGGGGTACAACGAGGACCCGCCATGCAAGACAATGCGCAAGCTGAGCTCGAAGCAACAGCAGAAGCAGAACGCGCCGGTGCCGACGGGCGAGGATTGCCCGCTGTGCGGCAAGGCGCTGGTGCTGCGGCAGGGTTCGTATGGAGAATTTGTTTCCTGCTCGGGATACCCGAAGTGCAAGTATGTGAAGCAGAACCTGATTGAGGGGATGAAGTGTCCCAAGTGCGGGACCGGCGACCTGGCTGAGCGGAAGGCGCGGCGCGGGAATATCTTCTGGGGCTGCACGAATTATCCCAAGTGCGACTTTACGTCGAATAACAAGCCGGTGGCGAAGAAGTGTCCCGAGTGCGGAAGCCCGTACCTGGTGGAGAAGACGTTGAAGTCTGGGATCTTCCTGGAGTGCCCGAACAAGAAGAAGGGCGCCGAGGACGAGATTGCGCCGAAGAAGACCGCGAAGGGGAAGTCTGCTGCTGCGGCGGGCGCTGTAGAGGGCGCGGTTGTGTGCAGCTATTCGAAGCGGATTGGCGATGCGCCGCCTCCGCCGACGGTTGAGACGCATGGGCCGGTTGTGGAGAAGACAGGCGGGAAGAAGGAGTTGGTGCCGGCGTAGGGCCGGAAACCACTTTCGTAAGCGTGAAAGACATCTTCATTCTCGGCGGTCCCAATGGCGCAGGCAAGACAACTGCGGCCAATGTGTTGCTGCCGGAGAAGCTGCGCTTGCGCGCCTTCCTGAATGCGGATGAGATCGCTCGCGTCATTTCTCCTGATGATGTGGAGTCCGTGGCTTTTGAAGCTGGTCGGCTCATGATCGAGCGGATGCGACAAATGGTCCATAATGGCCAGAGTTTTGCGTTCGAAACAACTCTGCGCCGGCAAGTCGTATATTCGACTTCTGAATGAGTGCAAGAAGGCGGGTTGGCGCGTTTCACTGCTTTACCTTTGGGTGCCGTCGCCGGAGTATTCCATGGCCCGTGTTGCGCGACGTGTGAGTCAAGGCGGGCACGATATTCCCGACGAGGTAGTTCGGCGGAGATACTACACAGGACTCTGGAATATGCGTAACCTTTACTTGCCGCTGGCGGACGAAGCAAGAATCTACGATAATAGGGACAACGCATTGCGCTTGATAGCCATACGCGCCCCAGATTCTCCGTTAAATGTCATGGATCAGGAGATTTGGGCACAGATCGAGGAGGAAACGCGATGAGTACAAAGACGATCGGCGAAATGACATCTCAGGAAATCCACGAGGCTATTGACAGCGGTATGGCCGAAGTTTCCCGGCGGCTGGGGTCGGGCGAGTTGGATGGGTCGGGGCGATATTACTCGGACGAGGAACTGGCTGCGGGCGCGGCGACGGGCGGCAAGCTGCCTGTTGCGAAGCGGACAAAGGCTAGCGCGGCTTAGGCGATTGGGCGACCGCGCAACGCGGTGATGGGCGAATCCAGTAGTATTGGACAGCGGAGAGATGCCCTTATGGAACGAATGCTTGCAACGCCTGCCGATGCTGAAATCATTCTGAAACTTTATCAATTGCGCACGGAAGCGGAGATGCGCAAGGCGCGCGCGTGGATAACGGGTGAGTTCTGGCCAGCAACCGCGGAAGACTTTTTTGCGGTGGCATCGAACCCGGCTGATCCGCACAACGCATGGTTGCGGCAGGTGCTGACCTACTGGGAGATGGCTGCGGCGATGGTGCTGCACGGAGCGGTATCCGCAGAGCTGTTTGTGGATTGCAATGCCGAAGGGTTCTTTCTGCTGGCCAAACTTTCCCACATTCTGGATGGGATCCGCGCGAAGAATCCTAATTTCATGTCGAAGACTTCGGAACTGGTGAACCGCTTTTCAGCGGCCGAAAAGCGATATGAGGGAGCGTTGAAGAATGTTGAAGCCAGGCGGAACAGCATGCCGTCGAAGCAGGAACAGCATGGGCAGTATGCTTACCCGGTGAAATAGTAATTGGAATTGCTCTTGCCGAAGCACGATGGCGAGAGCATGATGGATAAGGATCAAGATTTGACCAATCCCCGGAGGTTGTTTGTGAAGCGTATTTTGGCTCTTGCTATGGCTGTATTTGCGTTCGGCACGATTGCGGCGAGCGCTGCTGATTCATCCAAACTGAACGGATGGATTTCCGACTCCATGTGCACCGCGAAGCATGCGGGGACGGGTGCGGCGTGCGTGAAGAAGTGCATTGATGGCGGCGCAGCACCGGTATTTGTCGATGAGGCCAAGAAGGCGGTCTGGACGATTGACAATCCAGATGCAGTGAAGGGTTTCTACGGCGACCACGTTACCGTGACGGCCAAGGCGGATGCGGACAAGAAGAGTGTCCACATTGACGCAATTGCCGAGGCGAAGTAGGACGGCGGCGGAACCTCGACTTCCCCATCGAAAACTCAAGGCACAATTGGACTCGCCACGCGCGACAAACTCTGGTAGTGTCTTATCCGTCATATAGGTGATCCCGCGTTTGAGAACGATTTCGGGATACATGACGGATTGGGAACATGGCGCGAGCAACCTGGAACGGCAAAGTGATTGCCGAGAGTGACACGACGGAGCTGGTCGAAGGGAATGTCTATTTTCCCGAGGCCAGCCTCAAGCGCGAGTATTTTCGCCCCAGCAGCACCACCTCGACCTGTCCCTGGAAGGGTCAGGCCCGCTATCTGAATCTTTTGATTGACGGGCAGGACAATCCGGACGCGGCGTGGTATTACCCGGACCCTAAACCAGCGGCGCGCAGGATCAAGGGGTATGTGGCATTCTGGCGCGGGGTGGAAGTCGAGAAGTAATCTCTCCGCTTTCGGCCGCTCAACGGGCCAGCGGTCTCTGGAGATTCAGGAAATAAGAGAGCACTGGCGCGCGCGCTCCTCCCGCGCGGTTGGGGAAAAAGAACGAATCGCACAGGTCCGTCTCGTGCTGAAAACCGCATTTCTCCAGGACATGTGCGGATGGCTTGTGATTTTCGTGGCAAGTTGCTTCAAGGCGCTCCACCCCAGTGAGACCGGCCAGTTCCACCATTCCCCTGAGAGCTTCCGTTGCAAACCCCTGGCCCCAGGCATCCTGAGCAAAGGCATAGCCGGTGATGGCGCGTGTGGGCGTCTGGAAGGCGAGGCCGGTGCTGCCGAGCAGCGGCTCGGGGCGAGAATCCAGTGCGAACGCCAGGTAAGGGCCGGCGGGCCAGCGTTCCCATTCGGAATCACTCCAGGCGATGAAAGCCCGTGTGTTTTCGATGGACTGATGCGTGTTCCAGCTGAGATAGCGCGTGACTTCCGGATCAGAGGAGTAGCGCCGGAAGATGGCCTCGGCATCGGTGAGGGCCGGCTTGCGAAGAAGCAGGCGTGCGGTCTGGAAGGATTCCGGGGCGTTCAATGGACTGTTTCTCAATTAGCTGCCAAATGATAACGGAGACTGCTCCAAACGCCCGGCGATCCGGCGTCCGGAGTCTACAGAGTAACCGCAAGGAAACTTGCCGGTCCAATCGGGGGACCGTACCGGTCCAAAGGATGCTGAACCCCTAGGGTTTGTCTTCGAGGAGCACGCTGGCCATGGCGAGGCTGGAGGTATGGGTGATGGAAAGAGCCGCATGGGCAACACCGAGCCGCTGCGCAATCTCCGCGGCCCGCCCGTGAAACCGGATGTTGGGCCGTCCACTGGGTTCGCGAACCACTTCAATCTCTAACCAATTGACCCCGTGGCTTATGCCTGTTCCAAGGGCTTTTGCGGCTGCCTCCTTGGCGGCAAAGCGCGCCGCGAAGCTCTCAGCGGCGTTGCGCTTGCGCAGACAGTAGGCTTGTTCCGCAGCAGTATAGACGCGGTTGAGGAATCGCTTCCCATAGCGGTCCATTGACTGCTGGATGCGCCCGATTTCCGTCAGATCGATTCCTGAGCCAATAATCATCCTGTGTATCAAGCTACATGAAGTTTCCCGGGAATGTCCGCTGGGAATTTCGGCATTTCAGTCTGGATGGGAGCACCTCCAATTACCACGGGACGACCGGACCGGCACGATGGTGCCGGGATGTTTCAAAGGCGGTCAAGAGTCGTTCGACTCCGCAACAGCCGTGAACCCGTTCCGATGTTGTCCGATAACCCAACCGTGAGGCAGACAATGCCGGAGAAACACGCTGGGCAATCGATGAGCGTTCCATGGGCGATGCAGATGACGGCTGTCTCCAACGAGGACCCAAGCCACCTGGTAAAGACACTGACCGGAGCCATTCTCGGTTGCGGAGGCTGGGTTCTGGGCCGCGGTGCGAACGATACGGGCATAGTCAACATCCTGTTTGAGTTCGAACGTCATGCCTGTGTGGACATCTATATCCTGATGGTCGCTGCCGGTCTGGAGTTGAGTCAGAGCGGTCACTTACGATTCACTGAACTTTGCCAATGCACACGCAGCAACCAGATGGATTGTGGCGCGGAGATTGCCAGCATTGATCTCGAGGTGCAGACGTTTCCTGTGGAGATGACGCACATTTCGTCGATTTCGAAGCTGCCTTGACTCTGCGATCGGGCTTTAACCGGCCTCAACCAGACCATACCGCCGCTGCCAGGCCTCTTTGAGGCGTGCCCAGACACGTGCCCGTTCTGCGTCAGATCCTTCCTTATTGGTCGCTTTATCCGCTGCGCCCGCATTCGCGAATTGTGCGGCCTCGCGCTTTGCCAATTCCAGCAGCTTGCGGTCGCGCACCAGGTTGGCCACGCGGAATTCCGGCAATCCGGCTTGGCGTGTCCCGAAAAACTCTCCGGGTCCGCGCAAGGTGAGGTCAAGCTCCGCCAACTCAAACCCGTCCTGGGTGCGCACCATGGCGTTCAGGCGCTCTTCGCCGGCGGGAGAAACTCTCTGGCCGGTGATGAGGATGCAGTAGCTCTTGGCGCCTCCGCGACCTACGCGGCCACGCAACTGGTGTAACTGGGCGAGACCAAACCGCTCCGCGTGCTCCACCACCATCACCGTCGCATTGGGAACGTCAACGCCGACTTCGATAACGGTGGTGGCAACCAACACGTCAATATCACCGCGCTGGAAGCGGCGCATGATGATTTCTTTACTGTCTGCATCGAGACGCCCGTGCAGCAGGCCCACACGCAGGCCGGAGAGTGCACCGATACGCAGTTTCTCGTACATTGCGACGGCGGACTTCAGCTCGGTCTTCGCTCCCACGGGCGCTTCATCCTGGACCTTTTGAAACAGGTTGGCCGTCTTGCTTTTTTTCGCCGATTTGCGCGCAGGTGCGGGAGGTTCAGGAGCGGGCGAATCCGGACTGGCGTCAGGATCGTCGTGGCTGAAGTCCAGTTCGGGCTGGTCGCTGGTTTTTCCTTCGATGACTGGATAGACAATGTAGGCCTGACGACCTTGTGCAACCTGCTTTTTGACAAAATCCCATACCTCGCCGGAGCGCTCGCCTTGAACGCGGCGGGTTACGATTGGCGTTCTGCCCGGCGGCAACTCATCGAGGATGCTGACGTCGAGATCACCGTAGAGAGTGAGCGCAAGCGTTCGCGGAATCGGTGTCGCGGTCATTACGAGCACGTCCGGCTCGGCCTGATTGGGTTTCTTCATCAGCTTGAAGCGCTGCAGCACTCCGAAGCGGTGCTGCTCGTCGACCACCACCAATCCCAACTTGTCGAACTCCACCTTCTCTTCAATCAGTGCGTGCGTTCCGATGACCAGCTGTGCTTCGCCGCGATTGATGAGGCCGCGCGCTTGGCGCTTGCGATCTTCGTCGAGCGAACCGGTGAGGAGAACGATACGATAGTGGCGGGATGAACGCTCAAGCAATTTGCGTGCGGCCAGAAAATGCTGCGTGGCAAGAATCTCCGTGGGCGCCATCAGGGCTGCCTGATAGCCGTTTTCCATGGCCACCAGCATGGCCTGGAGCGCCACGATGGTCTTGCCGGAGCCCACATCGCCCTGGAGAAGACGACGCATTGGGCTGGGGGCGCGCATGTCGGCCACAATCTCGCCGAGGGCACGCTTTTGCGCGGTGGTGGGGTGAAAGGGAAGCACTTCGCGGATTGCTTCGCGCACCTTGTCGGTGGCGGCGAAGCCGATGCCTGCCCGCTCCCGCATTCGCCGGCGCTTGAGTTCGAGTCCCAGTTCGAGAAAGAAGAGCTCTTCGAAGATCAGGCGGCGATGGGCGTTGGTCGCCGAGCCCTGCAAATCGACGAGTTTGGTGCCTTCGGGTGGAAAATGAACCTCGCGCAGAGCTGTCTCCCGATCCTGCAGGCCAAGGCGCGCGAGCATTTCCTTGGGCAGAGTTTCCGGCACCGCGCCGCGAACTCCTTCAAGCAGGTGGAAGATGACTTTGCGTTGCCAGCGCGAAGCCAGACGACTGCCTCCGAGGGATTCGTACACCGGCGTAATGCGGCCCACCTCGAGGAGCCGCGTTTCGGCATCGTCCGTGGCATCCGGCAGGATCTCGAATTGAGGCTGGATCATTTTGAGGTTGCTGGTGGAGCGCGAGGCCTCCACCTTGCCGAATACGGCCACGGTTTGCCCGAGGAGGAATTTTCCGTTCAGGTAGCTGCCGTTGAACCAGATGCACTTGATGGCGTGGCGGCCCTGTCCGATGGTCATCTCAAAGATAGGCGCTTTGCGGGTCCGCAATAGAATGGAGCCGCGGACCTCAGCGATCACGCTGGCCATCTCGCCAGGCTTCAATTCGTCGAGGCTGCGCGGGTTCTGACGATCTTCATAACGGAAGGGAAGATGGTAGAGCAGGTCTTCAGCGACGACGATGCCCTTGGGGACGAGCAACTCCGCCACTTTCGGCCCCACGCCGCGTACGTACATGATCGGAGTATCGAGCCCAGCCACACTTTGGATGCTATCGCATTAGGGGGGACCGCTAGTTCAGGCTTTGGGAAGGAAATAGGCGTCGACCGCACGCATCAACGAAGGACGATCCATATGTGGCTTTACGCCTTCATAACGGGCTGCCCAGCAGACCTGGTTCACGATGTCACGCGGATAGCAGGAGCGCAATTCCTGATTGAGCGAATTGCGGATGAAATCGATGAGGTCATTGCAAATGTTGGGTTCGGTTCCCACTCCGTTGTCCCGGGCGTAGCGGCGGAAGATCTCGCAGAACTGCTCGTCTGAGACTGCGCCAATCTTGATCTTGGTCTGGATTCTGCGGAGAAAGGCGGCATCGACCAACGCTGCCGGGTCCATGTTTGACGCAAAGACTACGAGCATTTCAAAGGGAATCTCAATTTTCTTTCCGCCTGCCAGGGTGAGGAAGTCGATGCGGCGATCAAGGGGAACGACCCAGCGATTCAGCAGTTCTTCAGGCCTGAGCCTCTGCCTTCCGAAATCGTCGATGATGAGAACGCCGTTGTTGGACTTCATCTGGACCGGGCCAACGTAAAACTTGGTGATCGGATTGAACTGCAGGTCCAGCATGTCTACGGTAAGTTCACCGCCGACCAGCACGGCGGGGCGATGGCAAAGCACCCAGCGCTCGTCGCGTTCTTTAGGCTCAAGTTCGGGCGCACGCTTGTGAACGGCGGGATCGTAAACCGTGATGATCTGCCCATCCACTTCCACTGCATGCGGTATCCAGACCGCGTCTTCTGCGAGGACCCGCGATAAGGTGGTCGCGATTGTGGTTTTTCCAGTTCCGGGGGGACCGTAGAGAAAGATTGCGGAGCCTGAGTTCAGAGCTGTGCCCAGTTGGTTCAACGTCTTTTCGTCCAGCACCATGTGAGTGAAGGCGCGCTCCACGTCGTTGGGCCGCACCGTAACGCCTTGCACACCCTGGCTCCGCGCTTGCTTGACGTAGCTCTCAAGCGAGACAGGGGCCACGCCGGCGTAGTGGCTGTGCGAGAGCAACTCCATGGCGCGGTTTCGGCCGTTTGAAGTAATGGCAATATGGGGGATATTGCCGGCCATACCCGTGACCTGGCAGAACTGCTCCGCGCGCATTTTGAAAAAGAGCTCGTTCGCGACATCGAAACTGAGGCGTGTTTTCTCTGCAAGCTCAATGACGGAAAGAGAGCTGGAAAGATAGAGAATCTTCAAAGCAAGATCTTCAATAATTGCCGCGCGCACATCCATCCCAGTAAGGGATTGGGGTCTTTGGACGGGATCGGCAAGTGGATCAGTCTTTATAAACTGGAGCATCGGCTGCATTCCACTCATTTTTTGGATAGGTCTCCTCTTGTAACTATATGCTGAGGCAATTGCAAGGGGATGAGGCAGGATCCGGGAGTAATCACCTTAGTCACGATGGCGCCATTTTCGGCGCTTTCATAAGCATGGCGGGCATTTGCTACACTTCTCGCAGTGTCGCCAACGCAGTTCGCACGCTCGAATCAATCGAGGGTGAGCTGAGTGCTTGAGGAACCGGCGGGAGAAGTCATGCCAGTAGTTGAACTCGCGGGAGTGACCAAGGCTTACGAAGACAAGGTCGCCGTCAATAATTTGAGCTTGTCCATCGACGCGGGCCAGATGTTTGGTCTGCTTGGCCCGAACGGAGCCGGCAAAACGAGCTCGATTCGGATGATGATGGGCATTACCATTCCTGACTCAGGCGGCGTAAGCCTTTTTGGAAAACCCTTTGAACGCCAGAGCCTGGACCGTGTGGGCTACCTGCCGGAAGAACGCGGCCTTTACAAGAAGATGAGGGTGCTGGAGCAACTGGTTTTTTTTGGCCAGTTGCACGGGCTTGCCGCTGAGGAATCGCGCAGGCGCGCCACGGATTGGGCAAAGCGGATGGAGATCTCCGACTCGCTTGCCAAGAAGACAGAAGAGCTTTCCAAGGGAATGCAGCAGAAGATCCAGTTTATTGCGACCCTCATGCACGACCCAGGCCTGATTGTGATGGACGAGCCGTTCAGCGGTCTGGATCCGGTGAATGCGGCGCTGATGGAGAAGACTCTGCTTGAATTGAAAGACCAGGGCAAGGCAATTTTGTTTTCAACGCATCGTATGGACCAGGTGGAGAAGCTTTGCGACTCGATTTGCCTTATCAATAATGGCAAGGCTGTGCTGGCCGGCAAGGTTCGCGAGATCAAGGCGACATATGAGCGTAACCGCGTGATTGTGGAGTTTGAAGGGAGCGCTTCGTTCCTGAGCAGCGATGAGATTGCGGAGGCAACGAACTACTCCGGTCACGCTGAGATTAAGCTCAAACCCCAGGGCGATGCGCAAAAGTTATTGCATGAAGCTGCGGCAGTGGCCAAAATTTACCGGTTTGAGATGGTTGAGCCCTCGCTTGAAGAGATTTTTATTGAGACGGTGGGAGGCAAGGCCAATGCGTAATGTTCTTTTGATTGCCCGGCGCGAATACATGGAACAGATTCGGGGCCGCGCCTTCAAGATTTCCACGGTTGCGCTGCCGCTGTTGATTGCCGCGCTGCTGGCCTTCAGCCACTACATGGATCGCAAGGCGAATACCGGCAGGCACATCGCGATTGTTGCCGAGGATGCGACTCTTGCCAACGCTGTCCGTCAGCAAATGCTTGACGATAAGGATGCGCACTACACGGTGGATGTGACTGCGCCGGCGACCCCGGAGGAACGCGCGAAGTGGCAGGAGCAAGTGCGCGCCAAGGCCATTGATGGAGTGTTGGCGATTGACTCCTCCAATCCCGAAAATGTCGCTGCCACCTTCACCTCGCTGTCAGTGGCCGATGTTTCCTCAAACGGCGGGATGCAGAATGCTTTGAATCGGGGCGTGATCAACGAGCGCATGATCGGCAAAGGGATTAAGCAGGGCGATGCGGACGCCATGCTTGCGAAAGTTTCCATTGATGCATTGCAACTGGACAAGGACGGGAATGTCGGCAAGAGCAACGGGGGCGCAACTGTTATCAAAGCGACCCTGATGCTGATCATGCTTTCGCTGCCGATTATGCTGTACGGGTTGGACATGGCGCGCGCGATTATCGAAGAAAAGACGTCGCGCATTTTCGAGGTGATGCTGGCCGTATCAAAACCCAGTGATCTGCTGGCAGGCAAGCTGTTGGGCGTGGGTGGTGTTGGGCTGACTCAGATTGCAATCTGGGTGATTGGCGCCACGGTATTCATGGGATCGGCGCTTGCCACCTCGCTGCTCACCGGCGACATTTCCATCCATTTCACGTGGGCAGAGGGTATCTTTTTCCCTATTTACTTTGTGTTGGGGTTTGCACTCTTCAGCTCCATTTTCTCGGGTCTCGCGGCCACTTGCGAGACTTCGCAGGACCTGCAGAAGTTCATGTGGCTGGCAATTGTTCCGCTCTATACCGCGATGGGTTTTCTTCCGGTGATGATCAAGGACCCCAACTCGGTGTGGTCGGTTGCCGCCACGTTGTTTCCGTTAACTTCGCCCTACGTGATGATTTCGCGCATGGGCATGGCCCCCGTTCCATACTGGCAAATCGCCCTCTCGCTAGTCCTGCTGATGCTGACGACCTGGGGCACACTGTGGCTCTCCTCGCGGCTCTACCGGGTTGGCATCCTGATGTATGGCAAGCGCGCTACGCTGCCGGAGCTGGTGCGGTGGTTGCGGTACAGCTGAACGGAGCGAATGATCTCGGTTGCGGGTGCGCCCTCTAAAGTCTTCTAAAATTGATGAAGTGACCGCAGAAGCCAACTCCAGATTCACACTCGGCCAGCGCATTGTGCTGGCAGTGGTTCCGCGCATCGTGTGGGCTCTATTGCGCGTGGTGAGCCTGACATGGCGTTTTGAGGTGATTGCGGAGGAGGGCGCCACGCCGCTTTTGCAGGGGCTGGGCGCGGGTGCGGAGATTTTCTGCTTCTGGCATCAATGCGTGTTGCCCTGCGCAATCTACTTTCGCCGCACGCATGGCACAATTCTTATCAGCCGCAGCTTTGACGGCGAGCTGATCACGCGCATTCTTGAGATGTTCGGATTTCATGCCGTGCGCGGCTCCAGCTCTCGCGGTGCGCGCGAAGGGATTCTGGGCCTGAAACATGTGATCGAAAGCGGCAAGCCGGCTGTCTTCACCGCGGATGGCCCGCGGGGTCCGATCTATCAAACCAAGATGGGCCCTATCAAACTTGCGCAGATGACAGGAGCGCGTATTGGCAGCTTTCATCTTGAACCGGAGCGGGCGTGGGTCATGCGGTCGTGGGATCACTTCCTGGTGCCGAAGCCATTTACGCGGATCGTAGTGAGCTGGGCGCAGTGGACGCATGTTCCCACCGATCTGCCAACTGATGAATTCGAAACAAAGCGCGCAGAGTTGAATGCGGCGATTGAGCGGGCGCGGCTCAATGCCTATGCCCACTTCAAAAAGGCGCAAAGATGAGCGGGGAAGCGTCAGGGCTGCTTGTTGAAGACTTCGACTTCCCATTACCGGCGGAGTTGATTGCGCAGCAACCGCCGGAGGAGCGTGGCCGGAGCCGCATGCTGGCGATGGATCGAGCCACCGGGGCGCTGCGCGATGCAAGCTTTGTTGATCTTCCTTCGCTGCTGAATCCCGGAGACCTGCTGGTGTTGAATGATAGCCGGGTGATTCCGGCGCGACTTTACGCCCGCCGCACTGCGGTGCGCGATCGGCAGGAGCCGACGGGACAGGTGCAAGTGTTGCTGACAGAGCCTGCCGGCGACAACTGCTGGCGTACGCTGGTGAAGCCGGGAAAAAAAGTGGGTGTGGGGGAGCACCTCGTTTTTCCTTCCGCCTCGGGCGGTGTTGAACTCGAGGCAGAGGTTCTGGAGCGGGGAGAGTTTGGCGAGCGCCTGATTCGCTTTGTGCCGGTCGACGACTTCTTCGCTGTACTCGACCGTATTGGCCACATGCCGCTTCCGCCCTACATTCGGCGCCATGATGCCAACGCGGATCGCAACCGCTATCAGACAGTCTTTTCGCACGAGCCGGGATCAGTGGCTGCGCCCACGGCGGGGCTTCACTTCACGCCGGAAATTCTCGACGCCATCAAAGCAAGAGGCGTTGAAATCGCGCGCCTCACACTTCATGTGGGGCTGGGAACGTTTGCGCCGCTTCGGGTTTCCCGGCTTGATGAGATTCGCCTGCACCGCGAGCGCTACACGCTGCCCGAGCCAACTGCCGCGGCTATCAATCGCGCGGCGAAAGAAGGCCGCCGCATTGTTGCTGCCGGGACCACGGTGGTGCGGACGCTGGAGCACTGCGCGATGCAGGCGGGCGGCGAAGAGCTGAAGGCGCATTCCGGTGTTACGGAGATATTCATTTCGCCGGGATTCAAATTTCGGCTGGTTGGAGCGCTGCTGACTAACTTCCATTTGCCGCAGTCGAGTTTGCTTATTCTGGTAAGCGCTTTTGCCGGGCGCGAGGCCGTGCTCGCGGCCTATCGCCATGCAGTCGACGGTCGGTACCGTTTCTTCAGTTATGGGGACTGCATGTGGATATCCTGAACCGGATTGATCTGTCTTTTTGCCGGCTTCGATGCGCCTGCGTCGTTACTTCCCACAGCGCGATACCGGCATGTATTGTTAGGGCATGAATCCCAATGAGCATGTGCCGAGCTCGCCTTTGGAAAGTAAGGCTTCGGCCGGCAACCCCGGCATTGGCGCGCGCCTATTCGCCCGTATCTTCAGCCGGCACATTCTGAATGCGGCGCTATTGGTGTTGCTCGCGCTGTATGCTACCGGTTTCCTGACTCGGCCGGAACTGCCTCAGAGTGATAGCGACATCTGGTGGCACCTGGCCAACGCGCGCATTCTCACCACGACACACAGCTTCATTCACGTAGAGCCTTATTCCTTCTCGGTTGCAGGTGACGACTGGATCAATCCTGAGTGGCTGTCTGAAATGCCTTTCTGGTACGGCTACCAGACGCTGGGCCTCAGGGGCATCTATCTTGTGACCGTCATGGTTCTTTGCGCCAATATTCTCTTCGTCTACTGGCGCAGTTATCTCAAAGCGGGCCATGCAGGGGCGGCGCTGGGCACCGCGGGGCTCGGATTCTTGATGATGATCATCAGCGCAGGTCCACGCACCATCCTGGTCGCCTATCTGGCGCTGTGCGCGGAACTGGCCATTCTGGAGGCGATGGAGCGAGGCAAGACCTATCTGCTGTGGCTGCTGCCGCCGTTATTTTGCTTGTGGATCAACCTGCATGGGAGCTGGATTATCGGCATGGGTGTGCTCGGTCTCTACATCCTTTGCGGATGGTTTCCATTCAGCAGGGGCGTGTTTGAGCAGCAAGCATGGACGAGCGTTGAGCGGCGGCGGTTGGTGCTGGTCTTCGTGGCCTCGACACTGGTGCTTCTGATCAATCCCTATGGCTGGCGGCTCATCTGGAATCCGTTTGACATGATGTTGAACCAGAAGCAGATGATGTCGATCGCGCAGGAATGGCAGTCTCTGAGTCTGAATACGATTGCCGGTTATGCGTCGTGGCTCGCCATTGGACTCTTCGTCGTAGCCAACTGCCTGCGGGGGCGCAAGTGGAGGCTGTACGAATTAGCGATTTTGTTCTTCGCGTTTTTCGAGGCTTTCAATCATGTGCGGTTCACGTTTCTTGCGTGCCTGCTTGTGATTCCGATGCTGACGGTGGATGTGGCTCGCAGCTTTGCGGGGCCGCCGGATGAGAAGACGATTCCGGGCATGAACGCATTATTCGTTGCCGTCATACTTGGTGTTGTGATCTATTTCTTCCCGTCCGAGGCTCGCCTGCAGAAGAGTCTGGCGCAGCAGTATCCATTGCAATTGATCGGTTCAGTTCAGCCCGAGTGGCGCACCTTCAACCAGGATGCGATTGGCGGCATGATCGACTTCGACGCCAAGTCGAGCTTTTACGATACCCGCTACGACACGTTCGAACACCACCATGTGCTCTCGGATTACCTGGCGGTCGTGCATCTCTTCAAGCCGCTGAACATATTCGACAAGTACCGGATTGACCATGCATTGATCCACGCGGACACGCCGCTTTCGATGATGCTGGAAGATGCGCCGGGGTGGAGGGTTTTGAAACGCGAAGGCACCGGATCAGACGTCTACGAGTTGTTGGAAAAGGCTCCAGGCTCGGTTGAGGAAAAGACCAAGTGCACTCCGGTTCCCGCCGGCTGATAGACTTTCTAGCGTGACCGAACAAACAAAGCCGCCCGTCTTTCTACTCGACACCATGTCGTTCATCTTTCGCGCGTATCATGCGATGCAGCGCAGCCGCCCCATGTCGACGCGTGGGGGATTGCCCACTGCGGCCATTTACGTTTTTGTCAACATGATCAAGAAGTTGCGGCAGGATTTTTCGCCTCTCTACTTTGCCGCGGTCTTCGACATGAGCGGCGAAGTCTTCCGCGACGAACGTGCACGCACCATGGGCCCCCTGCGCAAGTGGGACAGCAAGACGCAGAGCTTCATCGAGGTGAGCTACGAGGGATACAAGGCCAATCGCGAGGCGATGCCGGAAGATCTGCGGCGCCAGATTCCGTATATTCGGCGCTCTCTCGAAGCCCTGCATATACCCATTTTGGAAGCCACAGGTTTTGAGGCTGACGACGTGATTGGAACGCTTGCCCGCCAGGCTGCAGCGGAGGAGCATGAGGTGTTCATCATCTCCGGCGACAAGGACATGATGCAGCTGGTTACGCCGCATGTGAAAATCCTGAACCCGCAGAAGGACAACCTGATTCTCGATCCCGCGAAGGTGACCGAGACGCTGGGCGTTCCACCCGAAAAAGTCATTGATGTGATGGCGCTGCGCGGCGATTCGGTGGACAACATTCCCGGCGCACCAGGGATTGGAGATAAGGGCAGCGTCGAGTTGATTCTTGAGTTCGGCAGTGTGGAAGCTGTGCTGGACCGGGCCGAGGAAGTGAAGCGCAAAAGCTATCGCGAATCGCTTCAGCAGAACCGT
>Ga0302320_10013099_pt1 | contig 17357 bp, 7 predicted proteins | sample Bog_T0_3_FD_202130 | JGI IMG/M metagenome (GOLD analysis project Ga0302320, IMG submission 202130) | Peat permafrost microbial communities from Stordalen Mire near Abisko, Sweden - Bog_T0_3 | ecosystem: Environmental > Terrestrial > Soil > Wetlands > Peat | place: Sweden: Abisko, Stordalen Mire...
CCAAGTAGGCGTACCCACCGTGCGGAAGGCGACGCACCACATCACCGGTGCGGTACATGCGTTGTCCGGGCCGGAACGGGTCCGCGACAAAGCGATCGGCGGTCATTGCGGACCTACCGACATAACCCCGGGCCAGCTGCGCACCGGACAGGTAAAGCTCGCCCACCACACCGTTGGGTGCCATCCGCAACGCCGAATCCAGTACGTAGCAGAATGTTCCGGCGTTCGCCGTGCCGATCGTGGGCGCCGGGTATTCGTTGACCTGGGCCACCACCGCCTCGACCGTCATCTCGGTGGGGCCATAACAGTTGTAGACCGCGGTCGGCGACAATGAGTGCAAGCGCTCCCACAGCGTGCTATCGATCGCCTCGCCGCCCAGTGCCAGCACCGAAAGATCGTGATCCAATAGTCCGGCGGCGCTGAGTTGTCCAAACATCGACGGGGTGGTGTCGATCATGTCGATCTGGTGAGCGGTCATGCCCTTCACCAGCCGGTCCGCGTCGCGCATCTCATCGGCGTCGAACAGGTGCAGGGCGTGACCATCGAGCAGGCCGACCATGGGCTGCCAGGACGCGTCAAAGCTCAAAGACCAGGCGTGGGCGATCCGCAGCGGCCGGTCCAAACACGTTGCCGCCACACGGTACACGCGGTCTTTGTGGTCGGCGAAATAACTCAGTACCGCGGCATTTGTACCGATGACGCCTTTGGGTTCACCGGTCGAGCCGGATGTGAAGATGACATACGCGCAGTGTTCGGGATGCCGGCGAACGGTCGGGGCGGTACCGGGAAATCGTGAAATCCGTTCGGCTAGAGCGGCATCGCTGAGGTCCAGAGTCCGAGTTCCGGCCTCGACCAGCTCACGGTAACTGCCTTCGCTGATGGCTAGCACCGGATTGGCCTGCCGGAAAATAGATTCGATACGAGCGCTCGGGAGCGTGACATCGACGGGCAGGTAGGCACCGCCGGCGGCGAGTACGGCAAGGATGGCGACGATGGATCGGGTGGAGCGTGGCAGTACCAGGGCAACCACCGATTCCGGGCCTACTCCGTGGGTGGCCAGCTCCCGCGCCAGGCGGCAGGCGTCGGCATGCAGTTCGGAATAGCTGTAACGCTCGCCGGATCCCGCAGTCAGGGCGACGGCGTCCGGTGTGGCGCGAACCTGCCGCTCGAAAATCTCCCACACCGTGGCGTCGGGGCTCGGTAGCGGCCGCGTTGCGAGGTCAGCGAATTCAGCGCGCTCCGCTGCGGTGAGGACCTGCAGCGCGTCGGGCGTTCGGTCACCAATGTCGGGGAGTTGAAGCAGCACACTAAGCATTCGCTCGCAGATCTGCGCCGCGGGAAGATTCGGCAGCGCCGCACGGATGGCCTCGACGAGCACCACTAGTGCGCCGCCTCGCAGGTGTGACACCACCGTCAGCGGGTAGTGCGTCAGACTCTCCATCTCCACCGGGCAGAAACGGGCACCGTCGGGCGTGGTCACCTCGCGGATGGCGTCTTCGACAGGGGCGTTCTCGAACACGAACAGGCTGTCGAACAATGCCCCCCGGCCATGGGCGCGCTGAAGCTCTGACAGACCGTAATAGCCGATGTCGCGCATTGCCGACGTCTCGCGCTGCAACCGCGCGCATTGTTCGGCAACCGGGACCGTTGCACTCACATGGTGCACGACCGGGACGCTGTTGATGAACAGCCCGACCATGCTTTCGACTCCGGACAGGTGTTCGGGGCGGCCGGACACGACGGTGCCGAAAACCAGATCGCGACGGTCGGTGAGCCTGCTGAGCACGACGGCCCACGCGAAGAGCACTGCGGTGTTGAGGGTTAGACCGTTGCGCCCCGACCAATTTCGCAGCCGCGTGGTATCGGCCGCCGATAACACCAGCTCCGTCTTCTCCGGGACCGCGCCCCCCGAATTTGCCTGGGAGGCCACCATGAGCGGTTCTGGCGCTCCGCGCAGATACTCCGTCCACGTGGCGATGGCCGCCGCTTTGTCCTGCTGCGCGAGCCAAGCTATGTAGTCGCGGTAGGGACGCGGGATTGGCAGCCCCTCGAGCGATCCCCCGGACCGATACACCGCGAGCATCTCGGTGAAGAAGACGGCAAGCGCCCAGCCGTCCATCAGAATGTGGTGCGCGGTGAAAATCATCCGCCGCCGCGTCTCACCGGGCACCGAGACCAGGACGGTGCGCAACGCCGGCCCGCGGCTCAGATCGAACGGGCGACGTCGCTCGGACCGGGCAATGGAATCGAATTCCGCTGGGATCGCTGTGCGTTCGGTCCACGGCAGGTCTACATAGTCGGGCACGATCTGTACCGGCTTGGGGACGTCGCGATCCCAGAAGGCGGCCCGCAGATTCGGGTGCCGGTCCAGCATGGCAGCGGCGCTGCGGCGCAGCAGTTCGACGTCAACCGGTCCGTCGATGTCCACCCGAAGCTGCATGGTGTAGAGGTCGATGCTGTCGGCACTTGCGGCGCCGTCGGTGGCCAGTCGGTATAACGCAAACAGCCCCTCCTGCAGCGGACTGAGGGCAAGAACGTCCTCGATTTGCGGCGGAGCCGTGGTCACCGGCGCCTCACGACTGCGTCACGACTGCCCATGCCAGGATGCGCTGAGCTGAGCCAGCGCGTCGGCGTCCAGGCCCGACGCGCTCATCGGCGCGCTGTGCCGCGGAGGCGCCGAATCCGACGACGAATCCGACGTAGCCGCAGGCTGATCGACGGCCGCGTCGACCGCGGCGGCAAGCTCGGCGATGGTCATGTGTTCGAACACCATTGCCGGGGTCAAGGGCAGGCCTTGCGCGGTTGCCCGTGCCGCCAGTTGAACGGAGACGATGCTGTCGCCGCCGACGGCGAAGAAGTTATCTTCGCGGTCAACGCCGGTGATGTCGAGCAATTCCTCCAGCAAGGCGATGAGGGCCTGCTCGGTTTCGACGGACCCGCCGGTGACCGGTCGGGACGGCTGCGCGTCGGTTGGGGTCGGCGGGGCCAGCAGCACCTCCAGGTCGGCCGCGGCCAGCAATTCCAGCGTCGACACCGAAGTGTCAGGTGTCGTCGCGAACGCGTCGAAGGCGGCGTTCAGCGCTTCGGCGATGAGCCCGACGGTCCGGGGTTCATACAGGTCGGCGTTGGCGACGACCCGCACGTCCAGTTCGCCGTCGGGCGTCACGTTGACGCCGACGTTCAGATCCAGTAGCGAGATCTCAAAATCCATCGGAAGTGGGGAGACCGTGGTTTCTCCGGTTTCGGTGAGGTCACGCGTCAGTAGCGCCCAGTCCTCACCTCGGAAATGGATTGAGTTCTGGAACAGCGGGTGGTTCCGGGATGGCGAGCGCGGCGGGTTGAGCGCCTCGACCAACCGCTCGATGGGGACTTGTTGGTGCGCCAATGCATCCAGCACCGTGTCGCGGCTGCGGGCGATCGTGGTACGCAGACTTGGATCGCCGGACAGGCTGGTGCGCAACACCACCACGTTGGCGCACGGGCCGGCCAGATTCGCGGTGCTCACGTCGACCCGGGACGCGACCGGGCTACCGATCGCGATGTCGGTGCCACCGCCGAGTTTGTGCAACACGACCGCCAGAACAGCCTGATAAACGGTGAATTCGGTGGTGTCATTCTGCTCGGCGAGCTGCGCGAGGGCCGCTCGGCGGGCCGCGGGCACCGTGAAATTCACTACCTCCCCGCGCCTCCCGAGGACCAGCGGGCGCGTGTGGTCGGGCGCCACCGAGATGTCGCCGGGCAAATCGGCCAATGCGGCACGCCAATACCCCAGCTCTGCCTCTGCCCATCCACCCGGTGCATCGAAAGTATTTCGTTGCCACAGCGCGTAATCCGCGAATTGGAAGGGCACCGCACAGTCCCCCAAGGCCCCGGTGGCCCAGCGCGGCGCCTTCCCCTCCGTCCGTGCCCGGTACGCAGTGATGAGGTCCTCGAAGGCCACTCCGAGTGAGACGTGATCGGTGACAATGTGGTGGACCAGCAAGAGCAGCACGTGCGAATCGACGCCCAGCGTCAACAGGGTGGGCCTGATCAGCGGCTCGGACTCCAGGGTGAACACATAGCCACGTAGCTCGGCCACCGTCTCATCAAGCTGGTCGGGGGCGATCTCGGCAACCGCGAGTTCGACGTTCAGCGTCGGGTGCACGTGCTGATACGGAGCACCTTCGTGGTCAACGAAATTCGTGCGCAGCGCCTCGTGACGGGCCACCACATCGTTGAGCGCCGCCGCAAGTGCGGCGGTGTCCAGTGGACCGGCCAAGCGAAGCGCGAGCGCCATGTTGAAGACGTCGTTGGCGCCTCTCATCCGATACTGGAACCACATGGCGAGCTGCGAGTAGGACAACGGAGGATATTGCGGGCGAGCCGCCCCGACGACTTCCGGACGAGCAGCCTGATTGGCATCGTGATCAACCACTCGCGCAGCCAATCCGGCCGGGGTTGGGGTATCGAAGACGGCGCGCACCGTCAACTCCACACCGAATTCCGCGCGGATCTGCGCGACCAGCCGGGCCGCCAGCAGTGAATGGCCACCCAGCCCGAAGAACGAGTCTTCTGCGCCCACCCGCTCCCAGCCGAACAATCGGGCGAAGATCGCGCACATCCGGCGCTCGGTCGCTGTCGCCGGCTCGCGATAGCTGCGTACCGCGACGGCGGTTGGCGCGGGCAGCGCCCGCTTGTCGAGTTTGCCGCTCACGGTCAGCGGGATCTCGGGGATCACCGCAAACGCACTGGGCACCATGTATTCAGGGAGCACCGCCGCGGTATGCGCGCGTATCTCGTCGAGATCCAGGTCGGCGTCTGCACTGGATATCGGCACCAGGTACGCCGCAAGCATGGGCCCGGCCGCGGTGTCCTCGGGGACCACCAGGCAGTGTCTGACGGCTGGATGCGTCGCGATCACGGATTCAACCTCGCCGAGTTCAATACGATAGCCGCGGATCTTGATCTGCTCGTCGGCCCGCCCAACGAATTCCAGCTCGCCGGAGATGTTGCGACGGACGAGATCTCCCGTTCGATAGAGTCGCGTTCCCGGGTGGAACGGATCGGCGACGAATCTCTGGGCGGTCAGCCCGGGACGCCCCAGATATCCGCGCGCCAGCTGAACACCACCGAGGTATAACTCACCGATCACCTCCGCGGGCACCGGCTGCAACTCCTCGTCGAGCACGTAGGCGTAGACGTTGCGGTTCGGCACGCCTATCGGCACCACGCGCGCGCCATGCGAACCCGTTACCCGCATGTGTGTCGAGCAGACGACGGCCTCGGTCGGGCCGTAGTGATTGCGGAGCTCCGCGTCGAAATGGCCGGCGAATTTGTCGGCTACCTCGCCGGGAAGCGCTTCCCCGCCCACCGGCACGTGCCGCAACTGCCGCCATGCCTCGACGTTGAAGACCTGAGGCAGCATCAACAGGGTGCTCAGCATCGAGGGCACCATGTGTAGCACGGTGACGCGGTGGCGGCTGATCAGGTCGGCGACGTACGGGATGTCGCTGAAAGCTTCAGGTTTCGGCACAATGAGCTGTGCGCCGAGCGACAACGTGACGAAGATGTCCAGCAGCGAGGCATCGAAGCTCACCGACGACGACTGCAGCAACCGGTCTTCGGCCGTCATGCTCCATTCGGCGATGAAGCCATCCACGTGCTCGGCGATCGCGTGATGCGAGACCGCCACGCCCTTGGGCTGACCGGTGGAACCGGACGTGTAGATGACGTAGGCCAAGTGCTCGGGATGCAACGGAGACAGCCGGTCGGTGTCGGTGACCGCGGCATCCGACAGCTTTGCAGCGGCCTGTTCCGCGGCGTCGAATTCCTGCCGGCGAATAACCGTCCGCGGGCGGGCGTCGGTAACGAGGTATTCGATACGATCGTCCGGGTAGGCCGGGTCGATCGGCAGGTAAGCCGCACCGGCTTTCAATACCGCGAGCATGGCTACGATGAACTCTATCGACGTGGTCATGCGCAGGCCGACGATGTCGTCGGCGCCGAACTCCTGCCCGATCAGCCAGCGCGCCAGGCGATTCGCGCGGCCGTGCAATTCGGCATAGGTCAGCTCGGTCTCGTCGGACACCAGCGCAACCAGGTCGGGGACAGCGCTCGAGGCGGCTTCGAGCATCGCGACCATCGTGGTGGCCGGCGTTGCGACAAGTTCGCCGTGCGACCGCGCCAGGACGCCGGCCCGATCGCCGGTGCCAAGCATGTCCAGACTGCCGAGGCGGCGTTCGGGCTCAGCCAGCGCGTTGGCCAACAGCTGTGCGTAGTGAGCCAGCATCTGCTCCACGAGCGCGGAGCTGAGCTGTGTCTGATACTCGAACTCGACGAACGTCGCCTCCGGGTCGAGCCCAATCGCAAGGGCGAGCGGCAGATGCGCCGTTACCGCGCCCAGTTCGAGTCGTCGCACGGTAACGCCGTCCAACGCGAATCCACTGGTGCTCTTGCGCATGCTGAAGCCCAGACGGACCAGCTGGTCCATGCCGTCGTGTCCCATCCGCTCCGGGTTCACTTCGCGCACCACTCGATCGATGCCGACGGACTGGTGCGCGAAGCCGTTCAGACACGTTTCGCGTACCGCGTCGACGAACGCGGTGAAGGTGTCCTGCGATCGCGCGCCAATCCGCAGCAACAGCGTATTGCCGAAGTACCCGATGGCGCCCTCGGCCGCAGCCCCACGCTCGGTGACCGGCACCGAGATCAGGAAATCCGGCGCACCGGTATAGCGGCGCACCAGCACGCCGAAAGCGGCCAGCAACACCATGAACGGCGAGGCGGAGCGGGCGCGGGCGAAATCCTCGACCCGGCTGAACAACTCGACGGGCAGTGCCCGAGTGCGCCGTTCGGCACGCCTGGACTGATGTATGGCCCCCACACCGGGAAGCTGCAGCGGTTCGGGCGCCGGTCGCAGGGTGTCGGCCCAGTACCCGACATCAGACATGGTGGGTTCCGCTGAGCTCCCGAGTACCTCGACCGCGACGAACTGCGGCGCCAGCCTGCTCAGCCGCTCACGGTAGGCGGCGCCCAGGTCGCCGAAGAAAACGGCCCAGGAGTCGTCGTCCCAACAGATGTGATGCACAACAAGCAGCAACACGAATTCGTCTGCACCAGTGCGTATCAGGGTTATGCGCATCGGCAATTCGGCGTGCAGATCGAAGGGTCTGCCGAACTCTTCCCGCGCCCGCGCGTCGACTTGCTGATCGCTTAACTCACATACTTGCCAGGAAATTTCAACGTCATCGGCGAAAATTTGATACGGCTCGCCCTCGCTATCCACCCCGTAGGTGGTACGCAAAACCGCATGCCGGGCAACGACATCAGCGAACGCTGCACGCAGGCGCGCCTCGTCCAAAGCACCCGTCAGGCGATAGCCGACGCAGATGTTCAGCGTGGTGTCCGTGGGATCCATCGTCTGCAGAAACCACATCCGGCGCTGACCGGCCGACAACGGGTAACGTTGCCCCGCGAGTACAGCGCGCGTTTCCGCCGATTGTGCAGCCGCTAGGCCGCTCTCGGCGATGCGTCGACGCAATAACTCGCGACGACGCTGCTGCAAGGTCTTAGCCTCGTCCGCCATCGCTCACCCCACTCCCGGCATTGCGTCCCCCTGGCTATTGAGGTAGCCGCCACGCACAAAGACCTCATCCCCGCCGCGCTCCACGCCGTCCGCGGTACGGACGCGGGTGATCACTAACCCGCGGTTGCCGCCACGATGTGCAGCGGGACCCGACACCACCGCGCCACCGCCCTCTTGGACGATGACCCGCCCGGGCGTACCACCGAAGCGGGCCTCGGAAACCCGGGCCTCGAGCACCTCGATCCGTTCACCCCGGTAGAAGCTGAACGCGCGCGGATACGGATCGGACAGTGCACGCACGAACCGCTCGAGGTCTTCGGCCGACCAGGTCCAGTCGATCAAACTGTCCCGCTCCGAACGCTTGTGAAAGTACGTCCGGTCGGCCTTGTTCTGCGGTCGCCAGCAGGCGGTCCGAGACTCCAATGCGGTCAGCGCCTCCCGCAGCGCACCCGGGATCAGCTCCATCCCCCGCAGCACCAGCTCGGTGCCGGTTTCGGTCGGACCGATGGGCAGCGAATGCTGGACGAGAATGTCGCCGGTGTCCAGGCCGTCGTCCATCCGGTGGATGGTCAACCCGAACTCGGTCTCACCGCTGATCAACGCCCACAGCACGGGCGAGAACCCGGTGAACTTCGGCAGCAACGAGTCGTGCAAATTCAGCGTGCCGTGCGGCGGGAGGTTGTACAGCTCAGCCGGCATCCAGGTGTACCAACTGTTGACGACGATGACATCGGGTTCAGCGCGCTTGACCAAGTCGATGGTCTCGGCGTCGACCCGCTCGGTGAGATGCACCCGGATGCCGTGGTCGCGCGCGAGTTGCTCAACCGACGCCGACCAGATCGCCTTGTACGACTGCTCGCTTGCCGGATGGGTGACCGCGAGAACGACGTCGTGATCCTGCTCGATCAGCGCCTGCAGCGTCTTGAACCCCCAGGTCTGGAAGCCGAAGGAGACGACCCGCATGACACTTGACCCTCTCTGTACCGCTCACGATCCCTGCCGAATTCAACCTCAGAAGATTATGTTAGCCTTCGCTAAGTTGCGTGGCTCTCGCGGCCGTCTCGGTGGACGAGGCCGTATCGGCGCGATCGACCCAAAGCGACCGGTGAGCGAAAGGTAGGGGTGCATGCCGCGGCCACTGGGGTGGATCAGGCAGTTCCACAAGCCGGGTCTGCCCGACAGTCTTCCGTTGCTGATCTTTCCGCATGCCGGGGCGGGGGCGTCCGCGTACCGCGAATTCTCGAAGTCGCTCAGCGGCAGGTTCGACGTCATCGTTTTCCAGTACCCGGGACGCCAGGACCGCGCCGCCGAAGCCCTGTTGGGTTCGATCCCGGCGCTCGCTGCGGGAGCGTTCGGCGAGTTCAGCACGTCGGATCACAATCGCGGCGTTCCGATCGTCACGTTCGGCCACAGCATGGGGGCGATGGTCGCGTTCGAATTCGTCCGGCTCGCCGAGGCCGCCGGAATCGATGTGCGGCAACTCAACGCGTCCGCGACGGTTGCCCCCTGTCACGCCGCCGACAAACTTCCCCATCCAGCCACTGACGAGGAGTTGCTCGCCCATCTCGCGGCGCTCGATGGCACCGACACCGGCGTCGCCGCGAACAGCGCCATCATGAAACTCGCGCTTCCCGTGGTCAAGGCCGACTTCAAGGCGTTTGACGCGTACCGGTGCGCGAAAGAGGTCAAGGTGGCCGCGCCGATTCACGCGATGGGTGGCGACCAGGACCCGTACGTCACGTTGGGTGATCTCTACGGCTGGGGCAAACACACCGACAGCCTCACGGTCACGATGTTCGACGGTGGGCACTTCTACGTGAACCAGCACATCGAGGCCGTCGCGGAGTCGGTGGCGTCGGGCGCGGAATGCGAGCGGACAGCGTGACTTCGAGCGACCCGGTCGTCATCTCCGGAATGGCCATCGAGGCGCCCGGCGGAATCGACACCCCCGACGGCTTGTGGTCGGCGCTGGCGGAATCCAGGGAGCTGATCGGGCCCTTCCCCCGCGACCGAGGCTGGACCGTCGACGATCTGCTGTCGGCATCCCGGGTAGCGGACGGTTGGCGGCAGGTCTGCGACGCAGGCGGATTCTTGGAGCACGCAGGGACATTCGACGCGGCGCTGTTCGGCCTCACCGACCACGAGGCGATGGTGATGCACCCCCAGCAGCGGGTAGCGATGCGGATGGCGTGGAAGGCGCTGGAGAACGCTGGGATCAATCCCGGCACGTTGGAGAATTCGGAGGGCGGCTGTTTCGTCGGGATGTCGATGACCGAGTACGGCTTACGCACCACGACAACCGACGATTACACGGGTTTTCGGACCGTAGGTATGGGACAACTCGGCGGCGCCGGCAGGATTTCGCACTGCCTCGGAATCACCGGCCCATCGATATCCCTCGATTCGGCGTGCGCATCGTCGCTGACCGCGGTGCAGCTGGCCGCCAACGCGGTGCAAATGGACGAATGCGATTGGGCGCTTGCCGGCGCCGTGTGTGTTTTGGGAGAGCCGACGGCCTTCTACGAGTTTTCCCGACTCAATGCCATCTCCGCGGATGGGCATTGCCGGGCCTACTCCGACGACGCCACCGGCACCGTCTGGGGCGAAGGCGCGGGAATGGTTGTCGTCGAACGTGAATCACGAGCGCGGCAACTGGGCCACCGGATCTATGGTCGCGTCTTGGCGATCCGCACCAACCACAACGGCAAGGGCAAGCCGATCCTGGTTCCCCGGGTTCGCGCACAGACGCAACTGGTGAGCAAGACTCTCGACGCGGCGGGAATCGATCCGGCCAGCATCGGAATGATCGAAGGGCACGGCACCGCGACGCTGGCGGGCGACCCCCAGGAACTGACCGCCCTGTTCAACACCTACGGCGCGGCCGGATGCGAAGCGCTGCTCGGCTCGATCAAATCGAACGTCGGACACGCGCAAGCGGCGTCCGGGATGCTCGGCCTGATCAAGCTGCTGCTCGCAGGCCTGCACGGTCACATTCCGCCGACCCTGTTCTCGGACAACCCAACCAAGACGGTGGACTGGGATCGGACCGGCCTGCGACTAGCTACAAAACTGCATCCCTGGGACCCGAAAGACGGAGTCCGTTACGGAGCCGCGTCGTCATTCGGTGCTGGCGGCGCCAACGCGCACGCGATCATTTCCATGCCCGCGAGTGCCTGAGAGCACGAAAGTGACAATGCTTACCTACCGGCTTCCGAACGGCAGCATTCCCGTCCTGCTGTCGTCGGACGTCGCAAGCCTGTTGCGGGGCGAGGCCGCTGCCGTGCTCTCCTATGCCACGGATCATCCCGAGGTAGCACCGCAGGCCATTTCCGACATGCTGTTTCGAACGCGGATCGCGCGCAAACACCGGACCCTGGCCATGGTGGCCGACCGCGACGAATTGCTCGGCGCCCTGCGGGCGGTTAGCCAGGACCGCGAACACCCTTCGGTGGTCCGCACCGGCACTGCGCCCGCCACCGCCCGCCGACGCGCCTATGTCTTTCCCGGTCAGGGCAGCCAGCGCCCCGGGATGGGACGGCTTTTCTACGAGTCGGTCCCCGCGTTCCGCGCCGAGGCCGATCTATGCGCCGAAGCTTTCACGACACAGCTCGGCACGTCACCGCTGAGTTACCTTCTCGACGAACATCTTCCGGCCCAAGATGATGCCACTAGCGTGCAGCCTGTGTTGTTCACCCAGATGGCCGGGCTGGCCGCGATGTGGCGCTCATTCGGCATCGCACCGAACGCGACCATCGGGCACAGCCAAGGCGAGATCGCGGCAGCCTATGTATCTGGCACGATCACCCTGGCCGACGCGGTCTGCATCATCGGAATACGCGCCCGGCAGGCTGACGAGTTGGCATCCGGCGACTACGCGATGGCAGTTGTCGCCGCCGACCGCAATACCTGTGAAGACCTAATCGCGCGGTGCTCCGGTTGGGCTGAGCTGTCGGTGGTGAATTCGCCGAACATGGTTGGAATATCCGGTGATCGAGAAGCGGTGCAGGACATCGTGGATACGTGCACCGAGCGCGGCAGGTTCGCGCGAGTCATCAATGTGCAATATCCCGCACACACCAGTCGAATCAATGACGTTGGCGAAAAGGTACGTGCGACCACGCAACGCGAATTGCAGAATCCGAAGTTCCTCGACACAGATATCGACTGCCTAGGGGCCACGCTCGGCGGTCCCATCACCCAAGACCTGCCTGTCGAACAGTATTGGTTCTGGAACCTGCGCAACACCGTACGGTTCGATAAGGCAATCGCGGCCGCGCTACCGCTCGGCACCGACACATTCGTCGAACTGGCCGAGCACCCGACGCTTCAGCTCGCGATTCAAGACAATCTCGCTGCCCTTACCGACGAGCGCGCGACCATGGTGGTCGGCACATCTGACCGAACGGCCACCGACCTCAGCGAGTTCACCCGCAATCTCGCGCTGCTGGCAGTACACGACTTGGACTACCAGTGGGAATGTCTGGGCACCGAGTTGGACGGCCCTGCTCCACTGCCGCTGCTCGATTTCCCCAATACCAGGATGAACGAGGTCCGGTTGTGGCAGCACTATGTTCCTTCAGCCAAACCGGTTGCTGCGGAGGAGAAAGCGGCACCGGATACAACACTGCCACGGCTTCTCAGCGAGGAGTGGGAGCGGCTGTCGCATCGTTCGCTGGTGCCGCCGCGTGCCATCGGAATCGTCGATTACGCGGGAGCCTGCGCTGATCTGGCCAGCGCCCTGTGCGCCGCGGCCGGTGATGTCGGCGCCACGGCACGCGTTATCGACCTCGAAAACCTACAAACCACCGATGATCTCGATACCCACGTCATACTCCTTCCAGCGTCGCCGGCATTGGACGACGCCGCCGCGGCGGCCGAGGTCGCTGCATTCTTCGGCAACCGCACGTGGTGGCCGGGAGTCGGCGGCGCGATCACCGACTGCTGGCTGCTGACAGTGGGCGGTGAGGTGGTTATTGCCGACGATGCGCCGCCAGATCCGGTGCACGCGGCAGCAAGTGCGGGTTTTCGCTGCATCGGCGCCGAACACCCCGGCGTGCGGTTTCGGCACCTCGACCTGGCCGCTGGGTCGACGTCGCCGGAATCGGCCGTCACGATCATTGGGGCGCTGCACACCGCGGGTGAGTCAGAGCTCGCGCTACGCAACGGTGGCCTCTACGCCAAACGGATCGTCGAGGACGACTCCCCCCAGGCCAACGCGAATGAGGCGCCGCCCGAACATGCGCTCATCATCGGAGGCACGGGAAACCTCGGGCTGGAATTCTGCGAGCACCTGGCGCGCCGCGGCGCGCGACGAATCACCCTGTTAAGCAGGTCGGGCGAGACACCCGCGGTCGCAGATCGACTGCGGCGGGTCCGGTCGGCCACCTCAACGCAAATTCGGGTCTCGCAATGTGACGTGGGTGACCAGGCGGCGGTGTCGGAGCTGGCGCGGGAACATCACGACGCGCCGGCGGACCTGATAATCCATGCCGCCGTGGCATATTCGGGCGCCGAATTGTCAGACATCACGGCCGAGAAGGTCGACGCGGCCCTGCGCGCCAAAGTTATCGGCATTTCCCGCGTGTTGAGTACGTTTCCCCGGACCGATCACTGTCGGGTCGTCCTGTGTTCCTCGATCGCGGCGACCGTCGGCGGTCGCGGCCTGATCGTCTACGCCGCGGCCAATCGAATGCTCGACGCGATGGCACACCGGCTCCGGGCCGAGGGTCTGGACTGCGCTTCACTGCAGTGGGGGCAATGGACGGTCACTTTCGATCCCGATGCCGCGGGCACGGCGCAGCTGGCCGTGACCGGTCTGCTGCCAATGTCGGCCGGGGATGCACTTGAGCTGGGGATGAGGCCGCTCAATGGAAATGCCGGGATCGTGGCGTTCGAGCTGGACCGGGCTCGGTCGGTGCTGGAAACCTGCGGGCGCGGCTCGTTGCTGTCGCAACTCAGCTCGCCTGAGGTGAAAACCACTGTACTCGTTGATGATGCCGATGTACCGCAACGCTTGATGAAGCTGCTCGCTCAGGCCATCGGTGTCGAGCACGCCGACACGATTGACGCAGAAGTCCCCATGGTCGCCATCGGCCTCGATTCGTTGCAGGCGCTGGAGTTACGTCGTCGCGTGAAGATCGAGTTCAACCACGATCTGGAGGTCTCGGATCTGCTCGGCGGGGCGTCGATCGCGGACGTGCTGGCGCAGTTGAGCACATAGTCACTGGCTAAGGATGCCTAGTTCTGGAAGACCACCAACCAAATGGCGACGCATTGGCAGATCGCGGCGATAGCGGTGCAGGCATGGAAGAATTCGTGATACCCGAACGTCGTCGGCCACGGGTCGGGCCAGCGCAGTGCGTAGAACACCGCGCCAACGCTGTACAGGGCGCCGCCAACCGCCAGCAGCACGGTCGCGGCCACTCCGGCGTTGTGCAGAATCAGCCCGGAATACCAGATCACCACCCAGCCCAGTAGTAGGTATAGCGACACATTCAACCAGCGGGGCGCCGTTGACCAGAACAGCGTCAATAAGATTCCGGCCACCGCGCCGCCCCAGACGATCGCCAGCACCACGTGACCTGTTCCTCGCGGCATGGCCAGCCTGGCAAACGGTGTATAGCTGCCGGCGATCAACACGAAGATCATCGAGTGGTCAAGGCGTCTCATCCATTGCCGGACGGTCGCCGATTCCCAGTGCACACGGTGATATATCGCGCTGACGGCGAACATTCCCACAATCGCCAAGGCGTACGTCAGCGTCGAGTGCCCTGCCCTCTTAGACACCTCCGCCCACGACACTGCCACCAGCACTGTCCCGGCCACCAGAGCCGCGACGGCGCAGTAGACGTGAATCCAACCGCGCAACCGGGGCTTGATCATAAGTTGAGCAGGCTCGGACTGGGGCGCGGGCGCGGGCGCGATACGGTAGCTCAAATTCCCTGCTCTCGCTTCGGTAAAAAGCTAGATCTACTAACAGTATGTCGGCGCGAGATGAGGAACAGCTGAGCGGAACCTATGAATTACGTGTACCGACCGGGCCACAGAACGTGCCAGCTTCATCGTCAAACGGATTGATACTCGCCAGTTCTCCCCAACGGGGGACCCGTTACCCGCACTTCGGCGCCGAGCACACGGTCGGACAGCAGCCCCAGGCAGCTCAGGTTCGGAAATCCCGGGCCTTCGTTGACGCCGGACAAATTGGGCAGCACCAGTTTCGGGGTCACGCCGGCAACGGCCAAATCGTGGCCGATGGACTCCTCCAGGCGCTCGCGCGTCAGCGGGCCACCCAAGCCTAGCTCCAAGACGTCCACGGCGGCGGGGCGCAACAGCGGCAGGAACCACAGCGGGTCTGCACCGGAACCGTCGATGACGAGGTCGAAGCGATGCAGTGTCTCGTGCGGTTCACCAGAGTTGTCGGTGCACAGCGTGATCCAGATTCGGTTGTCGCGATCGACCACGCGGGCGACGCGCCCACGCAGATGCTTGATCCTCTCGTCGGACAGCAATGACTCCTGAACGCGCGCCGAGAAGACGCCGCGGTCGGTGCGGGCGATGCAGTCGCGCCGTTCGGCGTGCGTCAGGTTGCGCCAGCCCGCAGGATCTGAAAACAGCGAGTTCTCGAAGAAACCCTCGCCGCGGGTGAACAGGGTCGCTTGCGGCGAGATCGCGGTGATCGCCGAAACCCGGTGATGGAAAAGCTCATTGAGTATTGACGCGGAGGTCTCTCCGCCGCCGATGACCGCAACATTTTCGGCGACAATCCGTTCGTGCTGCCCGGCGCGCTGCCAAAACTGCGAAATCGACAAGACCCGCGGATCACCCGAAAGGATGGACCGCTCCGGCTGACCCGGACCGGTCACCATCATCGCGTCCGCGGAGACGTTCGAGTCATCCGTGTGCAGCACCCAGCGCGACCCGTCGAGCGAAATCTGAACTACCTCGCCGCGAACGACTTTCAGATCGACCACGTCGGCGACCCAGCGCAAGTATCCAGCCCAGGTGTCGTGTGTAGGCGCCGGCCTTCCCCGGTCGATCCAGCCTACGAATTGGTCGGTGGCAACCAGATACGACTGCCAGCTGAACCGCATCATCTGCTCATCGAGCTCGTTGTTGCGGCCTGGCACCACAGTCGATCGGTAAGGGAAGCCGACATCTTTTTCCGGGCTGGTGCCCAATCGCTGGCGGCCGTCGGTCCAGCCGCCACCGGCTTGCCAGTTGGCGGCGACGCCGGAGCGTTCGACGGCAACGACGTCGGCCACCTCGACGCCCATCTCCCGCAGCACCGCCGCCTTCGCGGCCACTGCCACCGCCTTGGCGCCGGCCCCGATGATCGCAAGGGTGCCGCTCACCGCGCCAGCATCCCCCACAACCACACCTCCAGAGATTAGCTCAGGCTGTCCTAACTTCGGTACGCTACCCTATGTCGGGAGGCAGCACACGCCTGCCCCGAGGGAGCTATCGAGTGCCTGTTACCCCTGCGCGGGGACCTTCTCGAACGCCCCAAGCCGCAGCACAACCCGCGTCGCTGGACGGCTTTGTGCCCTTTCCGCCGGAACGGGCGGCCACATACGCGGCCGTCGGCTACTGGACCGGCCGCACCCTCGATTCAGTGCTACGGGATGCCGCTGCGGCCTGGCCGGACCGTATTGGCGTCGTGGACACCGCGAGCAGCCACACGTATTCCGAGCTGGACAAACTGGTCGACCGGGCCGCCGCCGGGTTCGCCTCGATCGGGATCGCGCCCGCTGATCGGGTGCTGCTGCAACTGCCGAATTCGTGCCGGTTTGCCGTCGCGCTGTTCGGCCTGCTGCGAGCCGGGGCCATCCCGGTGATGTGCCTGCCTGGACATCGGTATGCCGAACTCAGCCATTTCGCCGAGACCAGCGCCGCGGTCGGGTTGATCATCGCCGACACGGCCAACGGTTTCGACTACCGCGCCATGGCCGAGCGACTGGTCGCTGCGCATCCGCGGCTGCGCCACGTCGTCGTCGACGGGGAACCCGGCCCCTTCACGTCGTGGTCGTCGCTGCCCGCCGGTGAGCCGCCCGATATTGAGCTCGACGCCACGGCTCCCGCCTTGCTGCTGGTGTCGGGCGGCACGACCGGCGCGCCGAAACTGATCCCCCGCACACACGATGACTACGTCTACAACGCCACCGCAAGCGCCGAGCTCTGCCGGCTGACACGTGACGACGTGTATCTCGTGTCGCTGCCCGCGGCACACAACTTCCCGCTTGCGTGCCCCGGCATCCTCGGCGCGATGGCCGTCGGCGCCACCGTGGTTTTCGGCACGGATCCCAGCCCGGAGGCGGCGTTCGCCACCATCGAGCGACACGGCGTCACCGTCACCGCGCTGGTGCCGGCGCTGGCCAAGCTGTGGGCACGAGCCTGCGATTGGGAGCCGGTGACCCCGAAGTCATTGCGGCTTCTGCAAGTTGGCGGCGCCAAGCTGGAACCCGAGGACGCTCGCCAGGTGCGCGCCGCGTTGACCCCGGGCCTACAGCAAGTGTTCGGGATGGCCGAAGGCCTGCTGAACTACACCCGCCTCGACGATCCGCCGGACGTGCTCGAGCACACCCAGGGTCGGCCGCTCTCCCCTGCCGACGAAGTGCGCATCGTCGACGACGAAGGCGAGCCGGTGGCGCCGGGCGAAGAGGGCGAGCTGCTGGTGCGCGGGCCCTACACCTTCAACGGCTACTTTCGTGCCGAACGCGACAACGAGCGGTGCTTTGATCCCGACGGCTTCTACCGCAGCGGCGACCTGGTGCGGCGCGGAGACGACGGCTACCTC
>Ga0302320_10013100_pt1 | contig 17357 bp, 17 predicted proteins | sample Bog_T0_3_FD_202130 | JGI IMG/M metagenome (GOLD analysis project Ga0302320, IMG submission 202130) | Peat permafrost microbial communities from Stordalen Mire near Abisko, Sweden - Bog_T0_3 | ecosystem: Environmental > Terrestrial > Soil > Wetlands > Peat | place: Sweden: Abisko, Stordalen Mire...
CACTCTTTAGTGCGGTGGACTTGCCCGCCCCAGAAGGCCCGCACATAAGAGTGTGCCCGAGGTCGGACACATGCAGATTCACTCGGAAGGGCGTGGCTCCGGTAGTCGCAGCAAACAGAAGCGGCGGACTCTGTTTTGGCATCAAGCGCGATGGATTCTCGCGGAGTCCGGCCCAGACGGAAGTAATCGGAAGCATGTCCGCCAAATTGAGCGTATGCAGGAGGACCCGTCGCACATTGCGGTATCCGTCGCCCGGCAGACTGCCTCGCCAAGCCTCGACGGCATTGATGGTTTCGAGGCGGCACGCGAATCCTAGGTTCTGAATCGTCTTCGTCACCAGCCGGGTGTTCTCGTGTAACCGGTCGAGATCCTCATCGAGGCAGATAATGTTGCTGGAGTATTGAGCAAACTGAACGTCGCCGCACGCTGCAACGCCCATTGCCTGTTCGGCATCTTCGGCCATGGAGTGCGCGTACAAATTGACCGCGCCGTTTTGCGTTTTGAGGACCTGGTCCTTGAAGCCGCGAGTTCGGGAGCGCCACTTTTTACGGGTCTTGTCGAGAAGGCCCTGAGCCTCTTCGGGATCGAGCAAAATCGCTCTGGTGCTCCACCGATATTCCATGGGTAGCGAGTCGATCTCCCCGAGGATGCCGGGGAAGCTCGATTTCGGGAAACCGTCGAGCGCAATCACGCGGACATGCTTGAGGCCGATTCGTGGTTCAATGCCCGCGCTGAAATCCTGTGTGGCCAGAAGCTCATTCAGATAGACAGGAATGTCCGGCAGGGCGAATGAGTGATCTTCTCCGGCCACGCAACGCCTGAGATAGCGAAGCAGCCGGTCCTGAACCTGCGGAAACCCGTGATCGTCCGTGAACTCGCGGCGGTTCAAACGTTCTACGCGGAAGAGCGCCGAGAACACGTTCTCAAACATCTCGACTCGTGACTTGAACCGTTCGAGGATCTGATGCGCCGCTCCGGAGCCCCGGCCGTTCTGTCCTTCGAACATCCAACCTTTGATTTTTTCTTCCAGTTCGATTGGAGGCAGATAGGTCAGAGTCAAAGAATAGTCGCTCTCAAAATGGGCTCCTTCATCCATGAACTGCTGGCGACGTTCGTCGTCGATCACCCGCGTGACTGCTTGAGGGAAAGCTCCTCGATCCGGATAGCCCGGTGCGCGGGATCGGATGAGGTCGGCGTTAATCATCCATCCGCTTCCCAGGCGGAGGATCGAGTTCAGCCGCGCAGTGAGGGCGTGCATCTCCGCATGAGTGGCTGAATGCATGTCCGGCCCACGATAGGACCAGCCCGCAAGCAAGGAGCCGTCCTGCTGTAGGAGTATCCCGTCCTCAATCAGGGCGAACGGTAGCAGGAGGTCGGCCAGGCCCCGAGCTCGCGAGCGATGTTCTGTAATCTGCATGCCGTGCGTCACTTCCAACTCTTGGGTGTTTCGATATTCTCGCCGTGCAGCCCGCTCTTCGCGGGATAGAACGCGATGTGCCGGATGTGCCTGAGATAGACGGAGCGGAGTAAAGGGTCGGCCTTGCCCATACGCTGCAAGGCCGACATTGAGCCAATCCACAACACGACAGCCAGGCCGATCCCCCACCAGGAGGCCAGGCTGAACGCCAGTCCCCCGGCGATCATTACCATCACCAGGACCAGTTCGCGATCCCCGCCGAGAAGCAGATTGGGGCGGTTTGCGGACTGGTGGATCACGATCTCTCTGGGTTTGTCGGCTGGGTTCATGATTTAGATCACCGCGGCTGTTACGCCGAATGCACTCGACAACAACGGAGCCGCAAAGACGAGCACGGATACCACGAGCCCGATCATGCAAGCCTTTCTCCCAAACTCCCCAAGCTCGCCGCCCCACAGCATTGCTCCGCCGGCAATCGCGATACCGATCAGTCCGATGGCGTACGCCACGGGGCCAGTCAGCGAAGTCGCGATCGCCGTCATTGGACGTTCCCAGGGCAATGTACCCGCCGCCGCCGCGTTCGCCCGGGCGGCGAACGCATAGGCGAGCGAGAGAATGGCCGCGGCGCGCACCCTGAGGCTGCGAACCGATGGCCCACGGAACCATTCAGTATTCAAGTTGTTCATTGAAGTGACCTCCTTCTGCTGTTCACACGTACTCGATCTCGTACCGGCCATCTCGGTACCCAGTTACGACCACAACTTCCCTGACCTTGCGCCCAGCCAGAAGGTCGGGCTCTTGATCAACGAAGACCACAAGATTCACCGCCTCTGCGATCAGAGCCTGCTGAGGCGCACTCGTCGCTTCAGCCACGAGGCTTTCCAGGCGGATCAAACCACTGAGCGCATCGTTTGCATGCACGGTTGCCGCGCCGCCCGGATGCCCTGTGTTCCACGCTTTCAACATCGTGTGCGCCTCAGCCCCACGGACCTCGCCCACGACGATGCGAGTCGGCTTCAGCCTCATGCAAGCCCGAAGGCAATCGAGCATCGAGACAGCGCCGACGGCCAGCAAGTCCACATGGTTCCTGACAGAACACTGGAGTTCCGTTGTGTCCTCGATCGAGATCACTCGATCATGAGGTGCCACCTGAGCCATTACGTCCAGAACTGCGTTGACGAAGGTCGTCTTCCCCGAGCCGGTCGCGCCGACCGTTAGGATGTTCTTTTTCCCGGCGACCGCCGCGCGGATGATTTCCGCGTGACTGCGCCCGCGGATCTCCTCGACGAAGGTGTCCCGCTTGCGAAGCCGGTTTAAGGGATCATCCTTGCGAGTAAGAATCCCCAATTGTTCATACTCGGATAGGGAGAATACTCTCTTTGGGCGGAGACGAATTGCGAAAACCGGCTTCCTCACAACCGGCGAAACGATTCCTTCGAAACGACTCCCGTCGAGGGGTAATTCGGTTTCGAGGATGGGCCGTTCATGGTTCATCACAGTGCCCTTCCAAGCGGCGATGGTGTTCAGGGCACTAGCCGCTTGCGCGGGAGGCATCTCGCCAACGCATTGAAAACCATGGCCCATCCGCTTCACCCACACGGTCGAATCGGGGTTCAACACGATATCTTCGGTTCGGTCGTCCGACAGAAGCTCAAGCACGGTGTCGCCCAGTTCGCGTTTCAATTTGGCTTCAAGGCGGTTGTGCTGCTCGTCCTGCCCCAACGCGAAATTATCCCTTGATTGTGTACCAATTTGTATGGTATTTTTTTGCATTATCGGGGGTATTCCCTCTACTCTGTAGGCCGCGAAAGTTCGTAGCCGTGACAGGCCCCAAGAATTCTTCTGGGGCGAAGGACAGCAATGCCGGTAATCACGATTCCTTTCGATTACGACGAACGAACCCACCCGGCGGTCGTTCCAATCTGTGTTGCGGACACCGATCAACACGGAAACTTGGTCCATCGCGGTTGGATCGAACTGGGCGTCGTTCCCGTTGCGGATCGGCTGCTGAGGATCGCAGACCGCCTGTTATCGGATAAATATCGAGCGTCGGAGATCACTGAGTACGCAGTCCACTCGCTCTCGCGCACTCATGGCGACCAAGTCGGCGACCGGCCGAGTGTGAGGGTGCTCAATCGGGCTCGGCTCTTTGCCGTGGATCAGCGCGCAGGAGGTCGGCGCAACCGGCGCAGGCTTGACGTCGAGCTGTTCACGGAAACGCTTGAGGCTCTCGAAGATCAGTACGATTTTGCGGCACATCTCGCGGCGCGGGACACCCTCGACAAGATCGTGGAGCAACTCGACCTTCTCGGATTGCAGCACGTGAAGGAAATCCTCCCTTTGATGCTGAGAAACGCGGAGGGCAGCGAGCTGACGGGCAGATTTGGACAAAAGCGCAACACGGTCACGAAGCAGTTTTATCGCGGGATGCGGAAAGCTGCGAATGCGGCGGGTATCACGTGGTATTAGGGCCGTGCGGGCCGACGTGTAACCCCATCGCAATCAGTGCCATAATGTCATGGACTGATGCCTCCTGAAGAGTCGCCCGAAGCAAAATTCGACAGACTAAAGAAGCAGCTTCAGGACTCGATCCTTAGGGACTACCCCAACCCCGAGCGGAAAGGCTGTCCCGATGGAGCTGTCCTGAAGGAGCTTGCCGGTCGAACGATGGACGAGACCATCGAGGACGATCCTCATTGGCAGCACGTCACCCACTGCTCCGAGTGCTACCGAGATTTCCTCGCGCTAAATGCGGAGTTTCGGCGCCAAGCCAAGGCGCGGAGAACACAAGTTCGGTTGGGCACGGCGGTAGCCGCTGCCATTGTTCTCGTAGCAGGCCTTCTGTTCGCACTCCGTCAAGGCTCGTTTTTCTCGCAGCGCCCCCAGAATGCCGAACTGGCCTACGCTAAACAGATCGTGGATATTCCGTCCATGTCCCGATCGGTTGACGGCGGCGCAACCAAGCCGATCATCCTCGAACGCAAGCCTGTTGAGTTGACCATCCAGCTTCCTGTCGGAAGTAAGGCGGGCGCGTATGAATTCCAGTTGCGGAGCGATGGTCAGCCAGTGATTTCCACCTCTTCAACTGCGGCGATTCGCGATGGATGCACCAGGTTTACCCTCAGGCTCGATCTCTCGAAGCTTGCGCCCGGCAAGTACTCGATGTATGTCCGCCAAGTTCCGTGGGATTGGAACTACTATCCGGTCGAGATCCGGTCAAATTGAGTAGCTGTCACATCCGTCCAGGACGGCGAAAGTTGCAGACGGTAATCGCCATTGCGGAGGCGTTCCGTGCTCAACCGCCACGTGTCAGCAATGAGCGTTTATTCGGCCAAACATGATGCCCGCGCGGAGATAACTCGTCCGAAATCCTGGCGATAAGGGCGCGTGCACAGATTGGACTTAATATACGCGAATAAGCCAAACAAACTTCTTGACTCCAGGTCACTTACGCTAGGATTTTCGTGTAACCCTCGGCTTCAAGCACACTGTGGACGGACCGGATTCCATGTCAGTGCCCCACAGTAAACAGTAGCATTTCAATTAGTTCGCCTTGGTCTGTGTATAGTCCTGCCAAACAAATCAGAAGACCTAAGCACGTTTGAAGAAGCGGCTCCAAAAGTCGCGAGACTCGACATCGAAATTATCATCATATTGTTGTTCGAAAGACTCTGCGAATTCTGGGCTTGCTCTTTGCGAGAACTCTCGAAGTTCCCGCAACGCCGCCAGAGCCTTCTTGATCTTTGGCTTTTCCTCATTCACCTCAAAGACAGCCTCCTCTGAACGGTTTTCGATCAATTCACCGGACTCGACAGCCGCTTGTACGTCATCCCTGGGCCACTCCAACCCTGGCCTGAAGAGACTTCCCCTGTACCACTGGAAGAGCGCTTCTCTAGTAGCCCAAGAACACTGCAGGATTGCAGACCGGGTGCTGGCAGCTAGTTGCTTGAACCGTTCGGGCTCTCCAGTAAAGGACTGGAGAACTTTCACCGTTTCCTTCTTGTCCTTGAGCTTGCTAATGGCAGCAAGTTTGGCCGACAACTGTTCCTTATCCTGTGTCAGCTCACCCACCAATGCCTTATAATCCTGTAGGGCAGTCTGAAGAATCGCAACTTCCTGCTGTGTCGGACGGGCCGGTTTCGTAATATCCTTGAGAAGCTCAGGAATCCGCTTGAGAAACTGGTCCTTTTTCGTGTTCCATTTCGCTATGTTGCACGTTTTTCCGAAAAGCTTCGGCAGCCCGTCGCTCATCCTGTCAAGATGGCTCTCGTTCTCGATCAACAATGATTGTGTGCCGGCAAGGAACGGAGGCAGGCTCTTGTACGTCACGGGCGGGATCAAAACAGGATAGAGGTCCTTCGCCAAACCCCACGTCGCGCCTAACTCGCACACACACCAAGTATTCTCCATATAGCTTGGGCTGATCAGGGCGACGACGGCGGCACCCGCCGTCAGCTCATTCAGCATAAAGTATTTGAACTCCGCGCCAGCAGGTATCGTGTGACCTTCAATGGATGAGCAGAAGATCTGCTCAGTAGCGAGTCCGAGCCCCGTAACAAATAGATCAATGAGTGCCTCCGCCAGCGGCTTGTCGCTTGTGGCATGGCTAATAAAAATCCGACCATAAGGTTCCATTTGTCCTGATTCTAGAACGTCTTGTGCCGCAAATGCATTTGAGTGTGACCGCAAGGTCTTCAATCGGACCGCGCGTAAGATCCTGCCAATTGTGTGAGGGCGACCTGTCGAGAGCAACAGCAGTGTAGATCGTTCGATACGCCCGCAGTCCTCAGCTGTGCAATTGGCTGATTTGTCGCCTACCTGCGTGAGTGTTCTTGTGGAACGTCGCGCTCGGTGATCAGCCACTCTGGGCTGCCCTCCCCCGCGGTTGAGAACGGCTCGCAGCTTGTATTGCCGTGGAAAGCTGATCTGAAAGATCGCCCAATTGTTGATCCGCTGACCAGGGTACCCGAATATCGGGCAGGATGCCGCGTCCTTCGAATCGCTCACCAGACCAGGTGCGATATTCTGCCTTCGGCATGACGAGCATGTACCCCGCGCCGACTTTGACGCCTGATCCCGGAATCAGCCTTCCGGCTGTTTCCGCGCCGACTATCGTCGCGAGATGGTTTTCGGATGCGAATGCCGCGACCATTTCGCCGGCACTGATTGTGTGCTCGTTCACGAGGATTGCAGCGTGACCATGCCACTTCTTTGGGCCAAGGCCCTCAGAGAATAGCGCAACAGAGGAATCGCGGCCGATGAATTTCATCGCCATGGACGCGATCGCTAACGGGTTGGGCAGGTTCGTCGGTAGTCGGCCAAGTTGGGGGAGCGTGGCCTTATCGTACCCGCTCTCAGCGCGCTTGCGCGTAACGGTATAGCCAATTGGAATTCGATCCGGCGTGAGATGGCTCATCAGGCGAAGGACACCGAGTCCACCACCCACGTGACCGCGAAGGTCGAGTACGAACCGCTCGCACGAAGCCAACGCCTCCATCGCTTCGTCAATCGCGCGCGCAACGTCGAGGCCCAGGACTCCGGGAAGGATCGGAACCTTCATGTACCCTACGTTGCCATCAAGAATGGACCAGGTAACGGGCTTCAAGTCTGCCGCCGGCTGTTTTCGGGATCGAGGCGCCGGGATCTTCATCCGCACCACGATTTGCTCCGAACCCCTATCAACGACGAGGCTCACATCGGTTCCCATGGCGAACATTGGTGGTTCACCGGCAGGAGGGCACACGCCGTCTATCGATTGGATCACATCCCCAGGCTGCAACCCCGCCGTATGCGCTGGGCCGCCTTCGTGGACGTCCTGGACCATCCAACGAGTATTCGCGTCGCTCCCAGATTTATGGAACGTGGCGCCAATCGAGAGGCGAGCCGGAACGCGCCTGACCGATTGATGAAAGAACCCCGTGTGGCTCGTTCCCAGGCGCCGGACAAGCTCGTGCATGCCGCGCTCGAATGTTTCGGGATCCTCAAGCGCGAGAATACTCTTCCGGCTCTCGCGGGCAAGCTCCGGCCAGTTGGTCCCGTTGAAATTGGGGTCGAAGTAACCCTTCGTGACTTTAGCAGCGACCTTATCGAAGATCTGCGCGCGCTCCTCGAAGCTCAGTCTGTCTGGTCTCGAATTTGAGTTGTCGTGTGCCATCTCCGATAACCTCAAAGCCTGCCCACAGGTATGGCTTTGCCCTTTCTCCAAAGTCTCTAATGAAGTCGAGCTGTGCCTGACGCAGGGCGTCCCTGACGGGCGAGCCTCGCGCCAAATGGCTGTAGAAGTATTCCATCAACGTGGCCGTCGAGCGGTCATCCACCGACCACAGGCTGGCCACAACGCTTTTAGCGCCTGCGGTGAGGAAGGCTCTCGCTAGATTCATGACGCCCTCCTGGCCCTGCAGGTGCCCACTCCCGGTCTCGCAAGCTGAGAGCACCACGACGTCCGCGTTCAGCCGTGTTCGCCGGATCTCGCGCGCTTGCCAAAGTCCATCTTCAACCTGGTTGCCCGGTTCGAAAACGAGCGCGGCCCGGTCTGGTTCCGATTCGTTGCTCACACCGTGCGCGGCCAAGTGAATCACTTTGTAGTCACCGAGCGGCTGAGCTTTTAGCGCCGCCTCGGAGGCCGCGCCTCCATCGAGCGTGACGCTCCCAACCCCCATTGCTTTCGCGGCTTCGCCGATTTCCTCCCGCCCGAATTGCAGCGGCTTCAGATTGGCCGCCCGCAGTTCGGACAATTCGCGCTTCGTAGATGCTGATTGCGCGCCTCCAGCCTCACTGTAAGCGACACCCAGGAATGGCCTGGACGCGAGGGAGCGCTTCGCATAAGCCTTCAGCGTGAAGTAGATCGTTGCGGACGGAGCGGCTGATATGGTCATGCGCGTATTGAGATACGCCCCTTGCTCATCCACGAGTGCGGCGAATGGAATCAAGTGTAACGACCCGTCGGGAACCACGACCAGAGAATTCATCGTTTCGGACGTCAGTGGCTTGATGACCTGCTGGTAGAGAGCTTGAGCGCTTGCCTTGGATTCGGATTTATTGCGGATGGCTGTCACGAAGGTTCTGGCGTTCTTTCCGATCTCCGCACGACCGGGGAGCGAGTGTATCTTCAGCCCGCTTGGGGTGATCTGCAGGGCATACGATCCTTGCTTGTCCAATACATACTCCACGAGGCTCTCTTGAGGACCGAGAAGGCGGCGAAGAGCATCTACCGTCACCGGCGCTCGCCTGAGGATGGTCATTTCGTTCCGCGCACGCCTGTACTCCACGGGAGTCAGGCGATCATAAGCATCATCCAACTGGACCAGGACACGGCGCGTTTGAGGAACCGTGAGTTGCTCGTGAAGGAGGGACCGCTGGAGACGCGCAACTTCTAATTCGTCCGTCGTCTGCCGAACAGTTGGACCTTCCTGGCGCGCGTACCGGATCGAATCAAAAAGGGCGCGCCCTCTAGCATTCTCGATGATCCGGAACGCCCTGGGTCCATCGTGAAGGCGGTGCCAGGCCAAACGGAAGTGGGCGACGTAGATGTCGCTTAGCGCACCGATCATCGAACTCTTCACCTGGGAGCTTGGCGCGTTCACCAGAAGCCCTTCGATCAGGTCGGTCGCCCGCTCGTATGAGGCGTCCGCCTTGCTGATCGCCCCAAGCTCTTCCTGGACATGGGCCTGCTCGGCAATGAAACGGGGCAGATCATATCCTTCTTCAACCCGTTGCAGGGCGGCAATGCCGGCGTTGATGACCGGATCCGCCTTTGCGGGTTCGTTCCGACCTCGATAGAACTCGGACAGGTTGAGCAACGCCTCCGCCTCTTCCCTCGGCAGCGATGCCTCCCGAGCAATCTCGACAGCCTGTCGGAACGAATTCTCCGCACCGGCTGAATCGCCGGCCTCCAACGCTAACTGGCCCGCTTCGTTAAGCAATGCGGTTTGGGCGCCGGCCACCTTGTTCTTCTGTGCCTCGTTTAGCGCCATTGCGAGGATTTTCTTCACGTCACTTTGCGCTTCTGCCTTTTTTGGCTCGGGAAGCAGCATGAGCGCTCGAATCTTTGCGATCGAGAGATCGAGAGGAGTCTCCGTGTAACCGCTCCGGCGCGCGAACTCGCTGGCGCGGTCGAGCAGGGAGAGCGCCCGTTCCGGCATACCGTTGACGGCCATTCCGTGTGCGAGCCAGATGGAAAACTGCAGATGGCCGGCTACATCACCGAGCTTGTCTGCGGTGTCGATGGCTTGGAAAAGCGCCAACCCGGCGGCGGCGACATCGCCGTTGACGCCTGCCAATAATCCAAGCTCTCCTTTCGCGCGATTTTGCCACTTGAGATCTCCAGATGCGGTCGCCACCGCTAAAACCTGATTCCAGTCATCAAGGGCAGCGGACGAATTGAGGTTGAGGTCGATGTTGCCCAGAAGCGCTAGCCCACGAATCTTCAATTGCGGATCACCGGCCACGATGGGCTTTGCCAGATCCTGTACAACCTCGGCGCGAACTGCTCGATATGACCCGGCTGCGACTTCACGACGAAGGCGACCAAATTTCGCATACAGCTCGTTGCGGAGATCGCCAGCTTGGCGATACTCCGCTTCTGCCTGGGCGTATAGCGCTCCCGCGCTGTACCAGTCGCCCTGCTCCCCGAATCGCTCGGCTCGCCTTCGCGTCTCATCGGCGGTTTGTGCGCGGAGGCCCGTCGGGCTCAGGAGACCGATCAAGACTACACCAGCGAACCATCCACACCGGATTGTCCGGCGAACGGCATACCTGCAGTTCTGATTGGGCTTGGGGGAAGGCATCGAATCCGGCATCTGCACTGTAAGCCGCCGGGAAAGGGATGCGTGACAAGGAATTTCAAATAATCTTGGGAAAGTTTCCGGAAGATTTCAACGCGAACAGGCAGGAGCGTATCGAGCGCGGCCTTGTTTCAGAGAATTTCCACCAAATTTCACTTCTACGATTCACGAGATGGGAGCCGCGGGTTGTCACGGTCGCTGTGCATTGCGCCGTACGGAGTAGAGGCCAGCACGGCTTCATCCGCACGGAACGGAGGGCGACGAATGGACAGAACTTCACAAGCGGTTCAGCGCCAGATCTTAGTAATGGGCGCTCCCCTCTTCGAGATTGGACTTTTCAAACCTTCGGCCAGGGATCAAGGACAAGCCGTAATGATCCCCCGCACTTGGGATATCGACACGCTCACGAAATCGATTCCCTGGCTCCGTCTCCAGAACGCGGACGGCCGTAACATCTACATACGACCGAAAGGCGAACACGACCTGAGCCTAGTGGACGACCTGGCCGAGGCTTCAGTGCAACGTATGAAGTCCACCGGGTTCGCGCCGGCGTTGGTAGTCGAGACGTCGCCGGGAAACTTCCAGGCATGGTTGAAGCATTCTCGCTCCTTGTCACCAGAATTGAGTACCGCAGCCGCGAGGGTGCTTGCGGAACTGTTTGATGGCGATCTCGCGGCGGCGGATTGGCGGCACTTCGGCCGGTTGGCGGGATTTACGAATCGCAAGGACAAGTACCGGGGAAACGATGGGCTCTTCCCATTCGTTCGAGTGATCGAGGCGACAGGAACGCGTTACCCTGCCAGTGATCACTTCCTCCAAGTCGTCGAGGCTCAGCTCCGGCTGCGATCTCAGGCCGAGGAAGCGAACAGGTCACGATCAATCCAGACTCGGCCGACCCGTGAGCTCAGTCCGATCGCCAGGTTCCGGGACAACGGGCGCTATGAAGGGGACGGGACTAGAATCGATCTTGCGTACGCCATCTATGCGTTTTCGAACGGCGCGCCTGAAGCTCAAGTCGCCGCAGCGATCCGCAGCCGGGACCTATCCCACAAGGGCACCGAAAAGCGGCAGGATAAATATGTTGAGCGAACGATCCGAAAGGCGCTGTCAGTCGTGGGGCGCCAAGTGGGCTCGTTCCAACGGTGAATCGCAACAGCGTGAACTCCACCTTACAGACTGGGCTAGCCATTGGTTAGCGGTCGAGAGCTTTGAAAGCCTCCAGGATCTCAGCGACGAGAGGTTCCCGTTTCTTGCCTTGGGGGTGCTTCGATACGACGACATTAGCCTTCGTAGAGCCCACTGCAATGGTTCCGACGCGCTCTACATTCCCGTCGCGCTGTTCCTGTTCAGCTAACGGGATACCTCCTGGGCCAAAGAACCACTGCGCCCATCCCCATCCGGTCAGCAGGAGAACTCGCCGGGGAGCGAGGCTCGCGATTTCGTTCGCAAGGAACTTGATGCATCCCTCCCGCTGGGCCCTGCATAGGGCTGCAGGCGGATTGCCTCCGTCTGGTCCAAATCGGTAGAGGTTCGAATAGACGATTCTTGAGGTCCACTCGTCACCTAGTCCAAGCCTCTGGGCGACTTCGCGCACGGTGCTCCAAAACGGGCTCCGCTTCACCTCTTTGTAGAAGTTCGAGACTGGACACTCCGCTTTGTGATGCTCAGTAGTGAAGACATTTTGGAGGAACTTCTCCTTCTCGGCTGGGTCTTGGGTGACCTTCCACGGATCATGTGCCTCCCATCCGTTCGCGAAGCGCCCTACGACCATGAGATCGTGTGACCACTTTCTGCCCTTCAGGCTCCGGAATCCGGCCAACTCGTAGCTGTCGTTTGGCGGCTTCCATTTTGACGCGATTACTGCGTCGAGCGTCTCGCGAAGGATGGACTGTTCAATTGACTCCCTCACATGTGCCTCCCCAGTCTTCGTTTCCGATGATCCGTGCCTTCCGGGGAGACACGGAGGATCTGTTGCTGATTCTACGCCTTCATGCGTTCCATGTAGCATTACGGGTTACTCGAAGCCGTTGGGCCGAAATGAGTCGAGGCGCCTTGGGACTCGAACCCAAGTCCTCTTCCGTCCAGCCGGGTCGCGGCGGGATTGGCCTCCCCGCGTACGGTTTGAATCGCGGAAATCAGATCCTCGGCCGCAATCACGCTGCCGTCGCAAAAAGCTCGCTGCCCAGTCAGGATGTAGGCTTCTCGTAGTTGCGCGAACGTAAGTTTCTCCGATTCCCGAGCAGCTTGGAGGATGGTCTCTTCATCCAGTTCCCCGCATGATAGCCGGCGCAGGTAATCGCTCCGCAGATCGAGAGAAGGTAGCGGAAAAGCCACGACTCGGTCGAAGCGTCCTGGGCGGCGAAGGATGGCCGGATCGAGTTTGGAGGGGTCATTCGCGGTCGCCACGACCACCACACCGTGTTGCGTCGCGAGCCCATCGAGGCAGTTCAGCAGTTGCTGAATGGTGATGTTGCCGGGTCTTCGAGGCTCGGACACGCCGCCGAGGACCCGATCGAGATCTTCCATGATGACCACCGACGGCGCGCGATCCGCCGCGACCGCAAACAAATTGAATAGGGCCCCGCTCGGAAGATCCTCGTTGCCCAGGTCGATAGCAAATGCGGAGACCAGTGGATGACAGGCCATGACGCGAGCGGCCGAGGTCTTTCCGCTGCCGGGAGGTCCATACAACAGGAATCCGCGCTTGTAGGGCAAACCGCGCTTTGTGAACCAGGCTTCGCTCTTCCAGAAGGCCTCGAAATCCTTGCGAACTAGCTCGTTGAGCGATTGGCTCAGCACGACGGAGCCCCAGTCATAGCCGTTTTCCGGCAATACAATGTCGCGTCCGCCGAAAACGGTGATCCTACGCTCGGGCTCAACCTGCCGGAGCAGTTTCATGCAATGGGCCGCGTCGCTCTTGTTCATGATCGTCCACTGTTGCCAGCTCACCTCGCCATGGACGAGCGAGGCTGTGCGAGGGATGTTTACGCTGACAATTCCGTGGCGCGCACCCTTCAACCATGCCGCGATGGGCGCTTCCTTCCAATGCGGATCCCAGGCCAGACGCCGTTTCGTCACTGCGCCTTCGCGCTCCCGAGTGGGGATCATCTCGATGCGGGGACTGCACCCCGGCGGCAATTCCCAGCGGGTAACGAATGGGCGTAGGCTCGGCACAGATCCGAGGCATTGCCGGTCCAATACGACGCCCTCAAGCAGATCTTCAGTCGCCAGCTGACCGAACGGAAAATCGAATTGCAGGGTGAGGGTGTCCGAGCGCGGGCATCCGGTCACCGATTCGATCCAGGGGCGGTAGGGCTCGAGGTACGCTTCGCGCGCGCTGACCGGCGCGATGAATCCGACTGGAAAAGGATGTTGCATGATGATCTCCCCAATAAGAGTACGGGGATGTTGTGCGATCTAATGTCACAGGGTGCGGGGCGCGGCGAATATACTCTGAGGAGCATGCCCCAACCGTCGAAAAGGCGAGACCGGCAAGTTGTTCGGATCCTCCGGATCCTCCGCGCTCTGATCGAGGGATCGCAGCCTTCTGTGCGCGATCTTGCGGCCAAATTCGGCACGCGCCGCGAGACCATTTATCGGGACCTGAAAGCCCTTGGGGACGCCGGGTATGCTGTCGTCGGCGACGAATCCGGCCGATTGAGCAATCCGCGGCTACTGCCAGAGGATCGCCGGCACGCGCCTGAACTCCGCCTGGCGGAATCGGAGATCGCGGGCTTGTTGTGGACGGCCAAACAGTCCGGGGCCGGCTCACCTTTCTCGAACTCGATCGACTCCGCTGTCGGGAAGCTGGAAGCGATGGCCGCGCAGGGGAACCGCGCTCTTTCCGCCGGAATGCTCGGTGTTATGAGCGAGGGTGGACTCGGGCCGAAGGACTACGCTCCGCACAAGGCGACCATATTGTGTCTTGTAGAAGCGATCATCCGTCGGCGTCGCTGTGCGGTCCGCTACCAGTCGCCCGCCAGCCAGGCGCCGAAGGAGTATTCATACGACGCCTACCGCCTGCTCACTGTGAACGGGAGCCTGTACTGCATCGGTCAAGTGCCTCCGAACGACAACATCGCGACTCTCGCCGTGGACCGAATCCAATCGCTGACGATTACGGAAGAGGAGTTCGAGGTTGATCCGACTTTCGATGCGGAGCGCCATAGCCGGGAGTCGTTCGGCGTCATTTGGGAAGAGCCCCAGTCCATCGTGGTCCGGTTCAGCGCCGAGCAGGCGCCCTACGTCCGAGAGCGGCAGTGGCATCCCTCTCAGCAGATCCACGATTTGGACGACGGGCGGATCGAATTGACTCTTTGTGCCGGAGGGATCTACGAAATCACGCGGTGGGTGCTTGGTTGGGGCGACGCGGCCGAGGTAGTCAGTCCCCTTGAGCTTCGGCGAAACGTTCAAGAGACCCTCAATGCCGCGCTCGCGATGTACCGCGACGCCGACTGAGCGACCTCTGTCCGAAACGAGCGCTGAGCACTATGGCCGACTTCGAAAGAAGCACCCTAGGCGGCTCCTGTCATGGCCGACCCCTGCGCACAGTGGTTGGACTATGTTCGTCGAGCCGTGAAGGGCCGGATCACCTGCAAACGCTGTAGAGCATCACGCCGCAGACGAGCAGGAAGAGAACGCGCCCGCGCGGTCCCAGGATGGCGAACCAGAACAGAAACGTGCGCATCGCTTTGTGAAACTCCCTTAGCCACTCTTTAGCGCAAACAAGCGCCCAACCAGACGCCCGCTGAAAACAAACCTACTGCGAACACGAGCGCCACGGCGAACCACTTCCGAACGTACATGATCGACAGCAGTTCCCCCAGGGCATCCGATTCGGCATGTCGGCGGGTACTCGCCCCTTGCATATCTTTTAGCATTTCCCGGCGGAGGCTTGCCACGCAATCTCTGACTTCCTGCGCGAGCACGATGCCGGCGCGCGCCTGAACCTTGCCAGCGGCTTGATCAAGCTCGCGGACCGCCGATGCCACCCGATCCACAACGACGCTTACGGATTGTTCGAAGACGAGTTGGTTCAGGCTGACCACAGCCATGATCGGGTCATCCGGATCAAGCCTGATTCCGTGCTGAACCGAGACTTCGGCCGCCAGGCGCTTCACGTCTATCGTTCCCATCGCATCCCCAACTCAGAACATCACGCGATCCAGTTGCTCGAAGAGATCCCGCTGGACCACCTTCAGCCGCTGCTTTGCCATGATTGGAAGCTTCGACTCGGCGATGGCCTCGCGGAAGGTCAACTTGGAGGCGATCATGTCTTCGACGTCGCGACCGAACGTGTCCTGATTGCGCTTCGAGAAGATCACCGCGCCGCAGACCTTCTCTGCGTTCTCACGGTAGGCCGTCATTTCAGAAAACTTCTTTCCTTCGGCTTCGACGCGCCCGAAATACTCATTCACCCACACGACAATGTTTCGCTCCTCAGTCGTCTGCGCGAGCTCGTGGAATCCGTTCAGCGTGTCGAGTAGCGCCTGACCGCCGGTGATGATCGTGTGAACATACACCTTGCGACCGTGTTGGCGCAGGTAGTCCAGCGCGTTGTTCTCCAGCAGGTAGTGCCAGAGAGGCAGAAACGTGGACGCCCCGCTATCCACCACGAATGTCGCCGCTTCCTCAGTCAGGAATCGCTCCATCAGAATGTCGAAAGCGCGCTGGTCAATGCGGTTGTGTTCGTCACGAAGATTGAGTCGGTCGGCACCCAATGCGGCGTACTGAGCAAACGTGCGGTTCACGGGATCCGTGTCGATGCATCGAACCACTCTGCCGTTGTCCGTGAAGTATTGGGCAAGGACGGAAGCGACCAGACTTTTCCCGACGCCCCCCTTGCCCTGCAGCGTTAGATGTATGGTCCCCTCGGGATTAGATCCGTTCGTTCCATTCGCGGCGGTGTTTTTCGCCATGAGTTCCTCTTTCGTCAAATCAACTTCCTGATGTCGGGCTCCGAGTTGTAATCGAAGCCGGGACGCCGCCGTTCGCGTTCGATGATGTTGGCGAGCGGATCATTTTGACCGACCATCTGTCCGGGCTGTTGCTGCTCAACCGCGCCCGCGATCTCAAGAGCGGGCAAGTCCGGCCGGGGAAGTCCCGCTCCGTCATCCAAAGCCTGCTGACCGACAACGAGTGATTTCGCTGCCTCCTCGCGGCGCCGGAGCTGGCCAACGTAGTGGGACAGCCGGGCGTATCCGATCTCGATCCCGATTTCGTTTAGCCAAATCCAGATGTCCTTCAGGCTGTGGCCGGCTGCGAACAGCGCCTTTATGTCCGGCCAAGCTTGCCGGACCTGCCCAACCTTGGTCCTCGGCTTTTCCCGCAATCGCGCGCGGAGTCGGCTGAAATCGAGTTGTTCATTCCCTTCGTGATGCAAGCGGCCTCTCAACCTGTAGGCCGCGAAAAAGGAATGCCGTGACCGTTGATTTCAGGAATTCCGTCGAATGTTTCAGCAAGTTTCAGCGCCGGTGGTATCAGGAGGACGGTTTCAGGATGTTTCAGAAGTTTGCTGGTTTCTCGCGGTGGGAAGGCAACAGCGAAGACCATGGACGTCAGAAAAGATGGGTAAAGGAACATAAAGGGTTGTTGAACGATCCGGGTGTTTCTGGCACGGATCTCCTTCATGCCCAGTCGCTTCCGACGATAACAATTTAAGGGTCTTGTTCAACACTCGTGAAACGCGCGCTGTCACGCGTCCCCGCGCTCCCGACTTACCGTGTAGGAACCCCAAATGGCCAAACAAAAGGTCCGAATCCGTGCTGCGCGTCTGACACCCGAACTCGACGGTCGAATTCAGTTGGCCACCAAGAGCGGCGGCTTCTCCAATCCGAGCGCATTCATTCGGGCTGCGATCGAACGGGAACTGGCCGGACGAGAAAGCGGTGTTGACGAGGCCGAAGATCGAATCGCAGCAAGTCTCGACCGTATCGTCCGCGAGATCCGAGGCGTCAAACTCGGGCAGCAGGCTCTGTTCGCCTTCGTGGATGCGCTGGTGAAGACTCTGCTGACTTGCGTTCCTGAACCCCCCAGAGATGTTTACGACCAGGCGCTCGCTCGCGGGAAAGCCCGGTATGATCGCTTCCTCAAGAGCGTCGGTGCCGGAATGCTCGGCGATTCTCAAGCGGCCATGGAGGAGTTGCTGAATCGTGGCC
>Ga0302320_10013104_pt1 | contig 17355 bp, 15 predicted proteins | sample Bog_T0_3_FD_202130 | JGI IMG/M metagenome (GOLD analysis project Ga0302320, IMG submission 202130) | Peat permafrost microbial communities from Stordalen Mire near Abisko, Sweden - Bog_T0_3 | ecosystem: Environmental > Terrestrial > Soil > Wetlands > Peat | place: Sweden: Abisko, Stordalen Mire...
GGGGGGGGGGAGGCCGGAGCCTTGGCCGCGGCCGGAGCCGGGGCGGGAGCGGGAGCGGGAGCGGCCGCGGGAGCCGGAGCTGCCGCCGGCTGGGTTTCGGCGGCGCTGAGCATGTCGCCCTTGGTCACGCGCCCGGCCTTGCCGGTGCCGGCGACCGTCCCGGGATTGATGCCGGTTTCTTCCGCCAGGCGGCGGACGGCGGGAGACGGGGTCGAAGCGGCCGCAGGGGCCGCTGGAGCCGGGGTGGGGGCGGGAGCGGCGGCCGGCGCCGCTGGCGCCGCGTCTCCGCCGCCGGTGGCGGCGTCATCGATCTGCGCCACCACTTGCCCGATCTTCACCTCGGCGCCCGCCTCCACCTTGAGGGAGATCTTCCCGGCGGATTCGGCCGTGCCTTCGGTGGTGATCTTGTCGGTCTCCAGTTCGAAGAGCGGCTGGTCCTTTTTGACGAGGGCGCCGTCGGCGACATGCCACTTGGCCAGGACGCCGGAGGTGATGGATTCGCCCATCGGCGGAATTTTGACTTCGAGAAGGGACATAGGGGTAAAGGGTCAGAGGGAAAACGCGTCTTTGAGCAGGGCGGCCAGTTCGAGGCGATGGAGGGCGAGGAGCCCGACCGCGGGTGAGGCGGAGGCGTCGCGGCCGGCATAGGTCGCCTTGCGGCCGAAGATCTCCTCCAGCTGCGGGGCGATCCAGGACCAGGCGCCCATATTCTGGGACTCCTCCTGGCACCAGATGAGTTTGGCCTGGGGATGGCGCTGGGCAATTTCGGCCAGGCGCTCAGTGTGGAGCGGATACAGTTGCTCGATGCGGATGATGGCCGTGTCGGTCAGCTTGTTCTTTTCCCGATGCTCGCTCAGATCGTAGTAGACCTTGCCGGAGCAGAGGATGACGCGCTTGGCTGGGCCGGCCGAGGCGTCCCGGGTCGGGTCATCGATGATCTCCTGGAAGCCGCCCTCGGTGAACTCCGCCAGGGTGGAGGTGGCGGAGGGATGGCGCAGGAGCGACTTGGGCGACATCAGGACGAAGGGCTTATGGAAATCGCGCTTCACCTGGCGGCGCAGGGCGTGGAAGTACTGGGCCGGCGTGGTGAGATTGGCCACCTGGATGTTGTCTTCGGCGCAGGCCTGGAGGAAGCGCTCGAGCCGGGCGGAGGAATGCTCCGGGCCCTGGCCCTCGTAGCCGTGGGGCAGGAGCAGGACCAGGCCGGAGGGGCGCTGCCACTTCGACTCGCCGCTGACGATGAATTGGTCGATGACCACCTGGGCGCCGTTGGCGAAATCGCCGAACTGGGCCTCCCAGAGGCAGAGCATGTCGGGATAGTCGATGGAGTAGCCGTAGTCGAAGGCCAGGACCGCCGCCTCGGAGAGAAGGGAATTATAGACGCAAAAACGCGGCTGCTTGGGGTCGAGATTCTTGAGCGGGGTGTACTTCTCGCCCGTCTCGATGTCAGTCAGGACGGCGTGGCGGTGGCTGAAGGTGCCCCGCTCCGTGTCCTGGCCGCTCAGGCGAATCGGGATCCCGTCGAGCAGCAGGCTGCCGAAGGCGAGGGCCTCGCCCAGGCCCCAGTCGATGCCTTTCCCTTCCGCGATAGCCTTGGCCCGACCCTCGAGGATGCGCTTGATCTTGGGATGGACCTTGAAGTTGGCTGGATAGGTCGTGATGCCGGCTGCGACCTTGGCGATCATCGCCGGGGAGACCGCGGTCGCGACCGGCTTGTGGCTGTAGCGGGGCTGAAAGACCGCGGTCGAGCCCTTGTAGGCGTCGTCGGGCTTGGCCCGCTTGGCCGCCTTGCTCGCCTCGCGTGCCTTGGCCTTGGTCAGGTTTTCCTCCAGGGCGGCGGAGTACTCCTCCTTGATCGATTCGCCCTTGGCGGCGGTGATTGATCCTGCCTTGACCAATCGGCTGGTGTAGAGGGTCGAGACCAGGGGATGGGCGGCCACCTTGCGGTAGAGCAGGGGCTGGGTGAAGGAGGGTTCGTCGGTCTCGTTGTGCCCGTGGCGGCGGAAGCAGTACATGTCGACGAAAACGTCGCGCTTCCACTGCACCCGGAACTCCAGCGCCAGTTGGGCGACCATGCAGACCGCCTCGGGATCGTCGCCGTTGACGTGAAACACGGGCGCTTCGATCATCTTGGCCACGTCCGTACAGTAGCGGGTGGAGCGGGCATCGGACGGCTCGGTCGTGAACCCGATCTGGTTGTTGATGACGAAGTGCAGGGTGCCGCCGGTACGGTAGCCGGGCAGCTGGGAAAAGTTCAGGGTCTCGGCCACGACGCCCTGGCCGGCAATGGCCGCGTCCCCGTGAATCAGGAGCGGCAGCACCTTGCGGCGCTCCTCGAGATCGTCGCGGGTGCGCAGGCGGGCCCGGGCCTTGCCCTCGACCACCGGGTTGACGATTTCCAGGTGGGAGGGATTGGCGGCCAGACGCACATCGACCTTCTCACCCGTGGTCGTGGTCAGGACCGACTCGTACCCGAGATGGTACTTCACGTCGCCGTCGCCGGCGACGGAATCGGGGATGTAGTTCTCCGAGAACTGCTCGAAGAGCTGGTCGAAAGACTTGCGCATCACGCTCGCGAGGACGTTGAGCCGGCCGCGATGCGCCATGCCCATCTCGATCTCCTCCACGCCTTGGGCGGGGCACTGGTCGATGACGGTGTCGAGGGCCGCGATGATGGTCTCGCCGCCTTCCAGGGAAAAGCGCTTCTGGCCGACGTACTTGGTCTGGAGAAATTTCTCGAAGAGCTCGGCTTTGTGCACCCGGCGCAGGATCCGGACTTTCTGGGGCTGGGTGAACTTGGGCTGGAGGCGGGTGGATTCGATCCGGTCCTGGAGCCAGCGACGGCAGTCCGTATCCTGGATGTAGGCGTACTCCACTCCGACGTGCCGGCAGTAGGTCTCCTCCAGCGCCGCGATGATTTCGCGCAGCTTCATCTGGCCGCCGCCCAGATAGCTGCCGATGTCGAAGGAGGTGTCGAGGTCGGCCTCGCTTAAGTGAAACTGGGCCAGCTGCAGCCTGGGGCTGGGCTCCGGGGGCTCGCTCAGGGGGTCGAGATGGGCCTGGATGTGTCCCAGGGACCGGTAGGCGGCGATCAGATAATGGACGTGCGACTGCTTCAGGCTGTCGACGATCGAGACGTTTCCCGTCGCTTCGCCTTCCAGGGCGCCGGGGAGGCTGCCGCCGTTGCTGCCCAGGGCAAAGCCCTGGAAAAAAGCGCGCCAGGTCGGATCGACGGCGTCGGGATTGTCCAGCCAGAGCCTCTGCATCGCCTCGATCACCTCGGCATTGGCCGGGGCGGATAGGGTCTTGGAATTCATGGAAGGTGATTAGATTCTTATCTGGGAAAAGGACCCCGGTTGCCGCGCCGCGCTGGGGGCCGCATGAGGGGAACTGCATAGTCTGCACGGCGCGGCGGGCGAAGACAAGTTTCCGGACGCCCACGAGAGAGATTGCAATCAGGCTTAAGGTCGGTAACAGCCGGATAAGTATATGTCGCAAACCTACCCAGAGGCTCAAATCAAAGGCGCACTAATTTCCCTCCTGAATGGGATTAAGGCCTCTGATGGCCCGGTTGTGGCCAAGGAGATGGCCGTTTTGGATGACATCGTGGCCCGGCAGGGAGATTCATTACCGCCTCAGCTCGGGCACTTTCTGGAACGGCGCAGCTATGCCAAGGCCCTGGTCTGGCTCGGGGGCGAGGCGCCGGCGGCGGGCACCTGCGGGCCGGGCAAGAGCCGATAAGCCCGATTTCTCCCATGGAGCCACCGCATGATAAGCTTTCGACGGAGGGGGGCCAAAGTCTGGGCAATAACCCGTTTGCAGCCCTGAGCGGGGCGGGATTGCCGGCCGGGCCGCCCCCCCCGGTGGCGGCCCCGGGGGCCAAACCGAAGCCGCCGGAGCCGGCAAGAAACCGGGGCCGGGTGGACATCCTGCGGGAGACCCAGGGCCGGGGGGGCAAGACCGTGACCGTGGCGGCCAATTTTGTCGGGATCGGCCAGCCGGAGAAAGAGCAGCTCGCCCGCGAGATACGGACCGCCTGCGGCTGCGGGGGCACGGTCAAGGAGGGGCGGATCGTGATCCAGGGCGACCAGCGGGAGACGGTCGCCAAGGTTCTGGCGGCCGCCGGGTTCCGCCCGGTCTTTGCCGGCGGCTAAAGGCCGGGCTTAGGCCTGCAGGGCTGCGGTCAAGGCCAGAGCGCTCTTCGCCCGGTTGAGGATGTAAAGGTGATAACCAGGCGCACCGGCCTGCAACAGTTCGCGGATCTGCTCGTGAGCCCAGGCGATCCCCACCGCCTCGACGGCTTCGGGCCGGTCCGCCACGGCCTCGAGCAGGCTGATCAACTTGGGCGGCAGGGTCGCCCCGCAGAGGGCGGTGAAGCGCAGAATCTGCTTGAGCGAGAGGACAGGCATGATGCCGGGCACGATCGGAACGGTGATGCCCGCCTTCTGGCAGCGCTCGACAAAGCGGAAGTACGCCGGATTGTCGAAAAAGAGCTGGGTCGTGACAAAAGCGCCGCCGGCCTCGACCTTGCGCTTGAGATTTTCCAGATCGGATTGGGCCGAGAGGGCTTCGGGATGCTTTTCCGGATAGCCGGCGACCCCGAGGCAGAGATCGCCGTGCCAGGACTTGATCGCCCCCACCAGTTCGCTGGCGTAGCGCAGCCCGTTGGCCGTGGGGGTGAATTCGGTCGCACCCTTGGGTGGGTCGCCCCGGAGCGTCATGATATTGCGGAAGCCGCCGGCATGGATGCGCTCCGTGATGGCGCGCAATTCCTCCCGGGTATGGCCGACGCAGGTTAAGTGCGGCATCACGGTGAAGCCGAACTCGTCCTTGAGGAGGGCGCTGACCTGGGCCGTGCGCTCGCGGGTGGTGCCGCCCGCCCCGTAGGTGACGGATACGTAATCCGGCTGGAGCGGCCGGAGGGCGGCGGCGGTTTGCCGCAGCGCCTCGACGCCCGCGTCGTCCTTGGGCGGGAAGAATTCCAGGGAGCGCAGGGGCTTCCCGCGGGCGAAAAGTTCGGAAATGGGGCGGTCCTCGCGCATCAACATATCAACGTATTAGCAAGTATTGATATGTGTAAAGAACGAATGGGCCTGTCCGTAAGAGCCGACTTCTGCATCCTCTTGCCCCATGCAGCACCGCGGCCGCCTCGTCCACCTCCCGCCGAATCGGGTTTGGCGATCCTATCCCGGCGGGAAGACCCTCGACCGGCTGGCCGGGGTGGCCGATCCGCGCGATTCCTCGCTGGCGGAGGACTGGATCGGCTCGGTCACCGAGTCGCGCTTCGCCGGCCGGGAGCACTTCCACGAAGGTGTGGCCGAGGTGCAGATCGGGGGGTGGCGCGGCAGCTGGCGCGAGGCCTTGGCCACCGACCCCGAGTATTTTTTGGGGGCGGGGCATGTGCGCCGCTACGGCGCGGAGCTGATGCTCCTGGTCAAGTTCCTCGATAGCGCGATCCGGCTCTGTTTCCAGGCCCATCCCACGGCCGAGTTCGCCCGGAAGTTTCTCTCGGCCGAATCCGGCAAGACCGAGGCCTACCACATTCTGGCGGTGCGGCCGGACATGGCCCCGGGCTACATCTACCTGGGATTTCAGCGCCCGCCGACTCCGGCGGAGATGAAACGCATGATCGCCGCCCAGGACATCGCCGCTCTGGAGCGCTGCTTCGACAAAATTCCTGTCCGTCCCGGCGACACCTTCGTGATTCCGGCCGGCTGCCCCCATGCCCTGGGGGAGGGGCTCTTCCTCGTCGAGATCCAGGAGCCGACCGATTTTGTCGCGCGCTACGAGTTCGAGCGCGCCGGTTACGTCCTGCCCGAGGCCGCCCGCTTTATGGGCCGCGACGCGGACTTCGGCCTGTCCCTCCTGGATTTCACGGCCCGTCCGCTAGCGGAAATCGACCGCGACTACCGCTGCCGGCCGCGCCGCTTGCGGGAGTTCGGCGCCGGTTCCTGGCAGGAGGAACTGATCGGACCGAGGCAGACGCCCTGCTTCCGGGTCAACCGGACCCATCTCGGCGCCAGCATTGTGCGCTCCGACGCTGAATTTTACATCGGGATCGTCACGGCGGGGACGGTCACGGCGGAAGCCGGCGGCGAAACCCACCGATTCAAGACCTATGACCGCTTTGTCGTGCCGGCGGGGCTGGGCGAACTGCGGCTCACGCCTGAGGGCTCCGCGGAAATCTTGGAATGCTGCCCGCCGGCCTTTGCCTCCGCTTAGAATTTCCCCATGACCATTCCTCTTCGTCGCTCTCGCCTCCTCTTGGCCGCGCTGCTCGCCAGCCCGGCCTTAGCCGCCCTGCCGCCCAACCCGGGTCCCGGCGCCGATGGCTTGGCCGAGGTCAACACCCCTCCGGCTTTGCAGGTCATCGCCCGCGATCCCGGGATTCAGCTGGTGCTGCACGAGGCCAGACCGGTGATCAAGGGCCATGGCGGCTGGCAGCCGTTTCTGTTTTGCTCCGGGGAAGGTACCCTCTTCTGCCAGGCGCAGTTGAATGCGCCGCCCTTTCACTCCAAGAACAAGATGGTTTATCCCCATCTCATCGGCTCGGCCATTTCCCGCGACGGCGGGGCCTCCTGGACGCGCTGGACGCACGAGGAGAATCACGACGACGTGAACAACGAAGGCGGCATGGTGCAATGCGCCGACGGCACGATCCTGTTCCTCGACACCTATGTCATGCCCGGGGCCAAGCCGGACCACGGGATCGGCGAAGTCTGGAAATCCCGGGACGATTTCCGGACGGTGGAGGGGCCGTTCTTCGTCGATTTTTATCTGCCCGGAATCAAATGGACCGGCTCGAGCGACGACATGGGCCGGCCGCACCAGGCGGCCCGCCTCCATCGGTCGATCCTGGAAATGCCCAACGGCGATCTCCTGACCACGATGTACAGCTGGTTCGGGGACGACGCGGCCCCATGTCCCTACATCCCCTCGATGAAGAAAACCCGCACCGTCGTGATCCGTTCCCGCGATCACGGCGCCACCTGGGCCTACCTCGCCACCGCGGCCGTGGACGGCGCGGTCGGAACCGAGGGCTTCGGCGAGCCCGTGCTCGTCCGGGTCTCGCAGGGCGTCCATGCCGGCCGGCTCCTGTGCCTGATGCGCACGGGCCGGGAGCTTTACGGCACCCATTCGGACGACAGCGGCCTGACCTGGAGCCATCCGCAGCCGGTGGCCTTCCCGGGTGTCGATATTTATGCGACGGAGCAATGGCAGGCGACTTTCGACCCCGCCGGCGCCGCGGACCGCATCCCCTCGGATCAGATGTTCGGGGCGGAAGTCGATCCCGAGCTGATCGAGATGCACAACGGCCTCCTGGTCTGTGGGGTGGGCATCCGCGTCCCGCAGCGGGGCGCGGCCCGCAACTGGCACGTGCCGCAGAATGGCGACTACCTCGCCTTCAGCCGGGACGGCGGCGACACTTGGAGCGAGGTCGTGCAATTCCGCTCCGGCCTGCCGACCACGCACTATATGGGCGTGCGCGAACTGCGCCCGGGGGTTCTCTTTGTCGTCTATGACGACAGCCACTGGAAATTGCCCCTGCCCGGCGGGACGATGGGCTTCCAACTCGAGGTCAGCCGGGCCGACGCGGCGGCCGCCCGTTAGGGGCCGCCCCTTTACTTTTTCGGCGCGGCCTCAAACAGCTCGTCCGGCTTCTGCGGCAGGCTGGTGAAGGTATATTCGTCAATCTGGAAGGCCCGCTGCTTCATCTGGGCGTTGATCGGGGCGCGAGGGTCGGAACTGGTGACCCAGGCGAAAACGGGTCCGGCGGGCACCGTGTCGTATTCGGGGGCGGCGGGCTTGGCTGGTGGGGCGGGCTTGGCGCCGGGCGCCGGCTTGGGCGCCGGAGGCGGGGGCTTGAGCTTCTTTTCCTCTGGCTGGCGGCCGATGACCAGGGTGTAGGTGGTCCCGCCAAAGGTCGTGAGCTGGAAAGTCCGCGCGTGCGCTTTGGCCGCGACCGCCGCCGGGTCGGCCGGATCGCTGCTGTCGGAGAAACGCAGGCCGCCCAGGGTCGTGAGGACGGAGGAAATCTTGTCGGCGCTCAAGCGCTGGCCGGGGCGCGGCTTGGTCGCCGCCCAAGGCTCGTCCTTCTTGCTCCGGGTGGCCGTGACCGACTCGGTGGCCGCGGCGGCGCCGAACTTGGTCAGCTTGTCCAGGTTGGCCAGGACTCCTTTGGGCGGGGCGGCGGCGGCCTCCGCACCGCCGGCCGCGAAGCCGACTTCGACCCGGGCCACGTCGTCGGCCTTGACGTTCAAGAGGGCCGCATCCGCCCAGCTCTTCGGATCGGAATCGAGCCAGGAGGTGAGGTTGGCCAGGTAGGCCTGGGGCTCGCGGTCGAAACGGAGGAAGCGGCCGCCGCTGTCGGCGTTCTTGCCCAGGGTGACGGTCGCGAGCACCCGGCCGGAGGCGTCGAGCAATTCGACCTTGGAATCGTTCAGTCCCAGGCGGGCCAGCCGGTCCGGATTGCGGGTGACCAGGCGCTGCAGCTTGGCCGTGGTGAAGTCGTTGATGAAGGTGGAGAGCTTGGAGAAGTCGGCGGAAAAATTGTAATAGCTCGCGTCCTTCCAGGTGCCATCGGGGGCGCGGACCAAGAGGACGGTCTTGCCGGCGTCGCTGATCCGCACCTGGGCGGCTTGGTCGACCGCGGCGGGGGCCAGCACGGTTTGTCCGATCCGGGCATCGGCCGCCGGCGGGGCCGGCGGGCGGGCCAGCCGGTTGGCGGCGAAGCAGAGCAGGGCGAGGACGACGACCGTGATGACGAGGGTTTTGAGTTTCATCCTGAAGCCGAAGATTTTTCCCTTAGCGCCGGCGAGAACGGTAGAACCACACGCCGAAGAGGCAGACGAGGAGCGGGCTGGCGAGGAGGTTGATGGCCAGGAGCCGGTTTTCCAGGGAGTCGATGCCCTCGCGCAGGGCGAGCCGGATTTCTCGGCGCTCGCCGCGGAGCTTGGCCTCCTGCTTCTGGAAATCGTCGATCGCCTTGGCCATCTCCGGCGAGGCGACCAGGCGGTTGCCTTCCGTCTTTTTGCCCTGGAGCTCGGTCAGCTTGGTTTGGACGTCGTTTAACTGGGACTCGAGGGCGCCGAGCTTCTCCTCGTATTTGTCGTTGGCCTTGGTCGCCATCGCCTGCACGACCTTGAAGGGCCGCAGCGAGGTGCCCTTGCCGCGGAGCGAAATCAGGTCCTGGGAGCCGGCCAGGTAGTCGAGGGCGTTGGCGGCGAAGGAAAGATTGTCGTTCAGGGGCTCGACCGCATTCGTGCCCAGGACGCTGACTTTGCGCACGCTGTAGTCATCCAGGAGCCAGTCGGTGTCGGCCACGATGATGAGGGTGGAGCTGCCGGTGGAGGCGGTCAGGTGGGGGGCGACCGCCGGCTTCAGCCCGGTCTTCTTCGCATCCGCCGCCGGCTCGTCGGCCGGCATCCCGCCCGGAAAGGCGCTGGCGAATTTGCCCGTGACCAAGGCGGCGATCGTCCGCTTGCCCGACGGGATCAATTTGCGCGCGATTTCGTCCGGCTGGGCAAACTGGAGGGCGGAGGTGTCCAACTCCCCGGCCTGGTCGGTCGTCTGTACCAGGGGAGTGAAGGTGACGGCGGCGCCGGGCCGGAGGCTGACGCTGCCGGCCTCGATGAACATCATCGAGCTCAACTCGGCCGTGGCGGGCGAGACGGCGCTGAAATTGTCATGGCCCAGGCTGAGCCAGATGGGATAGCGGGAGAGGGTGCCGGCCTGGGTCTGCACCTGGGTGGCGGCCTGGTTGTCGCCCACCACCTTGAGTGGATCGTAGCGGATGCCCCAGGCATTGAGGAGTCCGGGCAGATCGCTCGAGACATTGGGTTGTCCGCCCTGCTGGAACATGGCCATCTCCCCGCCCTGGTGCTTGAAGTACTGCGAGGCCGGATCGACCGCGAGGAAGACCGGCTTGCCCGCGAGCAGGAACTGGTCGATGGCGAAGAGCAGTTTGGGCGTGAGATTCTCGGGATGGACGATGGCGAGGGCGTCGAGCCCGGGGGGCAGCTCGGTCGCGGTCGGATCGACCGTCTGGAGATTGAAGGTGTCCGACCATTCCGAGACCACGTACTGGCCCTCGGTGCCCTGCTGCCCCATCATGGGATTGCCCTGCTGGCCCTGGAGGGGGAGGCTGGTGATGAGCCCGAGCTTCTTCTTGTCCAACTGCTGCACGTTGTAGACCAGATCCGAGATGTCGTACTCCAGGAATTGCTCGCGCTCAGGGGTGAGGGCGGGAATCGCCTTCTGCTGGTCGGCCTGGATCGCGACCAACCCGAGGTAAAACGGCTCCGCTCCGGCGGATGCGCGCTGCGCCTCAATGCCCGCGGCGGTCGCCTTCTCCTCCGCCGGGGTGTCCGGCTCCGGGTCAACGAAGGTGACAGTGATCTTGCCCCGGGCGGCGCGGACGTACTGGCGGAGCATTTCCCGGACGCGCTCGGCGTAATTTTTCTGGTCGACCCGCAGGCCGGGTGCGGACTTGGAGAAGTAAAACTCGAAGGCGACAGGCTCCGTCACCTTGGCCAGGAGCGACTTGGTCCCGGGGGAGAGGGTGTAGATCTGGCCGGCGGTGGCGTCGACCCGGTAGGGGATGGTCGAGGCCAGGTAATTGACCAGGATCAGCCCGAGCAGAAGCAACGCGACGATGAGAGCTTTCTTGCCGAATTTCATGTCAGCGTTCCAGGGCGACGACGTTGAGGAAGAGGGTGAAGCCCATCAGCGAGAGGAAGAACATCACGTCCTTGGGATCGATGATGCCCTTGGTGAAGGCGTCGAAATGGGTGATGAAGCTGAAGTTCGCGAGCGCGTCGACCACGGCTACCGGGAAGAGGGAGCCCAGGAGCCCGCTGAAGAGGCTCCAGCCGAGAAAAAGGAGGATGACGCAGGCGAGGACGCTGATGACGAAGCTGATCACCTGGTTTTTCGTCAGGGCGGAAGTGAGGGAGCAGACCCCGAGGTAGCCGCCCGCCATCAAAACGGCGCCGAGATAGCTGGAGAAGACGACCCCCCAGTCCGGGCTGCCGAGGTAGGCCACGGTCAGGACCATGGGGAAACTGAGGGCGATCGAGAGGACGAGGAAGGCCCAGGCGGCGAGGAATTTCCCCATCACGGCCTGAAAGGTCGTGATCGGCAGGGTGAAGAGCAGTTCGACCGTGCCGGAGCGCTTCTCTTCCGACCACAGGCGCATCCCGGCGGCCGGGATGAAGAAGAGAAAGAGCCAGGGGAAGAACATGAAGTAGCGCTCCATGCTCGCCAGGTTGGCCTTGAAGAACTCCCCGACGAAGAAGGCCAGCCCGACGCTGGCCATGAGGAAGACCACGAGATAGACGTACGCGACCGGCGAACGGAAGTAGCCGAGGAACTCGCGTTTGAAGATTGGACCGATTTGGGAGCGGGACATGGCCTATTGGTCGGACTGGGTCAGGCTGCGGAAGATGGCGTCGAGCCGGGCGCCCGGCTGGCGGGCCTGGAGTTCGGCCGGGGTCTCGTCCACCACCACCCGGCCGCGCGAGATGATGATCACCCGATTGCAGATCGCCTCCACCTCCTCCAAAATATGGGTGGAGAGGATAACCGCCTTCTGCGCCGCCATGCTCTTGATCAGGGCGCGGACCTCGTTCTTCTGGTTGGGATCGAGTCCGTCCGTCGGCTCGTCCAAGACGAGGGCGGGGGGATCGTGGAGGAGGGCCTGGGCGAAGCCCACCCGCTGCTTGTACCCCTTGGAAAGGGTTTCCAGGGTCTGGTGGCGCACTCCCTGCAGATGGGTCAATCCGACCACCCGCTCGACCGGAGCCGCCCGGTCCGCGCCGCGGAAGCCGCGGACTTCGGCGATGAAATTGAGGAATTCGCCCACCGTCATTTCCGGATAGGCCGGAGCATTCTCCGGCAGGTAGCCCAGGCGGCGTTTCACCGCCACCGGATCGATCGCCACGTCGATGTCGTCGACCGTGGCGGTGCCGGCATCGGCCCGCAGGTAGCCCGTGATCATCTTCATCGTGGTCGACTTGCCCGCCCCGTTGGGCCCGAGAAAGCCGAGGATGTCGCCCTGGCGGACCGTGAAACTGATGCCATCCACCGCGCGCTTGGTGCCGTAGCTTTTTACCAGACCTTTAACTTCGATCATGTGGTGGAGGGAGCGGAACAGGGGGGAAACCGGCTTACCGGTGAGAAATGCGCAACGGTGGAGTGTTCCCAAGTAGGTATTACCCAGAAATCGGCAAGGATTTTTTTTCCTCTTGGTCCTGATGTTTGAGCCGCAATTGCCCGCAAGCGGCGTCGATATCGTGGCCTTTTTCCCGGCGCAGCGTGACGGAAATCCCCGCCGCCTCCAAGACCCGGGCAAAGGCGACCTGGCGGGCAACTTCCGGGCGCTGCCAGGGCAGGCCCTCGACCGTGTTGTAGGGGATCAAATTGACGTGGGCATGGAGGTCGGCGGCGATGTCGCGCAGCCGCTCCGCCTGGTCTAGATCGTCGTTGACCCCGGCGATCAAGATGAATTCGAGCGTCACCATCCGCCCGTGGCGGGCGCTGAAGGCCTTGACCGCCGGCAGGAGCCGGGCGAGGGGATAGGCCTTGTTCACCGGCATCACCTGGGTGCGGACAGGGTCGGTCGCGCCATGGAGGGAGATGGCCAGGCGGAAGCCCATCGGCTCCTCGGCTAGTTTAAGGATCTGGGGGACCAGCCCGCTGGTGGAAATCGTGATGCGGCGGGCGCCGAAGCCCAGGCCCCAGTCGGCGTTGAGGATCTTGAGGGCCGCCAGCAGGGCGTCGTAGTTGGCCAAGGGCTCGCCCATCCCCATGACCACGATGTTGTCAAAGGAGGCGAGTTCGGAGCGGGCCCGCGGCGTGCGGGCGTCCTCGCGGTAGCAGACCTGGAGCAGCTGGGCCACGATTTCGCCGGCGGAGAGGTTGCGCTTCAGCCCCTCCAGCCCGCTGGCGCAGAAGACGCAGCCCATGGCGCAGCCCACCTGGGTGGAGATGCAAATCGTCTTGCGGGAATGGTCGATCCCGACCCCGTCCTGGGGCACGCGGATGATGACCGTTTCGATGAGCGAGCGGTCCCCCAGTTCAAGCAGCAGCTTGTCGGTCACGTCGGCTGACTGCTGGTTCAATTTCAGGCGGGCCGGCATCAGTTCGAAGGTGTCCGCCAGCCAGGTGCGGAGCGCCTTGGGCAGGTTGGTCATCTCCTCCCACTGGCGGACCCGCTTCTTGTAGAGCCATTCCAGGATCTGTCCGGCGCGAAACCCCGGCTCGCCCCGCTCCTGGAGCCGGAGCGTGAGCGAGTCGAGGGTTTCCCCCGTCAGGGCGGGTTTGGCCGGGGTGTACTTCATGGCCGGGAAGCCCGCTTAAGCCTTGGCCAGGTCGCGGTTTAGGGCGCTGACGATCGCCTTGATCGAGGCCAATTCGATATTGGTGTCGATCCCGGCCCCGAAGAGCGCCTTGCCCTTGGCCATCTTGATTTGGATATAGCTGATCGCCCGGGCTTCCGCGCCGCGGCCGAGCGAATGTTCGACGTAGCTGACGACGTCGAACTTGGGCAGGGCCGTGCCGGAGAGGGCGCCGACGAAGGCGTCGATCGGACCGTTGCCGGCGCCGGTCAGCTGCTGGACCTGGCCGTCGACCGCGAGGTCGACCGTGCAGGTGACGCCGGAGTCCTGCTCGGCGCTCTTGAAGCGCTGCAGGGCGAGGGGAGCGGTCCGTTCGAGGTATTCGCGCTTGAAAGCACTGTGGATTTCCTCCGGCGTGAGTTCGGTGCCCTTGGCGTCGGCCAGATCGTTGATCACCCGGCCGATTTCCTTGTGCATCAATTTCGGCAGCTGGTAGCCGAACTCCTGCTCCAGGACATAGGCGACCCCGCCCTTGCCCGACTGGGAATTGATCCGGATGATGGCGCGGTAGCTCCGGCCGATGTCGGCCGGGTCGATCGGGATGTAGAGGACGTCCCAGGGCTGGCCCTTCTTCTGCTTGGGCCAGGATTTCTTGATCGCATCCTGGTGCGAGCCGCTGAAGGCGGTGAAGACCAGTTCGCCGGCATAGGGCAGCCGGGCCGGCACTTCCAGCCGGGTGGTGCGCTCGTAGACCTCGCGGATGGCGTTGATGTCGCTAAAATCCAGCCCGGGATGGATCCCCTGGGTGTAGAGGTTCAGGGCCAGGGTCACGATGTCCAGGTTGCCGGTGCGCTCGCCGTTGCCGAAGAGGGTGCCTTCGACCCGGTCGGCTCCGGCCAGCAGGGCCAGTTCGGTCGCGGCGATGCCCGTGCCCCGGTCATTGTGGGTGTGGAGGGAGATGATGCTCAGGTCCCGGCGGCGCAGATGGGTGCACATCCACTCGATCTGGTCGGCGTGGACGTTGGGGGTGGAGTACTCCACCGTGACCGGCAGGTTGAGGATGATCTTGTCGGCGGCGGTCGGCTGCCAGACGTCGGTCACCGCCTCGCAGATCTCGAGCGAGAACTCCAGTTCGGTGCTGGTGAAACTTTCCGGGGAGTATTCCAGGCGCAGCCGGGTCCCGGCCGCAATCAAGGCCGCCCCGTCGCGCTTCAATTGCGCGACCGCGGTGGTGGCGATCTTGACGATGTCGGCCTTCTCGGCGTTGAAGACGTACTTGCGCTGGGCCGGCGAGGTCGAATTGTAGAGATGGAAGACCACGTTCTTGGCCCCCCGCACCGCCTCCAGGGAGCGGGTGACCAGGTCCTCGCGGCACTGGCACAGAACCTGGATCGCGACGTCGTCCGGAATGCGGTTTTCCTCGATCAGCCGGCGGGTGAAATCGAACTCAATCTGGGAGGCGGAGGGAAAGCCGACTTCAATCTCCTTGAAGCCGATCCGGACCAGCATGTCGAAGTACTCGAGCTTCTCGTCCACGCTCATGGGCTGGGCCAGGGCCTGATTGCCATCGCGGAGATCGACGCTGCACCAGAGCGGGGCCCGGGTCAGGGTGCGGCTGGGCCATTGGCGGTGCGGCAAATCAACCGGCGGAAACGGACGGTATTTGGTGACGGGAGGAGATTGCATGACGGGGGTCGGGACAGACTAGGCGACAAAATGGGAAAAGCTCAAAACTTGATCAACGGGCGCCGGCACCCGGAAGCGAGGCCGCGGAAGAAACCAATCAGGCTGACGCAACGACCCGCGGCTATGCCGCGCCTTTAGCGGTCGTGCGTGTTCGTAAGTCGAAGGGCCTGAAGAGCGGGTCGCATTAAATGATGAGAATCTATATCGGCCCGGAGGCGTCTTAAGTCAAGGATGGCGAAAGTGTGCCAGGATGGCACAAAGACCTCCCAATAAAGCCGATAGCCGGGTTATTGAAGTGTAACTGGAGGCAACTAAAGCCCGTCTTGCCTGATATGATAGGGTTTACCTATGTTTGCCTATGCCTGACGAACCTTCGTTTGATCTGGCTTCATGCCTGGAGCGGGTTCGTCAGCGCGACCAGGATGCTGCGCGGCAACTGGTTGACCATCTTTACCCTCTGGTCATCCGGATCGTACGCGCCCATCTCCCGCGCCGCGCCGCGGAAGAGGATCTTGCCCAGGAGGTCTTCCTGAAAATGTTCACGCGCCTGGAACAGTACCAAGGGGCCGTGCCCTTCCCGCACTGGGTGTCGCGGATCGCGGTTACGACCTGCATCGACCAGCTCCGCGCCCAGAAGCGGCGACCGGAGTTTCGCTGGGCCGATTTGTCCGAGGGCGAAGCCGAGGTGCTAGAGGCGGTCACGGCCGACCAGGCCGAAGCGGTCCCGGATGCCCTCGAGGCCACGGAATTGGTCCACAAGCTCCTGGGCCAGCTCAAGCCGGACGACCAGATGGTCATCCAAATGCTCGATCTCGAACAGAAGAGCATCGCCGAAATCAGCGGCCTGACCGGCTGGAATCAGTCCCTCATCAAGGTGCGGGCGTTTCGGGCAAGAAGGAAGTTGCAGAAGCTTTTTATCGAACTTAAGAAAAAGGAAGGCTCATGAATCACCCCGATGCCTGGCAGCGCCTCGTCGCTGCCGCCCGCCCCTCACCCCCGGAGCGCGATCTGTCGGCCCCGTACGGCTTCGCCACGCGCGTGGCCGCCTTGGGCCTGTCGGCCCGGCGCGAGCCGGCCCCGGTCTTCTCCCTCGGCTTTTCGCTGCGCGCCCTCGGCGCCGCCTGCCTGCTCGCCGGCGTCACCGCCGGCTACAGCTACTCCGAACTCGTCAAATTTTCCCACGGGACGCCCCCGGCGCCGGACCGGGCCTTGGTGCTGCCGAATGCGGCGGCCCAGCCGGCCAAGGCCGCCCCGGAGGCGCCGGCCAGCAGCGCCACGTTGGATGACCCGGTGTCCGACTTGGTGAACATTGTCTCCTGAGTGGCGCCTTCCGGCATGAATCCCACTCTGCGAGCCATTGTGGCGACGGCCACGCTCATCGGCATCTTTCTCGCCGGCGGCCTGGTCGGGGGCGTCGTCATCGTTCACGTCGCCCGCGGGCGGCTGGCCGTTTACGAGCGCGCCCACCAGGAGGAGCAGACCCGGCACGAGCAGGAACAGCAGAAATTGGTGCGCATGATCGAGGACTTGCGCACCCAGCAGCAACAGCAGCAAAAGCAGCTGGCGCAGTGGCATTCGCAGCAGCGCGACCGGCCCTCGCCCGAGCGGTTCGGGCCCCAATTGATGCGGCGCTTCGTCAACCAGGTGCAGCCGACGCCGGAGCAGCGCGACAAAATCCGCCCCTTGGTCAACGACACGGCCGAAGAGCTGCGCCGGCTGCAGCGCGACACCGCCCATCACACCGAGGTGGTGCTGGAGCATCTGGAGGACCAGATCGCGGCCGTGCTCACGCCGGCCCAGCGCGACCACTTCAACGACCTGGTGCAGAACTGGCGGGCCGCCTTCCAACGGTACAATTTCGAGCAGCAGCAGCGGCAGGCCGAGGCGCGGTTTTTGGAGCAGAAGCGCCGGCAGCAGGCCGGCCTGTCCGCCCCACCGGCGCCGAATCCGGCTCCCGCTGCAGCCCCGCGCTGAAGGCGGCGACGGTTTCGTGGGCTACACGGCTTCCCCTATTTGGACGATTACTGCGGGCGTTTCGGGTCGCCGGCGGGCGCAACGGTCGGCTGGGCAGCTTTGACGATCGGCGGCAGATAAAGTCCGCCGAGCGGACCGGGCGTTATCGGGCCGCGCATTCAAGCGGAACATGGAAGGGTGGACTAAGCCAAGGCGCATGCCCGCGGGCCATGCCGAAGCCAGTCCTAACCCTCCCGAACGACCGAACAATCTAGAAATGCAGCGCCTGTCAGGAGGCGAACCAACAGATCGAGGCGACTAGTTCGTTCCGCTCTCGCTGACGACCGTCGGGTTAACACTGGTCGTGACAGTACTGGCT
>Ga0302320_10013105_pt1:0-15000 | contig 17354 bp, 11 predicted proteins | sample Bog_T0_3_FD_202130 | JGI IMG/M metagenome (GOLD analysis project Ga0302320, IMG submission 202130) | Peat permafrost microbial communities from Stordalen Mire near Abisko, Sweden - Bog_T0_3 | ecosystem: Environmental > Terrestrial > Soil > Wetlands > Peat | place: Sweden: Abisko...
AAGAAATAAAAAAAAGAGACGCGTTGCCACTCCCTTGATCAGTAACCCCGAAAACAAAAAAAAACTGCAGCGCCTTCATTTCCTCAAATAATAGCCCTAAGAAATAAAAAAAAGAGACGCGTTGCCATTTCCTTAATTAATAACCCCAAAATTAAAAAAAAAAAAACAGACGCGAAAACATACATAACGTATACATAACAGTTCTTAAAAAAATAACGTAATCAATTAAACGCAGCATAGCGAAACAGGTGCGGTGCCGCCGTTGCCATGGAAACGCCATAGCGAAACGGCCGAAATATTTACAAGTCCCAAGCGAAAAGGACCACAGCGAAACGTCTGAAATATTTACAAGTCCCAAGCGAAAAGGACCACAGCGAAACGGCTGAAATATTTACAAGTCCAACCCGGTTAGGATGTCGGCTCTTCCAGAATTGTTTTCGAACACGCAACGCCGAAACTGCCTGTTCTCGAACACGCAACGCCGAAACTGCCCGAACACGGCTAAGTCCGTGCGTTTCGTCTTTGCGCGACGAGTATTTTGGGTTTCGCTGTTGCGCTTTTCGCTGTCGGCGCGAAAGGAAAGGAGTCCTATAGTGTGAGCCTGGGTCCATTCTCTCCAATTAATTTTGATCGTTATCCCTGCTGTACGGGGCTGTACGGCGGCGGTGAGGAGACCCGCGGCTGGAGCCGACCGCGAGGAATCCGGCCGCAGCACGCCCTTGTAGGCGACAGACGGTGCTGCCTTGGAAAGTTTAACATGAATGCACTAAGTCCAACACACGCCACGTCGCAACGCTCGACAGGACGGTGCTGCCTTTGCCTTGGAAACAACTACAACACGACATAGCGCAACGCAACGCATCACACCGCAACTCTAATCAACACTCTAATCAAAGTCAAACATTAGCGCGGCGGGGGGTACGTGCGCATTTCTAATGCGACACGCCGCAACGTCGTCTCAGTTGACCCAGGACTACTCCAACTGAGACGAGACACCTCTTCCCCTTACATAAGGCGCAGGCACAATTGTTAGCAACTACCCAAACCGGTCGAGACGATCCTTCCCCGGTTTCTCCGCGGAGGGTTGCTTTTCTCCTCGAGGAGCGAAAAAGTGAAATCTCAAACCTAGAACCTGTTTTCGCCTTCGGAGTGACGCGAGGGTTGCCGCTTTCCCTACTTTGGACTTTGAAATATGTTTGGACTTTGAAATTTTTCGGGACTTAGAAAATTGTTCGGACTTTGAAATATTTCGAGACGGGATGAACCTGTTTTCGCGGGCGGGCGGAGTAGCGCGAGGGTTGCCGCTTTCCCTACTTTGGACTTTGAAATATGTTTGGACTTTGAAATTTTTCGGGACTTTGAAATTTTTTCGGACTTAGAAATTTGTTCGGACTTAGAAATTTGTCGGGACTTTGAATTTTTTTTCGGAATTTGAAACTTTTTCTGGCGTTTGTTTTGATCTTGGAGTTCAATTAAAAACACTTTTAAACTGAACAAAACTACTCAATTGTTTTCGCCTTCGGAGTGACGCGAGGGTTGCCGCTTTCCCTACTTTGGACTTTGAAATATGTTTGGACTTTGAAATTTTTCGGGACTTAGAAAATTGTTCGGACTTTGAAATATTTCGAGACGGGATGAACCTGTTTTCGCGGGCGGGCGGAGTAGCGCGAGGGTTGCCGCTTTCCCTACTTTGGACTTTGAAATATGTTTGGACTTTGAAATTTTTCGGGACTTTGAAATTTTTTCGGACTTAGAAATTTGTTCGGACTTAGAAATTTGTCGGGACTTTGAATTTTTTTTCGGAATTTGAAACTTTTTCTGGCGTTTGTTTTGATCTTGGAGTTCAATTAAAAACACTTTTAAACTGAACAAAACTACTCAATTGTGAAATTAAAATGTATAAACAACCCTCTCTTTTCGTTTTTTTAACGTTAATTCGTGGAATTTAACACATAAAAAGTGCTTTCCAAACTTGTGTTACGGCGTTGCCAGCAGCGCCTCTTGTTTTGAATTGGAACCGCGTAGAAAAGGCGAGGTTACTCAATTAAAAACACTTTAAACCTAATGAAAACTACTCAATTGTTAAATTAAAATGTACAGAGAACACTCGCTGACAGTTTTTCAATGACATTTCGTCGAATTTAAAGCGAAAAAACTGCATTCCAAACTGGGATCACGGCGTTGCCATCACAAGCGTTTGTTTTGATTCTGGAACGCGTAAAAAAGGCGAGGTTACTCAATTAAAAACACTTTAAACCTAATGAAAACTACTCAATTGTTAAATTAAAATGTACAGAGAACACTCGCTGACAGTTTTTCAATGTTATTTCGTCGAATTTAAAGCGAAAAAACTGCATTCCAAACTTGGATCACGGCGTTGCCAGCACAAGCGTTTGTTTTGATTCTGGTACGCTCATAAAAGGCTAGGTTACACAATTAAAAACACCTTTAAACTAATAAAAACTACTCGATTGTGAAATTAAAATGTACGGAAAACACTTGCTGACTGTTTTTAGATGTTAACTTGTCGAATTTAAAGCGAAAAAAGTGCTTTCGAAACTTGCATCACGGCGGTCGACGGCACAGAGGCTTGTTTTGATTCCGGTACGCTCATAAAAGGCTAGGTTACTCAATTAAAAACACTCTTAAACTAATAAAAACTACTCGATTGTGAAATTAAATTGTACAGAGAACACTTGCTGACTTTTTTTCAATGTTTATTAGTCGAATTTAAAGCACAAAAATTGAATTACAAACTTGTGTCACGGCGTTGCGCCAGCACCGCCGCTTTGTTTTGATTCAGGTTCGCTCAGAAAAGGCTAGGTTACTCAGTTAAAAACACTCTTAAACTAATAAAAACTACTCGATTGCGAAATTAAAAGGTACGGAAAACACTTGCTGACTGTTTTTAGATGTTAATTTGTCCAATTTAAAGCGAAAAGAGTGCTTTCCAAACTTGCATCACGGCGTCGCCACCACAGACGCTTGTTTTGATTCTGTTACGCTCATAAAAGGCGAGGTTACTCAATTAAAAACACTTTTAAACTAATGAAAACTACTCGATTGTTAATTTAAAAAGTACAGAGAACACTCGCTGACTGTTTTTCAATGTTAATTCGTCGAATTTATTGCATAAAAAGTGCTTTAGAAACTCGCATCACGGCAGGCACAGCATAGACTTGTTTTGAAATGGCTGCGCTCTTATTAAAACCAAAATTTCAAGTAAATGCACACTTTCTCCCTTATTCAAACGACTGATTTAACAATCGAAAATGTTCGCTTGTTGAAATAATCATTTCAGCAAGCAATAAAATAACCCTTGTTGAAATAATCATTTCAGCAAGCAATTGAAATGTTGTGCCCACAACACAGGTGGAAAATAGCATGGTAATGTGACTTGTAGTACACAGTCAATGAGCCCTAAAACAGTTAATACCCATTCAAATTCATAAATGTTGTGTGCAAAAGTAAGGTTTGAGGGGTTTGAATGTTTAAAAAGTGAAAATAAAAAAACTGCACATTGATACATAGAGGAAAAAGGGACCTCCTCTTGGAATTTTTGCCTGTTAGACGGGGCGCAGAGTTTCAAGCCCGGGGACCCTTGTCCAAAATTTTGAATCAATGGTTAACAATGGCAGTGCCATGCATCCACATGGAGCCCCCGGGCCAGGAGAACACATGAGGATGGACAAAAAGCACACAGGAAATGAATTTCCAGGCGTTTGGGTAAAAGTGGAGTCGCTCGGGCCGCAGCTCCAAAAATGACATTTTGCTCTCATCACTCAATATTACCTGAAAATGGGTACTGTTATACGTTTTCAGAAAGGCTTCCACGTCACAAACTTGAATCCTGCAACAAAAAAGAAAAGAAACCAGTTCCCGAAAAATATTGAGACATTTTGTGTTTCTCAGTTTCCCGTCGGAAAAGGGGCGCAGGGTTTCAGGCCCGGGGACCCTTGCCCAAAATTTTGAATCAGTGGTTAACAATGGCAGTGCCATGCATCCACATGGAGCCCCCGGGCCAGGAGAACACATGAGGATGGATAAAAAGCACACAGGAAAAGAATTTGCAGGCGTTTGGGTAAAAGTAGGGTTGCTCGGGCCGCAGCTCCAAAAATGGCATTTTGCTCTCACCGTACAACATTACCTGAAAATGGGTATTGTTATACATTTTCAGAAAGGCTTCGACGTCACCGACTTGAATCGTGCAACAAAAAAGAAGAGAAATCAATTCCTAAAAAATATTGAGACATTTTGTGTTTTTTTGGCACGTCGGAGAGGGGCGCAGAGCTCTGAGCCCCGGATGCCCTGTTCCAAGACTTTGAGTTCAAGGTTAACATTGGCAGTGTGATACATCTGCAGGTGCCCCCGGGGCAGGAGAATACATGAGGATGGATAAAAAGCACACAGGAAATGAATTTTCAGGCGTCTGGGTAAAAGTGGAGTCGCTCGGGCCGCAGCTCCAAAAATGACGTTTTGCTCTCATCACTCAACATCACCTGAAAATGGGTATTGTTATACATTTTCAGAAGGGCTTCGACGTCACAAACTTGAATCATGCAACAAAAAAGAAGAGAGATCAATTCCTTAAAAATATTGAGACATTTTGTGTTTTTTTGGTCCGTCGGAAAAGGGGCGCAGAGCCCTGAGCCCCGGATGCCCTCGTCCAAGATTTGGAGTTCGAGGTTAACATTGGCAGTGTTATACATCTACAGGTGCCCCCGGGGCAGGAGAATGGATAAAAAGCACACAGGAAATGAATTTTCAGGCGTTTGGGTAAAAGTAGAGTGTCTCGGGCCGCAGCTCCAAAAATGACATTTTGCTCTCATTGCTCAGCATAACCTGAAAATGGGTATTGTTATACATTTTAAAGAAAGGCTTCGACGTCACAAAATTGAATCATGCAACAAAAAAGAAGAGAAATCAATTCCTTAGAAATATTGAGACATTTTGTGTTTTTTTGGCCCGTCGGAGAGGGGCGCAGAGCTCTGAGCCCCGGATGCCCTTGTCCAAGATCTGGAGTTCAAGGTTAACATTGGCAGTGTGATACACCTGCAGGTGCCCCCGGGGCAGGAGAATACATGAGGATGGATAAAAAGCACACAGTGAAATGAATTCTCAGGCGTCTGGGCAAAAGTGGAGTCGCTCGGGCCGCAGCTCCAAAAATGACATTTTGCTCTCATCACTCAACATTACCTGAAAGTGGGTATTGTTATACATTTTCAGAAAGGCTTCGACGTCACAAACTTGAATCATGCAACAAAAAAGAAGAGAAATCAGTTCCTGAAAAATATTGAGACATTTTGTGTTTTTTTGGCCCGTCGGAAAAGGGGCGCAGAGCCCCTTGTCCAAGATTTGGAGTTCACTATTAACATTGGCAGTGTGATACATCTGTAGAATCAGGACCCCTTGCAGAGCACATTCTAATTGAAAAAAATCATGCATCAAATGTCACTCAATGTGTTTTGGGGGAAAATGCATGAATAAATTCACTTTTGACAGAGAACACTGCAAAATGCTTTTCGAGTGCAGAAATTTAAGGATTGAGTGAAACTGCTACTGTGATACAATTTTAGAATCCCTCACCCTGCAAGGAAAACTCATATTTAATAACAAAAATAATTTAAAAAAAAAAATGACATTTGGGAAAGAAAAGGGATTGCTGTTGAGTTTTGATTGTTCTGCTGCCAAATTAACTATATCATTTCCATAAAGCAACCATGCCTCCAAATTGAAACATCAAGTGATTGTGTTAGATTGTGAAATGCAATACAAGAAGGATACAACTTATTTAAGCATTTTGAAGGAATCGTTTTCATAAAAGGTATAGTTCATATTTGGGAACAGACAAAAGTTGATTGTGTAACTGGGGTTACTATTTCATTTCATTTGGGGATGGTAGTAGTACAATGACCACATTAATAGTATATTACGACGTTATCGGTGACTTATTAAACAACGAAAAACTACATACAAGGACTCTTTATCTATTTAATATCATTAAAATTGCAATTTTCAATTTGGGAAAGAGATTCAAATTTTTAGTAAACGAGTCTTTTGGCACTAATTGCTTGGTCAGGATCTGGCGACGACCTTTCGACCCGAAAACAATAAAAAAAACTGTCAGCAAGTGTTCTCTGCACAATTTAATTTCAAAATTGAATAGTTTTTATTAGGTTTAAAGTGTTTTTAATTGAGTAACCTAGCCTTTTATGAGCGTACCAAAGAATCAAAACAGACGCTTGTGCTGGCGTGATCCAAGTTTGGAATGCACTTTTTGTGCTTTAAATTCGACGAATAAACATTGAAAAACAGTCAGCGAGTGTTCTCTGTACAATTTAATTTAACAATTGAGTAGTTTTCATTAGGTTTAAAGTGTTTTTAATTGAGTAACCTAGCCTTTTATGAGCGTACCAGAATCAAAACAATCGCCTGTGCTGGCAACGCCGTGACACAAGTTTGGAAAGCAATTTTTTCGCTTTAAATTCGACGAATAAACATTGAAAAACAGTCAGCGAGTGTTCTCTGCACAATTTAATTTAACAATTGAGTAGTTTTTATTAGTTTAAAGGTGTTTTTAATTGTGTAACCTAGCCTTTTATGAGCGTACCAGAATCAAAACAAACGCTTGTGCTGGCAACGCCGTGACACAAGTTTGGAAAGCACTTTTTTCGCTTTAAATTCGACTAATAAACATTGAAAAACAGTCAGCGAGTGTTCTCTGTACAATTTAATTTCACAATTGAGTAGTTTTCATTAGTTTAAAGGTGTTTTTAATTGTGTAACCTAGCCTTTTCTGAGCGTACCAGAATCAAAACAAACGCTTGTGCTGGCAACGCCGTGACACAAGTTTGGAAAGCATTTTTTTCGCTTTAAATTCGACTAATAAACATTGAAAAACAGTCAGCGAGTGTTCTCTGTACAATTTAATTTAACAATCGAGTAGTTTTTATTAGTTTAAAAGTGTTTTTAATTGAGTAACCTCGCCTTTTATGAGCGTACCAGAATCAAAACAAGCCTCTGTGCCGGCGACCGCCGTGATGCAAGTTTCGAAAGCACTTTTTTCGCTTTAAATTCGACAAATTAACATCTAAAAACAGTCAGCGAGTGTTCTCTGTACAATTTAATTTCACAATCGAGTAGTTTTTATTAGTTTAAAGGTGTTTTTAATTGTGTAACCTAGCCTTTTATGAGCGTACCAGAATCAAAACAATCGCCTGTGCTGGCAACGCCGTGACACAAGTTTGGAAAGCAATTTTTTCGCTTTAAATTCGACGAATAAACATTGAAAAACAGTCAGCGAGTGTACCTTGTACATTTTAATTTAACAATTGAGTAGTTTTTATTAGTTTAAAAGTGTTTTGAATTAATCTAACTTCTCTACTAACGCCGAACGCAAAGATAATACACGGGAAGAAAATTGTGAAAAAAAAAATTTCAGAGTCCGAACAAATTTCAGAGTCCGAACAAATTTCTAAGTCCGAAGTAGGGACACCGTATTTCAAAAGTCCCGAGAAATTTCTAAGTCCGAACTCGTTTCTAAGTCCAAAGTAGGGGAAAGCGGCAACCCTCGCGTCACTCCGAAGGCGAAAACAGGTTCTAGGTTTGAGATTTCACTTTTTTGCTTCTCGAGGAGAAAAGCAACCCTCCGCGGAGAAACCGGGGAAGGATCGTTTCGACCGGTTTGGGTAGTTCATAACAATTGTCCCTGCGCCTTATATATGGGGCACAGTCTCTCTGTGCTCCTAGGGTTCAGCTAGCGGATCACAGTATCTGCTTGTCTGGCCTGCTTCCCTCACGTCTCAGCTTCTCTGCGAGCGGTCCGGCCCCCGCGCCGTGCCGCGCTACTGCAGAACCCGTCTATCGGTTATAGCGTTGGCCGATTGGTTAATGCGTTTGCGTCCTTGCGTTGGGACTGCGATTGATATCTCTTGCCTCGCCCGCCTGCATTGGGGCTGCAGCGCGGGACGTGGTGAGTCCGAACCGTCTGCCGAGTGCGACGTTCAATATTTAACTGGCTTTGTGGCAAAAATTAAAATGCGAGGGGCCCCATTGAATACGAGTAGGGGTCGCCTCGATTTATGCGGAGGGTTCCGGGAACGGAACGGAGAGAAAGAAAGAGAGAGTTACCTGGTTGATCCTGCCAGTAATCATATGCTTGTCTCAAAGATTAAGCCATGCATGTCTAAGTACATGCCGTATTAAGGCGAAACCGCGAATGGCTCATTAAATCAGTTATGGTTCCTTGGATCGTACTTCGTTACTTGGATAACTGTGGCAATTCTAGAGCTAATACATGCAGCAGAGCTCCGACCTTCGGGAACGAGCGCTTTTATTAGACCAAAATCAATCGGGCCTTGTGTCCGTTGAACGTGGTGACTCTGTATAACTTTTGGCTGATCGCACGGGCTCGTCCCGGCGACGTATCCTTCAAGTGTCTGCCTTATCAACTGTCGATGGTAGGTTATGCGCCTACCATGGTCGTAACGGGTGACGGGGAATCAGGGTTCGATTCCGGAGAGGGAGCCTGAGAAACGGCTACCACATCCAAGGAAGGCAGCAGGCGCGCAAATTACCCACTCCCGGAACGGGGAGGTAGTGACGAAAAATAACAATACGGGACTCTTTTGAGACCCCGTAATTGGAATGAGCACACTCTAAATCCTTTAGCGATTATCAATTGGAGGGCAAGCCAAGTGCCAGCAGCCGCGGTAACACTTGCTCCAATAGCGTATATTAAAGTTGTTGCGGTTAAAAAGCTCGTAGTTGGATCTCAGTTCTAGTCGGGCGGTCCGCCTAACGGCGGTAACTGCCCGTTCTGAACAGGCCAGCCGGTTTCCCTTGATGATCTTCACCGGTTGTCTCGGTTGACCGGCACGTTTACTTTGAATAAATTAGAGTGCTCAAAGCAGGCGCGACGCCTGAACAATGGTGCATGGAATAATGGAATAGGACCTCGGTTCTATTTTGTTGGTTTTCGGAACACGAGGTAATGATTAAGAGGGACAGACGGGGGCATTCGTATTGCGACGTTAGAGGTGAAATTCTTGGACCGTCGCAAGACGAACTACTGCGAAAGCATTTGCCAAGAATGTTTCCATTAATCAAGAACGAAAGTTAGAGGTTCGAAGGCGATCAGATACCGCCCTAGTTCTAACCATAAACGATGCCAGCCAGCGATCCGGCTGTGTTCCTCAAATGACACGCCGGGCAGCTTCCGGGAAACCAAAGCTTTTGGGTTCCGGGGGAAGTATGGTTGCAAAGCTGAAACTTAAAGGAATTGACGGAGGGTCACCACCAGACATGGAGCTTGCGGTTCAATTTGACTCAACGCAGTGAACCCTACCAGGCCAGGACACAAGGAGGATTGACAGATTAAGAGCTCTTTCTTGATTTTGTGGGTAGTGGTGCATGGCCGCTCTTGGTTCGCGAAGTGATTTGTCTAGTTAATTCTGATAACGGACGAGGCTCTAGCCTACTAAATAGACGCTCGGATCATTCCTAGTCCGGCGGTTCTTCTTAGAGGGACTGGCGGCGTTTAGCCGTACGAGGCAGAGCAATAGCAGGTCTGTAATGCCCTTAGATGTCCTGGGCCACACGCGTGCTACATTGAAGGAATCATCGTGTGCTTTCCCTTTCCGACAGGAATGGGTAACCCGTTGAACCTCCTTCGTGCTGGGGATAGGGGATTGCAATTGTCCCCCTTGAACGAGGAATGCCTAGTAAGCGTGAGTCATCATCTCGCGTTGATTAGGTCCCTGGCCCTTGTCCACACCGCCCGTCGCTATTACCGATTGAATGTCTTAGTGAGGACTTCGGATTGGCTGTCGATTTGGCCTTAGGGTCGAGCCGACGTGCCGAAAAGATGCCCGAACTTGGTCATTTAGAGGAAATAAAAGTCGTAACAAGGTACCCGTAGGTGAACCTGCGGGTGGATCATTATCGAAACTTTCGCCGCGCGCGAGAGAGGTCGATGAAGCACCTCGGTCTTCCGTCTGCCCGGATGGGACCGAGAAACATGCAAGAGGTGTCAGAAATACCCTTTTGGGGTGATGGTTGTCGTCCCTTCTCGCTGACAAGGAGTACCCGTGATCGGTGCCCAATTTTGTTGGAGTACCGAAACGACCGGATTGTGCGAGCCATGCATGCGAGAGGTACGGCGACTGTCTTCCGAAAGGGAAGTAAAATTAGAGAGCCGACGGACTGGCTGTTGGGGTAGCCTGAGGAACTACCCCGACGAGACCGGTATAGCAGCCGTACCGGTCAGCACACGCCGTGGGAAGATGAAACGGTGGAATTTGAAAAAAAACCCCCCGAGGGACCCGCAAGGGGACCTGCGGTGGGATAGCAGAACTGGCAAACTTTGGGTCCCATCCGTCTGGGGCGGGGATGGGGCCGAGAAACGCACACAAGAGGTGTGTCGCATGCAAGAGGTGTCAGGTGATACCCTTTTGGGTGATGGTTGTCCTCCCCTCTCGCTGACAAGGAGTACCCGTGATCGGTTCTCAATTTCTTGAAGTACCGAAACGACCGGATTGTGCGAGCCATGCATGCGAGAGGTAAGGCGACTGTCTTCCGGAAGGGGGTAGAGAGAGCCGACGGACTGGCTGTTGGGGTAGCCTGAGCAACTACCCCGACGAGACCGGTAGCAAATACCTTGCGGAAGAGTAATTATGACTCTCTAAAGGGGAGGAAGTGTCGTCGTGTGTTGTAGAGTGCTACTCAGATCGGTTATGACTTCCTACGCCCATTGTACGCCGTTGTCGAAAGCTGGCCAGAAGATGATGTTGAATGCCGTGCGTGTGGCCAACTCTCTGACGGATATGCTGCTAGTAGAGACCAGGCGGGTTAGTCCTATGGCCACAGAAGAAAGCCTGCGTACGCACGATGGCACGGTCTTCCCTTTCGAGAGTCCTAGTTACTCTTCTGGGATGCGAGGTAGAGAAGTAGACGATTGTGGTGGAATGAACCAAACGTCCGGTTAAGGCGTCCGATGCGAGACGATCATGAGACCCCATGAAAGGTGTCGGTTGCTCTAGACAGTCGGGCGATCACCGTGCAGAAAGTCGGAATTCGCTAAGGAGTGTGTGACAACTCACCGACCGAAGCAACTGGCCCTGAATATGGATGACCCTCCAGCGTTGGGCCTATACCGGGCAAAATTGAAACACGGACCATGAACTTAAGGTTGCCAAAAGTTTCGTCATCCTATTGGTGACGCGTTGAAATATTTTTTTTCTTTTGCCTTGACCTGGGTTTGCGTAGAGTTGCCGTGTGCGTGGCACTCCGCTACCCCCCGGGGGAGTAACTATGATTCTCTAAAGGGGAGGAAGTGTCGTCGTGTGTTGTAGAGTGCTACTCAGATCGGTTATGACTTCCTACGCCCATTGTACGCCGTTGTCGAAAGCTGGCCAGAAGATGATGTTGAATGCCGTGCGTGTGGCCAACTCTCTGACGGATATGCTGCTAGTAGAGACCAGGCGGGTTAGCCCTATGGCCACAGAAGAAAGCCTGCGTACGCACGATGGCACGGTCTTCTCTTTCGAGAGTCGTAGTTACTCTTCCGGGATGAGAGGTAGAGAATGTGTGGGACTTAAGGTTTCAAAAAGTTTCGTCATCCTATTGGTGACGCGTAGGAAAATTTTTCCTTTGACTACGTAACTATGAATCTATTAAGGTGGGGTGTTGGTGCGGCGCAGATCCGGTGGTGCGGATTCGGCCGAGAAACGCATGCAAGAGGTGTCGGATGCGAGAGGTGTCACTCTTCCGAAAGGGAGTGGCGAGAGAGCCGACGTACTGGCTGTTTGGGTAGCCTGGTTCACTACCCCGGCGAGAAATTGAGACACGTTGGCATGAACGTAAGGTTGCCAAGTGATTGGCAGAGACACGAGAGGTCTCAGTCTTACTCCGAAAGGGAGTAGAGAGAGCTGTCGGGGTAACCTTGTCCCACTACCCCGGCGGCGAGTGAATGATGGGTTTATGGCGAATGAATGATGGGTTTATGGCGAATGAATGATGGGTTTATGGCGAAATTGAAACACGGGGGTTGCCAAATGATTGGTCATCATTGGCGACGCGTTTGTAAATGGCTTTTCCTAAGACTTGACCTGGGTTTGCGTAGAGTTGCCGTGTGCGTGGCACTCCGCTACCCGCCCATTTGAACGCATATAAGACAGTCTGAAGTGTACCTAGTTCCCCGCCGTTGTTCGGTAAGAGGGAGGTGGCTCGAGGTGGCGAGTTGCTAGGTTTCAAGAGGCGCGCCCGCCTATGGCGCGCCCGCACTCTCGGTGTCGACCCCCGAAGTCGTCGTGGTTCGCCCGGACCGTCCGCAGAGTCGGACGCCGATGGATGGCAGACCCCGTCGACGGAAGGGTTTTGAACGCGCTGCGATGCCTCGAAGAGGGTTTGCGTAGAGTTGCCGTGCGTGTGGCACTCCGCTTCCCGCTCGGCGTCCTATTCCCTTTTCGGGGGATGGTTGTAGTCGTCCCCTCTCGCTGACAAGGAGTACCCGGGATCGGTGTCCAACGGCACAGCTATGCTCGGGCGTGTGCAGAGATGCGCGGCGCTCGAGCCGAAACGACCGGATTGTACGAGCCATGCATGCGAGAGGGTCGATGCGACTTGTCTTCCGAAAAGGGGGTAGTTGTTCCTGACTATTTGTTTGAACGCATAAAAGATGAACGCCCTGGTGACGGGGCGGGATTCTAAACCTTTGACAACTCTAAGCAGTGGATCACTCGGCTCACGGATCGATGAAGAACGCAGCCAGCTGCGAGACTTGGTGTGAATTGCAGAACACATTGAGCACTAACTTTTTGAACGCGCATTGCGGCCTCGGGTTCTGCCCGGGGCCTCGCCTGTCTGAGGGTCGGATAAGACTTACCAAGGAAGGTTTCCTTCCCATTGACCGCTCCGACTTCACGGTCGCCGGTTTAAAGTCTCACGAGTGTTCTCGTCCTGTCGAAGAGGCGTCCCCGCGGTGCTTGTCTGTCTGGACGGAGAAGACGGATTTCTCTCCGCGTGTGACGGACCTGCGTGGGATGCAAGAGCGACGACGAGACGCTTGTCAGTTTAACGGAGAACGTTACTGAAACCCAATCTGCCCCCGTGCAGTATTCTTTTTGTCGACCTCAGATCAGACGAGATAACCCGCTGAATTTAAGCATATAAATAAGCGGAGGAAAAGAAACCAACAGGGATTCCCTTAGTAACGGCGAGCGAACAGGGAAGAGCCCAGCGCCGAATCCCCCGCTCGCAAGGGCGTGGGGAAATGTGGCGTTTAGGAGTGAGCGCGCCGGAGACGGACTCTGCAGCAAGTCCCCTTGACCGGGGCTGTTGCCCAAAGTGGGTGCGAGGCCCATAGCTGCTAGGTTCTATCCGGATGTGATCTCCTTGGAGTCGGGTTGCTTGGAAGTGCAACCTTAATCGGGTGGTAAACTCCACCTAAGGCTAAATACTTCCGTGAGACCGATAGCAAACAAGTACCGTGAGGGAAAGTTGCAAAGAACTTTGAAGAGAGAGTTCAAGAGTACGTGAAACTGCTTAGAGGTAAACGGGTGGGCCCTCGAAATCCTGTGGTGGGAACATTCAGTACGGGTGTCGTGTCGCAGGCTGGGCATGCTTTATGGTTCCCGTGACGGGGCCGGCTCGGCTAGCGTTGCGCGGCAAACGTACGCATTTGTTTCCCATCCGAAGGACGCCGCAACCGGTTGGTGGACGGTCTTAAGAGCGAGAACTGGAAGGTGGCCGGCGGCGCGCCCTCGTGTGTGTCGCCGGTTGTTAGCCATCTCGCAGGACGGCCCGTTCGCCGACCGTGGCAACAAAGAGGCCCGGCTGGGCTTCGTCGTCTCCTCCTTGAGTGCGAGTAAAGAAGCGTCGCAGGAGTTCGGAGCAGTGAAGTCGCACGAAGCGAGTTCGTGGCCACACGCTGCCTCGTCTCTGTTGGCTGATGCAAGGCTCGCGGGAGTGATTGACGGTTAGCGGCGAGTAGATCGGTCACCCACCCGACCCGTCTTGAAACACGGACCAAGGAGTCTAACATGTGCGCGAGTCAATGGGTCTTGAATAAGCCCGGCGGCGCAATGAAAGTATAGGCCGGCGGAGGTCGGCCGCATTCGGGATCCCCGCTCCCTCGCGGGCGGGGCGCACCGAAGACCCGCCGCGTTCCACTCGTGGAAGTGGCGGAGTTTGAGCGCACACGTTGGCACCCGAAAGATGGTGAACTATGCCCGGACAGGACGAGGCCAGAGGAAACTCTGGTGGAGGTCCGTAGCGGTTCTGACGTGCAAATCGATCGTCAGATCTGGGTCTAGTGGCGTAAGACTAATCGAACCATCTAGTAGCTGGTTCCCTCCGAAGTTTCCCTCAGGATAGCTGGCGCTCGTTGAATTCAGTCTCATCCGGTAAAGCGAATGATTAGAGGCCTTGGGGTCGAAACGATTTCAACCTATTCTCAAACTTTAAATGGGTGAGAAGTCCGCCTTGCATGACTGAAGGACGGACGTGACAGGATGAGAGTGCCCAGTGGGCCACTTTTGGTAAGCAGAACTGGCGCTGTGGGATGAACCAAACGCCCGGTTAAGGCGTCCGATGCGAGACGCTCATGAGACCCCATGAAAGGTGTTGATTGCTCTAGACAGTCGGACGATGGCCATGGAAGTCGGAATTCGCTAAGGAGTGTGTAACAACTCACCGACCGAAGCAATTAGCCCTGAAAATGGATGACGCTCCAGCGTTGGGCCTATACCGGGCCGCTACGGCAGAGCTTCCCCCGTGGAGGTTTACGCCGTAGTGAGTAGGAGGGTCGCGGTGGCGTGCGTTGAAGGTGCCGGGCGTGAGCCCGCCTGGAGCCGCCACCGGTGCAGATCTTGGTGGTAGTAGCAAATACTCAAGTGAGAACCTTGAGGACTGAAGCTGGAGAAGGGTTCCATGTGAACAGTAGTTGAACATGGGTCAGTCGGTCCTAAGGGATCGGAGAAATCCGTTCCGAAGCGAGACGTT
>Ga0302320_10013107_pt1 | contig 17352 bp, 14 predicted proteins | sample Bog_T0_3_FD_202130 | JGI IMG/M metagenome (GOLD analysis project Ga0302320, IMG submission 202130) | Peat permafrost microbial communities from Stordalen Mire near Abisko, Sweden - Bog_T0_3 | ecosystem: Environmental > Terrestrial > Soil > Wetlands > Peat | place: Sweden: Abisko, Stordalen Mire...
GGATCGCCACCTTGGGGTTCACAACCTCGAGGGTAACCATCATATCGATCGCATTTTGCAGAATGCTGATCTTGGTTTCCAGGTCCGGCTGAATATTCACAGCCGCATCCGTAACGAATAGCGTCTTATGATACGAAGGCACATCCAAGGCGAATACGTGGCTGATGCGCCGCCCCGTCCGCAATCCGCCCTCGCGCGAAACGACCGCGCCCATCAGCTCGTCTGTGTGTAGAGAACCCTTCATGAGCATTTGGACCTCGCCCTTACGCGCCATCTCAACGGCTCGAACGGCGGCCAAACGGCTGTTGTCGATGTCCACAATCTCAATTGTTTCCAGGTCAAGCTTCAGAGTTTCGGCAAGGCCGCGGATCTTCGACTCCGAACCCACAAGGACCGGAATGATCAGCTTGTCTTTGAACGCCTGCACGGCGCCCCCAAGTGACACCTCATCGCACGGCCAGGCAATAGCAGTCCGCACCGCCGGTTTGGAGTTTGCACGCGCAATCATGCCAAGGTAGTGACGATAAGGATTGTTCACAATGAGCTGTGGCACAGGCAGAGTCGACCAGCGCGACTTCGTGAGAGGCGCTATCAGCTGGGCCGTGCCCGTGAAAATCCGCTCGCCCGCGCCGTTGTTTGCCTCGCAATCAAATGTCACTTTCTTCGTAGCATCGTCTTTTGCCGTAACCTGCACCTTCACCAGAATGCGATCTCCTACACGGATGCGATTCTGGAACGAGAGCGACACGTCCGTCAGCGTGCATCCAGGCCCAGGGATATTCATGCTGAAAAGCCCCGATATCAGCGATGCGCACCACATATTCGGCCCTGTCGGCGGTATGCCTCCGGCGCGATCGATCAGCTCATCGGAGTTCAGCATGGAGTGGAACCCGGAGATCGATGCAAACGCCATCGCGTCATCTGTGGTCAGCACATGCTCTGTCCCCGCTGTGTCGCCAACTGAAATCTCATCGTATGTCTTGCTCTCAATAAATCCCAGATTCATCGTCTTCCCTTTCCAACTCTCTTTCATGCGAAATTGTGGCTCAGTAGCTATCGTATTTGCTCCGGTCAAAACGCAAAGTGACTGCAGTCACCGAATCCTGTTAATGTCGTTTTACCGTGCATAGCCCTGTAACCTCTAAGCCAGAAAGTACTGGGGGCGAGTTGCTTCCTCCGTCAAAGAAACTGTGTCACAACCCGCTTCATATGCTTGCTTTCCAGTAGTTGAGCGATTCGTTTCACGATATTGCGGCGAAGGTCAAGTTCGAGCGGTATGTTCGGATCCTGGTGTGCCTCGTTGATCCTTGTGCCCACCGCGAACTTCACAATATCGCTGTCAAGCAGCATGGCCGCAAGCCGCACGGCTGGGTTTGACTCCATTTCTTCTGGCGCAAAACCCTCTTCGAGTAGGCGAAGCACTTCGCCCAGGGTGAGGGTGCCTTCCGTAACCAGGTCAAAGCCCTCCATCCGGGCGGACGGCGGAATCCTGGCGTGGAGTCGTTGCCGCATGTCAATTTCAATGGTGCGATTCAGCAACCGCGAAATGATATTCGCCGTCGTTCCACCACAGATCACTTTTCGTCCGAGGGTCCGTTCAGCCATCCTCGCCAGATCACGGTCGTGAGCGCGATTGAAAGGAGCCCCGGTAATCACAAGCAACTCTCGCGGGCTCCGGAAATAGACAACGCCGCAGGTGATGTCGTCCTTTGCGCTCAGTCCGTCCACTTCCTCCGCTTTCGCCACCAGGACGCGCGACAGTTCTCTGGCCGAAATATGCGGATACCGTTCGATCTTCTCGCGAACAAACTGATCGACGCCCTGCAATCCCCATCCCAGCGGAGTTCGATACTCGCCCATCCCTGCCTGCGTAATTCCGTCGGAAAAGAAGACGATGCGATCTTCGCGCTGGACATCGAAACTGGAAAAGCTGATAACCCTGTCTTCCCAGCGCTCGGGACGAACCTCTGTCTTTGTGACGTGTACCTCGCCCTTGGGTCGGACCAGCAGGAATGACGGGTTGCCGTGTTCGATGATGCGCGTTTCGCCGGTGCTGGCCATGTCCACGACTGTGAACGTCGAATAACTGATCTTGCGCACGCTGCAAATGGGCAGGGTGTCCATGATGATTTCGGCCGACCTGCGTATATCCATCGCGCTGGCCGCGAATTTCATCGCCATGGTCGCTGTCATGCTCGCCAGCACGCTAGCCTTCACGCCGCTCCCCAGCCCATCGGAAAGCACGGAGACAACACGGCCTTCCTGCTTCACCTTCTGCGACAAAAACACATCGCCGGAGATCAACTGCCCGTGCTTGGCCCTTTGGCAGGAATCAACCTCAATAAAACTCTCGGCTCCGGTCACTGCCCCTCCCCGGAATTCCTGCCGTCCACCTCATCCGGGCTGAACGACCGCACGATAGAATTCAGAATGATCTCCGAGTCGGCCGCATTCTCGCCTAGAAGATAAGCAATCTGCTGGACAGTCTTCAGATTCTTCTGGATAACCTCGCGGGCTCGATCGATAATCTGCTCCTTCTGGAAGATGGGCTCGGAAATATCCCGAAAGATCCCGCACATTACAGAATGAGGCTCGATCGTGAATATGCTCGTGGTCAGAATGCTCCGCTGATAGCGAATGTCATGACCTACGATATCTTCGCTCGAATCCAGCACCCGGCGGAAGAGATAGGAAAATGGCATAACAGCGCCAAGGTCAGTGCCCTCAAGATTCTTTGGCTGCTCCTCTTCCGATTTGAAGAGCCTCACAAAATTTGAATTGCACTCGATGATCCTCAGGTCGTCGTCCACAATCACAACCGCCGATGGCATCTTCTGCAGAAGCGCATTCGCCTTCTTCTGCGCCAGCTTGCGGGTATACGTCGCGCACATCATGCGCTCGGCATTGCGCGGAATCAGAGCACGCGCAAAGTCGCGGCATGAGTCGTATCCGCAACCTCCGCAATTCAGCTCGTCTTCCATTGAATACTTCCCCACTGTTCGCAATGCTTCCTGCAATTGCAGCTCGCTGTACTCATTGCGCGCCGCGGGCGCAGCTTCATATTCTTGGGCTATTGATACCGACACCCTGCGCGGAAACTCGGCAGCTAGTTTTGCATGTTGCACTATATCGTAGCGGCGGCGCGCAACCGAATTGATACGTGCTGCTTTCGGCCCGTTGATGCACGATCCGGCACACGCGCTCATCTCGAAAAAAATGCTGTGCGCTGGCGTCCACTTTGAAATATCTTTCAGGGCCTGCTCAATATTCGCCATACCGGAAACAGCCACGAACTCCAGATTGTCGATCTCGCGGCCGCCAGTGAGTCCCGGAGCCATCCCGCCCTCAATTGGGAAAAGCGCTCCCTCCAGTGCCTCTTCCGGTTCAAAAACATCGTCCGGTGCATCAACGACCTCCGCAAGAACGATGTTCTTCTCGTTCAGCCAGAAGTTCAGGTCCTCAAACGTGAGCGCTACATCGAGCAACTCCGGGTGTTCTTCGGCTGCCTGTTTTTCCGCAATGCACGGCCCGATAGAGACCACTGCGATATCCTGGCCATAATAGCTGCGCAGCATCTTGCAATGCGCAAGCAATGGCGACAAGACACCACAGACATTAGGCAGACATTCCGGATGATACTTGCGGATAAACTCAACAACAGTTGAACATGCGGACGAGATCCAGATCTTGTTCGGTTCTTCGCGCATCAATTCCAGGATGCTTGCCGACACCTGCTGAGCGCCCAGAGCAGTCTCAGAAACAGCAAAGAAGCCCAGCTTCTTGAGCGCGTTGACCAACTGCCCCGGCCGCACGCCTGGATACTCCGCCGCAAACGACGGCGCAAGCGAGGCGACAACCGCACGCCTGCAATTGATTAGAGCTTTGGCGCTAGGCAAATCGTCGCAAACTTGTTTTGCATTGCTGGGGCAGGCCAATGTGCAATTGCCGCACATGATGCATAGCTCAGGCACAACCTGCGCACAGTTTTCCTGAACGCGAATCGCCTTTACAGGGCATTCGCGAATACATTTATTGCAGTCCTGGCATTCGTGCTTCCGCGTTTTAATAAAGTCAAGCCGCACCATGTTCACCCCGAGTGGCCCTGTCCAATTGCTCTAAAAGCCCACGCAACCGTGCTGCTGTCACGCCGTGGTAGATCTCCCCGCCAATGCTGAGATTAGGCCCCTGCATGCACTCGTCCTGGCATAGCTTTCCCGTGATGCGAACCGAAGCGTCTAATGAATGGCCCTGCACGTGACTATTGATGATGGCGAGGTTTTCAGAGTTCCCTCGTGCAAAGCAGGAACTCCCAAGGCAAACCACAATTTCTACTTGGCCTTGCTCCGAGTTCATGATTCACCTCTCTATCCCACTAATTGAACCAACTGCGAAGATGCATTCGGTGCGGTCCCGGTCTGCATTCCCGCAGTTCCTCTTCCGCCGGGCCCGCTTCCCGCAATGCGCCCCAGCGAGCGAATCTGTGCACGCAGGCATTCACTGCAATCTGCAGCGCTCTCGTCAATGCACGCTTTTGCCGGATAAATCTCATACAAGCGGCGATACTTCATCGGTGTCAGGTTGGGCATCACAACATTCGCGCCCACCCTAAGGCCACGTTTGCGTCCGTCAGTCTTGTTGAGCGTTGCAAGCGCAGTCGTACTCGGGATATTCGCATCCGGACAAACAATGCGCGCCAGGGCAATCATCTTGTAGACCATCTCTTCGCTCGCCGGAACCTGCTCGGACGCCGCAATCTCCGGACGCAGTGTCCCGGAGCCAAGCGGTGTCGCCGCGTGCGCGATATAAGGGCCGATCCCAATCATGTCGAGATCCAGTGATCGAAATGTAAGAACGTCGTTCGCCAGGCTCTCGAACGATTGCCCTGGAATGCCAACCATCACCCCTCCGCCTGCCTCGTAGCCCAGCGTCTTGAGTCTTCTCAGCAGCGTCACACGATCAGGGCCGCCGCCATAACGAGATGGGTGAATCGTCCGAAACAGATTCTCGTCTGAAGTTTCAAATCGCAGTAGATAACGATCCGCACCCGCCGATCGCCACATCCGCAGTTCATCCTCCGACCGCTCTCCCAGGCTGAGCGTTACTGCTAAACGAGTCTCGCGCTTGATCCACCGCACGATCTCCGCAATCCATTCGGCCGCGAGTCCATCGTCCTCGCCGGCCTGCATTACAACCGTCCCGTAACCGAGCACTTCCGCATGGCGGGCACAATCGAGAATCTCGTCTTTCGCCATCCGATAGCGCGACAGGCCACGATTCGCCTGCCGCAGCCCGCAATACATGCACTGCCGCACGCAGTGACTCGATATCTCAATCAGCCCGCGAAGGTGCACCGCGTCGCCGACATTCTCGCGGCGCACCTGGTCGGCCCACTCATACAACGTTTGCAGCCGAGCAGGGCGGCTTTCGCGAAGCCATTCGAGCAGATCGGCTTTGGTCAGTTCACTCACAGTTATCCAACCAGGCTCATGCTTTCAGTCTTCAAGTGAGACGATCCGCTCATCGCATGCGATCCCGCATGTTTCAGTCGCGCTTCTCTATAGGCCGCCAACGCCCCAGGAAACGGCTCCAGCGCGCGCTCAAGAATGCCCAATGCATAAGCGATCACCAGCCCATAATTCGTAATTGGCACTCCTTGCCGATGGCATTCGCCAATGCGAGTCATCATCTCCTTACGATTCCACATGCACGCCCCGCAATGAATCACAAGCTTGTACGGCGAAAGATCCTCAGGGAAGTCGCGTCCCTTAACAGTAGTGAATTCAAGCTCCCCACCAACGTATTTCTGCAACCACCGCGGAATCTTCACGCGGCCGATATCTTCTTCGATGGGATGGTGCGTGCAGGATTCCGCAACCAACACCCGGTCGCCGGGCTTCAATTGTTCTACGGCAACCGCGGCCCTCGTCTGCGCGACCAAATCACCCTTCAGGCGTGACAGGAGAATCGAGAATGCAGTCAGCGGAATGGATTCCGGCGTGACACGGGCAACCTGCTCAAAGACCTGCGCGTCGGTAATAACCATGCAGGGTGGAGTCTTCATGTTGTCCAACGCCCTTTCGAGCCCCGTGTCATTTACCGCTATGCAGCAGGCCTCGCCGTCGATAAGTTCGCGAATCGATTGCGCCTGCAATTGCTTAATGCGGCCCTTGGGCGCCTCTTTATCGAACGGCATCACGAGCACCGCTGTTTCGTCCGGGCCCACCAGGTCACGCAAAAGCACTTGAGGCTCGTCCACCTCCGGCTGAGCCACCTCCCAAAGCCTGGCGCGCAATGTATCCATCCCATCGCCCGTGGTTGCAACAAGTTTCGCGTAGGGTATGCCCTCCTGCTCGAATCGGATCAACAAATCAACATCGGGACGGCAAAGGTCAACTTTGTTCAAGGCCACAATGACAGGAATTTTGTGCCCGCGAAGTTCCGCCAGAAGCTGCTCTTCGAATTCGGTCCACACCCCAGCTTCAGCAACAAGCACACCAATATCGGAGCGCCCAATCGCCTGGCGCGTCTTCAGAATGCGCTCTGCACCCAGCGCTCCCACATCATCCACGCCGGCCGTATCCACAAAAAGAACTGGTCCAATGGGAAGCAGTTCCATTGGCTTCTCTACCGGATCGGTAGTTGTGCCAGCGACCTCCGACACAATCGAAACCTTCTGCTGCGTAATGGCATTCAGCAGGCTTGATTTGCCAACGTTGCGGCGTCCAAAGAAGCCGATGTGCAGCCGAAACCCTTTCGAAGTTGCCCGTAGCATAATCGCTTTCTCCTCTTTCGGTTCTAGATGGAAACGTCGCGTTCGCCGCCGCGTACCTGGTTCAGCATCGGCAGCGCGGAAGCGGTCTGTTGACCATCCATGTTTTTGAGTTCGATCGAAATCAGATCCTCACCCGACGACTTTGTTTCAGGCCCCGCATAGTCGCATAGGTACTCTTGAAATGTCGAGAGCGCGTTGGGATGGCAGTGGTACTTGATCTCCCCAGGCTTTGCGAGGTCCATAAAGTCGTGCCCGGTGCGCCCAGTCCGATAGCAGGCGGTACAAAACGAAGGCAGAAACCCTAGCGAGACAACGTCGTTCACAACCTCTTCGACGGATCGGTGATCGCCCAATTGAAACTGGCCGCCATTCTGGTCCGCCTCGGCGTCCTTATAACCGCCGGGATCGGTGCGGCTCCCGGCTGAAATCTGAGAGATGCCGAGTTCCAGCGTTGCGCGCCGTACCTCAGCCGTCTCACGTGTAGACATGATCATTCCCGTGTAGGGCACCGCGAGACGCATGATCGCGACCATCTTCAGAAAGTCGCTATCGCTCACCGCATGAGGCGGACGTGAAGCAATATCGGAGCCCGCCGCTGGCTCAATCCGCGGGAAGCTGATTGTATGCGGTCCCACGCCGAATCTCTCTTCCAGATGGCGAATGTGCTGCATCATCGCAAGGGTCTCAAAGCGCCAGTCGTATAGCCCGAACAACACGCCGATGCCGACATCGTCTATGCCCGCCTCCATGGCCCGGTCAAAAGCAGTGGTGCGCCAATCGTAGTCGCGCTTCGCGCCTTTCAGATGCACCGCCGCGTAAGTGGGGCGATGATATGTCTCCTGAAACAGTTGAAACGTTCCAATCTCAGCTTCCTTCAGTTGTCGAAAGCGCTCCGTCGTTTGCGGAGCGAGGTTCACATTGACGCGCCGGATCTCACCCGGTCCCACCTTCGTGCCGTAGATCGTCGCAATCGAGTCCAGAATGTATTGAAAGCCCTGCTCCGGCAACTCTTCGCCTGAGACCATCAGGATGCGCTTGTGCCCTTGCCGGATCAGAATGCGCGCCTCTTCCGCAATCTCTTCCTGGGTCAGCGTGCGGCGCTTCAGAGTTGTGTTCGTCGCGCGAAATGCGCAATACGTGCACTCGTTTGAGCAACGATTTGAGATGTAGAGCGGCGCGAACAACACCAGGCGCGTACCGTAAATATCTTCCTTGACCTTCTTTGCCGTCGCGAAGATCTCCGCGAGCAGCTCCGGACTTTCGACAAACGAAAGACAAGCCACTTCATCCATTGAAAGCCCGCGCATCTCGCGCGCCTTCCCCAGAAGTTCATGAACCTTTGCTGCGTCTGGGCGCATGTGCGCCGCCAGCATGCCTTCAATCTCCAGATCGTTGATAAAGTTCGCCCGCTCTTGCGTAATCAAGATATTCTCCTCTCGCCCTGCTCAGTCGCCGTCGAGTCTGCAGCGGTGCCCATCGCATTCCTGTACTGCCCCGTCACTCTCAATCCGGCTATTGATTACCTCAATCGCTCTTTGAGCCGTGCAGTGAGGTACGTGCCCGCCATCGATCATCACGGTCGGACCACTCTCGCACTTCTCGAAACAGAACCCCGCTCGCACATCGAGGCGGCCTTCCAGTCCAGTTTGTTCCGCGTGACGCAGAACCCCGTTCAGCACGTCCTGCGAGCCTTTAACAAAACAGTTTGTCCCCAGGCACACGCTGACTTTGAGCTTGTCCTCGCCCTGTGTTTGCATCAGCGGAAGTGACTCATCCGCAATCCGGCGCCGGCTCTGGAAGCTCGTGTGCAGAAGGTGATGCGCCCTTTCTCCTCCAATGTCTCCCAGAAACTTCGCGTAGCACTCTGTGATAAACACGTTGTCCTGCGACTTGTGCAGTTGCAGCATCTTGTCGGCGTGATATAGACCCTTGGTTCGTAGCGCACGTGCGTCGCGCGAAGTCGAAACCGGTTGTCCTGCTCCGCCAATACACCCGCCCGGGCACGCCATCACTTCAATCAGGTCGTAGTGACTCTTCCCTGCCCTCACCTGTTCCGCAACCACGCGCGCATTCCGCAACCCGTGGACCACGGCCAGCTTGAGTTCTGAACCGTTGACCATAATCGTGGCCTCGCGCAGTCCTGAGTCGCCGCGCACCTGCTGAAATTCAACCTGCTCCAGCTTCTGGCCCGTGGCTTTCTCCGCGGCGTAGCGCAGCACCGCTTCCATCACGCCACCTGAGTTTCCAAAGATCACCCCGGCCCCGGTATAGAAGCCGAAGGGCATGTCGAACGACTCTGGCTGCAACGTGTCGAACATGATGCCGGCTGACTGAATCATCTGCGCCAGTTCCTGCGTAGTCAGCACATGGTCCACATCCGGATCGCCGTCAACTCCCATCTCCGGCCGCTGCGCTTCAAACTTCTTGGCCGTGCATGGCATGATGGCAACAACTTTCAGATCCTTCCGCTCCATCTTGAGCTGATCGGGCAGCATCGCCTTCACAAGTGACCCGAACATTGCCTGTGGCGAGCGGCATGTGGAAAGGTTCGGCAGCAACTCCGGAAAATATTGCTCCGCGTACTTTACCCAGCCAGGGCAGCACGAAGTAAACATTGGCAGAGTTCCACCTTGCGCCTTGCGCTCAAGAAACTCTGAACCCTCTTCAATAACTGTTAGATCCGCCGCAAACGATGTATCGTAAATCTGATCGAACCCAAGATGCTTGAGCGCAGCAACAATTCTTCCGGTGGTAATCTCTCCCGGCTTCAGCCCGAAACACTCGCCCAGGCCCACGCGCACAGCCGGCGCAATCTGCACAATCACCGTCTTCTTCTTGTCCGCGAGTAAATCCCATACCTGGTCAACCTCTGACTTGATCGTCAGCGCTCCTGTAGGACAAACACTGGCACATTGTCCGCAGTTCACGCACTCAACGTCGCCCAGCGCTTTACCAAACGCCGGCTGCACGGTCACTTCGTGGCCGCGATGCGTGAAGTCAATGGCTCCAATGCCCTGAATCTCCGTACACATGCGAACGCAATCCCCGCACAGCACGCACTTATTCGGATCGCGCACCAGTGACGGCGAAGACTCGTCGAGCGCCACCGGTTGAAGCACGGACTTGAAGCGGACCTTCTTGATGCCCAGCCGCTGAGCCAGGCTCTGCAACTGGCAGTTGGCGCTGCGCGCGCATGTCGGACAGCTTTGATCGTGGTTCGCCAGCAGCAGCTCAACCGCGATGCGGCGAATCTCGCGAATCTCCGGCGTCGTGGTCTGAACCTTCAATCCCGCTTCCGGCACAGTGGAGCAAGCGCCCATAATCCCGCGCCCTTCCACCTGCACCAGGCACAGCCGGCAGGCGCCATAAACGCTCAGCTCGGAGTGATAACAGAATGTGGGCAAATCGATATTCGCCTTGCGCACTAGCTCAAGCAGATTGCGCTCGCCTTCAATCGCTACCGTTCTTCCATCGATGGTCAATGTGGGTTGCGTGACCTTGTTCATCTGGCTATATCCCCTCAACTGCGTGAATCTTGCAGGCTGTTGCGCACGCGCCACACTTGATGCAGAGCTCGGGATCGATGTGGTGCGGCTTCTTCTTTTCCCCGCTGATGGCTCCGGTCGGGCACGCCTTGATGCACAAGCCGCATCCCTTGCACTTCACCTGGTTGATCTCCGGACTCAGCAGCGCCTTGCATCGGCCCGTGCGGCAGCGCTTTTCAAAGATGTGCTCTTCATACTCTTTGCGGAAGTAGCGCAACGTCGACAGCACCGGATTCGGCGCCGTTTTGCCAAGACCGCACAACGACCCTGCCTGCACCGCGTGTCCAAGCTTCTCCAGCAACTCAAGCGTGCCGGCATCGGCTCGCCCTTCAATCACGTCGTCCAGCAGCGCAAGCAGTTGTTTCGTTCCTTCCCTGCACAGCACGCACTTTCCACAGGACTCGCGTTGCGTAAACTCCATGAAGAAACGTGCGATGCTCACCATACATGTGCCCTGGTTCATTGCCACCAGTCCACCTGAGCCCACCATCGCGCCCACGGATCGCAGTGACTCGTAAGCAAGCGGCAAATCCAGATGCTCTTCGGTCAGGCATCCACCGGAAGGCCCACCGATCTGCACCGCCTTGAAGCCGGTCTTCCAAATCTTCCCGGCATCGTCCGTAACCCCGCCGCCAATATTCAGCACGATCTCGCGCAGCGTTGTGCCAAACGGAACCTCAACCAGGCCCGTGTTCGCCACGTGTCCAGTAAGCGCAAACGTCTTGGTCCCCGGCGAATCTTTCGTCCCGATGCTTTTGAAGACCTCTGGCCCCACGTTGAGAATGCGCGAAACATGCGCCAGCGTCTCAACGTTATTGATAATCGTCGGCTTGCCCCACAGCCCGCTTTGTGCCGGAAACGGCGGCTTGGGCCTCGGCATTCCACGCTGTCCCTCAATCGAGGCGATCATGGCTGTCTCTTCGCCGCACACAAAGGCCCCGGCGCCTTCCATTACCTCGCACTTCATCGAAAGGCCCGTGCCGAAAACGTTCTTTCCAAGAATCCCTTCGCGCTCCGCATCTGCCACTGCGCGGCGCATCCGAGCCACAGCCAGCGGATACTCGGCGCGCACATAAACCAGCGTCTCGTTGGCGCCAATCGCCCGCGCCGCAATCATCAGCCCTTCAATCACGCTATGCGGATTGCCTTCCATTACCGAGCGGTTCATGAACGCGCCAGGATCGCCCTCGTCGCCGTTGCAGATCACGTACTTCTTCGCCGAGTTCTGCACCCGCGCCGCATCCCACTTCCGCCCCGTCGGAAATCCGCCTCCGCCTCTACCGCGCAACCCGGACTCGGAAATCGTCTTGCAGATCTCCTCCGGCGTCATCTCAACAAACGCCTTCCGCGCCGCCTGGTATCCGCCGTGCTGTATGAATTCGCGAATATCTTCCGGATCCAGAAAGCTGCACTCGTGCAGCACCAAACGATTCTGGCGCGCGTAAAAAGGATTGTCTTCGAAACCCCGGCAGTGCTTGCGCGTTGCCGGATCCTTATAGAGCAGCCGCTCCACAACCTGCCCCGCGGCCAGCGTCTGCTCCACAATCTCCGCAACGTCTTCGCTCCGCACTTTGGTGTAGAGAATTCCGTCCGGCATCACTGAAACCAGCGGCCCCATCTGGCAAAATCCCTGGCATCCGCTCTTCGAAAGCCGAACCTCGTCGTCCTCCTGCTCGGCGCGCAATTCCAAAATCACCTTCAGCCCCGACTCCGCCACCGCGCTCTTGAACTGCTCAAACACCTTCATGGCTCCATTGGCCATGCATCCGGTCCCCGCACAGATCACCACGCGCCGCACCTGCGGCAGCGTTCCGCCCCCATGCACATTCCCCGCCATCAACGGCATCAGCTCCGCACTACTCATGGCTCTCCTCCGCTGTGGGCTGCCCAGCAGCAACGGCATTTGCTCTCTCCAGCAGCGTCTCCGCTGCCCGAATATCCTCCACCAGCCCCACCGCGCGCTCCGGAGTAATCTGCCCGTACACCTGCTCATCAATCACCACCACCGGCGCCAATCCGCACGCGCCCAGGCACGCCACCGTCTCCACCGTGAACATCATGTCAGCGGTCGTCTTGCTCTTCTCGCTCGTGCCCAGCGTCTTGTGCAGCGCATCCAATACCGGAAGCGACTGCTTCACATGGCACGCCGTGCCGTCGCAGATCCGAATCACATGCTTGCCCTTCGGCTCCAGCGCAAAGTGCGCATAAAACGTAGCTACCCCAAAAACCCGCGCCGGCGGAACGTCCAGCGAGGTCGCCACATACGTCAGCACCTCTTCCGGCAGATATTGATACTCGTGTTGAATCGCTTGCAAAATCGGAATCAGCCCCGACGGTCTCCGTCCAAAACGGTTCAAAATGCTGCACACCTTTTCGAACTTCTCCGCGCGATCCACGGCAACAGGCATCGACGCCATCTAAACTGCCTCCTTCTCTTGAACAGGTACCCGGAATCGCCTCGCCAGCTTCCACGAAAGCGACGCCAAGGTTGAGTAGAGATCTTCGTTGTGAACGATGATGTGTTCAGGAACCTTCAGCTTCACCGGGGCAAAGTTCCAGATCGCCTGGATTCCGCCCTTCACCATCTCATCGGCCACCACCTGCGCCCCTTCAGCGGGAGTGGTGATGATCCCCAGGTGAATGCTCATCCGTTGCGCCAGGTCGGCCAGTTGATCCAGCGGCAAAACCGCCTTCTCGTGGATCCATTGGCCCGCTTTCGCCGGATCGGTGTCGAAGGCCGCCACAATCCGCAGCCCGAACTTCGAAAACCGCTCATGCCCCAGCAGCGCAGTTCCCAAATTCCCCGCGCCTACCAGGAAGGCCTCATTAATGTTGTTCCAGCCCAGAAACGTCTCAATCGCCTGAATCAGCTCCGCCACCAGGTATCCGGTCTTCGGCTTCCCCACAATCCCCGTGTACTGCAAATCCTTGCGCACCTGCACCGGGATCAACCCCAGATCCTCGCCGATCACGCTGCATGAGATCCGGGTCACTCCCCTAGCCGCCAGATCCACCAGGTAATGGTGGTATTGAGGCAGCCGCGCCAGGCTGGGCTGAGGAATCGACGGCGCTTCCAGCCGCTTCACTCTCAAAGGATTCGATAAATTTATATCGATAACCATAGATCGAGTCTAACCAGACCTAAATCTCCAAACAGTGACAGCGGTCACGTAGGCAGGTGGCCCAGGTCCGACCCTCCCATAAAGACTGGGTGCCCTGGAGCCGGGGCCCAGCAGACAGGTCTTCGCCCGTGGGGTGGAGAGCCTGCCCTGAGCGAAGCCGAACGGGCCTGTACGCCGCGGCGGAAGACCTGGGATGTAAGATGTCCGCATGGTCCCCGGCCACGATTCCGCAGATACCGCCGTGACCGGCCACCTCTACATGGGAGCCCCCATCGAAAGGTCTTCATCAACAGGGCGGGACGCCGACGGCACCCGCGTCGCCAAAGGCACCATCACCAACTGGAGTGCGGGTTGCGATACCACGCAGAACGGATTCACCATGACCGCCTCCTACATCCTCGGCCCCGGCAATGAGCAGTTGGCCGAGCTTTCCTGGAGTGGCGGCGTGCCCACACCGGTGCACACCAACATATGGGCCGGGGGCCAGTTGACGGCCACCTATAGTTACGACGATCCAATCAACTACCCAGCCGGCATCCTATACTTCCCGCTCACCGACTGGCTGCCGGGGTCCCCAGCGACAGGTCTTCGTCGCTGGGGTGGACTCGGCACCCGCCGCATGCTCGCCGACCAGTACGGCAACCTGGCCCAAACCTGCGACAGCCTGCCCTTCGGAGACGGCGAGTCCTGCCCGACCACGCCAACCGAACACCTCTTCACCGGCAAAGAACGGGACTCCGAATCCGGAAATGACTACTTCGGCGCTAGGTACTACGCGTCTACGATGGGACGGTTCATGTCCCCCGATCCTTTGCCTTGGATTCACTGGCAACAAGGAAACAAAAACGACCAAGGAAAATTTGCGGCTTACATCGCAAATCCGCAGAATTTCAACTTCTATGCCTACGTGTTGAACAATCCGCTAAACAAAACTGATCCAACCGGAATGTATCAATGCAACGGAACCGCTGATCAATGTGGGGCTGTAAGGGCGGGACTGGACGCTATTAGAAATGCGGACGCAAATCTAAAGGCGGGCACATCTGGTAAAGCCCTTCTCGATAAAGCGCTACAGTTCTACGGCGCTGAAAACACAGATAACGGGGTCAACATCAACTTCAATAACCATGATGCAAACGCGCTTGGCTCTACTTCGACGGATCATGGTGTGACTACCATAAGCTTCGGCGCTAATGCTCTGACTCCGTTGGGCCCTACCGGGAAGGCCGAGACGGTCGCGCACGAAGGAACACACGGAGTTGACCAAAAGACAAGCGGGAGAATGCCTAGCACTTTCTGGCAGTTTTACGGTACCGAGTATCACGCGTATCAAGCCGAGTCTGCTGTAGATAAAGGATTAGGTGCAGCTAACGAGACTGACGAGCACTCTGTGTGGTTTCCTGGCATCACTCCACAACAACGAACCACCAACATTACTAGGGATGCCTATTCGAATGCTTGCTTGGACGTAGGGGGCTGCCAATGATCTGGAAGCTCGTCGCATGGGCCTGTCTTGTCCCGTTTGTCAGTCTAGCGTTATCTTCGAATCGAGCACTGCAAGCGCAACAAAAGACAACGGAAGTTGTCTCCCTTTGTCAGCTTATGTCTCGACCAAATCAGTATTTTGAAAAGGCGGTGACACTTCACATCAGGGTGAAGATCTACAGGCACGGCACTTCGATCTCCGATGGCTCGTGCCCGAAGAACACACTCCTGCTCGTGACCAATCAGTCGGCAGAACAGACAAACTCGGTGTCCCATTTCTATGAATTTCTTGCCCAGCATCGGCAGTCGAGTACGCCAATATTTGCGACAATTACGGGTCACCTCGTCAAGGGATCGACGAGCGGCTTCGTGCTCAGGCGCGATTTTGATTTTGAACTCGAATCGGTTTCTGATTTTTCTCAAGGCGACAAATTGAGTGGTCATTAGGGCGTAAAGCTACGATTGGGAACTGATTTGACTACGACAGCAGATTCCTCTTGTCCATATTCGCATCACTTCACCGGCAAAGAACGTGATACAGAATCAGGCAACGACTACTTCGAAGCCCGATACTACAGCAGCGCAATGGGCCGGTTCATGTCGCCAGACTGGAGCGCCAAAGAAGAGCCTGTACCGTATGCGAAACTCGACGATCCCCAGAGCTTGAATCTGTATGCATACGTGTACAACAATCCACTCGCTCGTGCGGATGCAGATGGGCATTGGCCTGCTTGTCTTTCTGCAGCAGAGACATACGTTGAAGACGGACTTGCGGAATTGGTGGATAAAGCTACCGCTGATGGTGCTGAGATGATTGCCGGGGCAGGAAGCGTTTCTGCAAGTGCAGTAGCTATTGGAGCATCGGTTCCCTTGATTGTAGCTACGATATTTGCGCCACCTGTCGGTGGTGACATGACACCGGAGCAGCAAAAAGAGCACCAAGCTGAATCAGCACCACCAAAGGCGCAAGCAGGTGGAGCAGGGGCGCGGCAAGGCGGCGGAAGGAATGGACTTCCACCTGATGTGACCAAACTAAAGGGTAATCAGGGGTATAAAGACAAAGCCGGGAACACCTGGAAGAAAGACATGAAGCACAAAGACCACTGGGATGTGTCCGACAAAAAAGGTAACAAAGTCAAAGAAGTCACTTTTGACGGAAAGCAGCTCTGGCCAGATGGACAAAAAAACAAGAACAAGTAAAACCGCGCTCACAACTAGTCCCTATGAGATGTATAGGGGAACGCCTGCTTGGAAGATACTAGACAAGGCAATCGCTGACCTCGTTGATAATACGGATATTGTTGAGCAGACGCGAAGGGACTACATCGTCGGATATATCTGCAAGAAGCTTCAGCGTGTGTTGCCGAAGATTGACGAATAGCCGAAGTAGTACCGTATCAGATGCCAGGCGGGTGGCCACGGTCCCGGTGACTTATCGGAGGGGCGGTGGGTAGCGGGGTGGTGAACAGCCAACCACCTAATTGGTCTCCGCAGCAACAACAGTTGAATTATCTCTTGACTCAACCCGCTCCGTAAGATCGACCGAGCCTACGAGGTCACCCGAGCGATGCCGGGTAGGTAAGCATTCGAGTGAGCAATCGACGTAAGATGCAACCGAGGCGAATGTCGTGAATCTGATCGAAAAGACGAAACGTTTTCTCAAGCCATTTGGTGGCCAATCCCCTCATGCTGTACCGGACGTCTCCGAGGGAATGCGAGGCTTGCTTTCCGAAGCAATGCCGGTCTGTCCCGTGTGCGGGCAGCAAATTGAAAACCACCATTACCGGCACATCGCAAGTACGCCTCTTGAAGCGGGAAAAGCAAATCGCCTTGATGCCATGTTGAAGGCGGTTCGTGGTCATCAGTGGGACGAGCTTGCTGGCTTTCAAGACTGGCAGGCAACATCCGCAGATGCTGACGTGTACCTCTTCCGGTGTCCTGATGGGCGGTACGTCATGGCCGTTATTTACTGCCCATACGAACTGGGGGATATATACAAGCTCGTTCATCAGGAACAAATCGAAGCTAACGAGCTGCCAGTCAAAGAAGAGGCTTGGCGGCAGGTCTGACTGTGATCCTCCTGGGACCAAGCCGCTGTTCCGAACCACCCGCAAGCCGTCCTCCGGGGCGGCTTTGCTGTCTGTGGCGGCCTTGAAATCGTCGTCCCGGCCAGCGTCCAAAAGCCCGTGCTGCTCCGCATCGGAATTAGGGGGACACGTCTCCCCCAGTCGGGAGCTGTGGAGCAACCGATGGTTGCTGTGCAGTAACCAAAACCTGAAAAGCGGCGTCTAAAGAAAAAATGCTCTGGGCCGTTGTGGCCTGGAGCGCAAGCGCAACCAGCGCCCGGTAGACGCGTATGAGCCGACTCCCCATCGACGAATCGCGCACGAGTTTTTTCTTTAGCGGCCCCGGAACGAAAGCATGGCGG
>Ga0302320_10013110_pt1 | contig 17349 bp, 16 predicted proteins | sample Bog_T0_3_FD_202130 | JGI IMG/M metagenome (GOLD analysis project Ga0302320, IMG submission 202130) | Peat permafrost microbial communities from Stordalen Mire near Abisko, Sweden - Bog_T0_3 | ecosystem: Environmental > Terrestrial > Soil > Wetlands > Peat | place: Sweden: Abisko, Stordalen Mire...
ACCGGCCAGTTCCAAAAACGGTTCCACCACCGCGACGGCGGCCCGGAGCGCCTCCAGGCCCTCATCTTTGCCAAATATCCCACTGCCTGGTGTTTACCAAAATGAAAGGGTGCGTCCTGACGCGAGGGCGGTGTCGCACGATGACGGTTGCATTCGAGACGGAGGCATGCTACACTGCGCCAATACCGGATGAAGGTGTTATTAAACATTGCGGTGGGAGGGTGGCTTTTGCTGGGCACGGCGCAGTGGCTGCAGGCGCAGACGCCGGTGCCGCCTCCGGCCCCGGTTTATCAACCATTGTCGGCCGACCAACTTGACCAGTTGCTCGGACCCATTGCACTGTATCCCGATCCATTGCTTGCCGAAATCCTGCCCGCCGCCACGCTGCCCACGCAAATTGTGCTGGCGGATCGTTACCTCAACGGGCTTGGCGACCGCGACCCGATTGAGCAGCAGCCGTGGGATCCCAGCATCCAGGCGCTGGCGCACTACCCGGCCGTGCTGGCGTGGATGGATGACAATTTGAATTGGACCACGCAAGTGGGCGAGGCGTTTCTCTATCAAGAACCGGACGTGATGCAATCCATCCAGCGGTTGCGCACCTCGGCTTACAACCTGGGCAACCTGCAATCCACCCCGTCGCAACAGGTGATCGACGACGGTGGTTACATTGAAATTGTGCCGGTTGATCCGCAAATCTTGTATGTGCCCATCTATCAGCCGGATCAGGTTTATTTTGTGGCGGCGAATGGCGCGCCGTTCATCACCTTTGGCGGGGGCTGGCCGGTCGGGCCGTGGTTGCTGGGCGATTTTGACTGGGGCCATCACAGCATTTTTTTCTGGAATCACAACCATCCGCGGCCGGACAATTGGTGGCACGAACCGGCGGCGCGGCGGAACACGGGTTTCACTGCGGTCTGGCGGCCGGACGACCACCTGGACGCCGGGGTGGTGAATCGCGGCGACCGGGGCTGGGTGGAACCGCAAGGCCGGGCCGTGGTGGCCACGGTAGGCCGGTCGGTGTCGGATGCCGTCCGGCCTCGCGAGACTCCGCGGCCGGCGGCCCGGGAGGCAGCGCCGGTTGACCGGCAAGAGCCGTCCGCCGCGCCGGTGGAGCGGTATCAACGTCCCGCCGACAACGTCACATTCATCGGCGGTCAGAGTGCGCGCGACACCCAAGCCTACAGCGCCCGCGGCCAGCAAAGCCTGCAAACAACCCATTCCGCACCGGCCTCCCGGCCGGCAACGCCCTCCGGCGGCGGGGGCGGGGGCAACCGTGGCGGTGGCAGCAGCAACAAGCGTTGAACCAGCAACCCCACGATTTTCACTCCAACATTGCCTTTGATGAAACCGCATCTCCATTCCGGGCCGAGCCGGATGCAATCCCTGCTCTTAGCCACCGCCCTAGCGGTGATGGTCACTTGGTCTGCGCGCGTGCAGGCGGCCGGGGAACAGACCTTCGCCACGCCGCAAGAAGCGGTTCAAGCCTTGAAGGCGGCGGCCCAGCAGCATGACACCAACGCCCTCCGCGCCATCTTCGGGCCGGACGGACGTGATCTGGTCTCGCCGGACGCCGTTCAGGCCACCGAAGGCTACAATCGCTTTGTGCAACGGTTGACGGACAAGACGGAGCTGGTCAACCTGCCCACCAATTCAGCGCCCGGCCTGCAGTTGAAAATTGGGACGGACGGCTGGCCCTTTCCCATCCCCTTGGTGCAGGCCAACGGGCAATGGTTTTTTGACACGGACGCCGGTCGGCAGGAAATTCTGGCGCGACGGATTGGCATGGACGAACTGGGGGCGATCGACGTCTGCAACGCCTATGTGCAGGCCCAACGCGAGTATGCCGGCCAGGACCGGCTGGGGGACGGGGTGCTGGCCTACGCGCAATTTCTGCGGAGCACGTCGGGCACACACGACGGACTGTTCTGGCCCGCGACCACCAACGAGGAACTCAGCCCCCTCGGGCCGCTGGTGGCCCGGGCGCGCGTGGAAGGCTACCATCACACCGCCACGATGCTGAACGACGAACTGGCCCCGTATCACGGCTACTATTTTAAAATCCTGACCCGGCAGGGCAAACACGCGCCGGGCGGGAAATATAATTACCTCATCAACGGCCACCTGCTGGCGGGCTTCGCGCTGGTCGCCTGGCCGGCTGAATGGGGCAACACCGGCTTGATGACCTTCATCGTCAACCAACAAGGGAAGGTGTTCCAAAAGAACCTCGGCCCGAAGACGGTGAAACTTGCCGCCATGCTGACCAGCTACGACCCGGATGACACTTGGACTCCGGCGGAGTGAGCAGGGATGAACCCGTAAGGGAAGCCGCTGGCTGGCAAGTTATATTGACGGGCAAGCCAAGGTCTTGGGGTTTTGCAACCATAATTGCCGCATTTTGTGGACGTGGTTTGGTCTGATGGCCAGCCCGACAGCCGTGACGCCGCAGTCACATGGAATTTGCGGGCCGGGGCAGGGTCAGGCCCGGAACGAAATTGCAGCGGTTTGGGAATTGCCACCGGCGCCACGCCGCCGTAAAATGCGGCGTCCATTTATCATGAAAACACTGCTTGTCCTGGCCATGCTTTTTTCCACCGCCGCATTGTTGCCCGCCCAATCCCAGCCACCCCTCCCGCTCTGGCCCCAGGGTGCGCCGGGCGCGTTGGGCACCAATGACGCGGATATTCCCACCCTGACTCCCTTTCCAACGGCGGACACCAACACCACCGGGGCCGCCCTCATCGTTTGTCCCGGCGGCGCTTATGCCGGTTTGGCCGCGCACGAAGGGCAGGATTACGCCCTGTGGTTGAACCAATATGGGGTGTCGGCCTTTGTGCTCAAGTACCGGCTGGGCTCGAAAGGTTACCGTCATCCGGCGGAGTTGCAGGACGCCGCGCGCGCGGTCCGCCTGGTCCGCTCCCGCGCCGCCGACTGGCACATTGACCCCCGCCGCGTGGGCATCATGGGCTCCTCCGCCGGCGGGCACCTGGCCTCCACCTTGCTGACGCATTATGATGCCGGTGACACCAACTCCCCCGATCTTGTGGAACGCCTGAGTTCCCGGCCCGACCTTGGGATTCTCTGTTACCCCGTCGTCACCATGGGCGAGTACACCCACAGGGGTTCGCGGGACAACCTGTTGGGCCGCAACCCGTCCCCGGACTTGGTGAAACTGCTTTCCAACGAACTCCAAGTGACCAAGGACACGCCCCCATGTTTCATCTGGCAAACGTTTGAGGACAAGACCGTCCCGGTGGAAAACAGCCTGCTGTTTGCGGGCGCGCTGCGCCGGGCCGGCGTGCCGTTTGACCTCCACATTTACCAGCATGGCGGACATGGCCTGGGTCTGGGCGACAAGCCGCCCTTCGCTCATCCCCTGCCTTGGGCCGCCGACTGTCTGGTCTGGCTCAAATTACAAAAGTTTGTGCCGTGATGGCTTTTGTCGCGCTTCATTAAGTTGCCATTGCCACCGGTCGGGGATTCCGATACAACCTAGCCTGAATGAACCCGGAATCCGAAACGTCGTCACGCCGCACACCGGGCGGGTTCTCGCTGGTGGAACTCTTGGTTACCACGGCCCTGATCTGCATCCTGTCGGTGATGATGTTCGGCTTTGGCTCGGCCCGGCGGCAACATTCGCAAAAAGAATTGTGCCGGGACAATCTCCAGAAACTCTACCTGGCCCTGCAAATTTACGCGAAGGACTTCAATGGCCGGCTGCCTCCCGCCACCAATGCCGCCACCGCGGAAGAAGCGCTGGACTTGCTGGTGCCGCGCTATTCGGCGGACACGGGACTGTTCATTTGTCCCGGCGGCCGGGATGCGGCGCTGCCTTCCGGGGCCTCGCTACGGTCGGGCAAAATCAGCTATGCCTACTACGCGGGCCGGCGGTTGGAGGATCCGGAGGCCGGCCGGCAAGCCCTGATGTCCGACCGCCAAGTGAACACGCTGGCCAAACTGACGGGCGACCCGGTGTTTTCCAGCACCGGCCGGGCGCCGGGAAACAATCATCACAAGTATGGCGGCAATTTCCTGATGGGCGATGGCTCGGCGCAGGACAGCCCGCCACCGGCGCGGTTTCCGCTCCCGCTCCCGCCGGGCGTGACCCTGTTAAACCCCAAACCTTAGAACCGGCATGAAAATTCAATGCTCCTGCGGCGCGAAATACTCCTTTGACGTGACGCCGGAAAATGCCGGCCAGCCGGTGCGGTTCGTCTGCCCCGCCTGCGGCGTGGATTCATCGGACCTGGTGAACGAACTGATCCGCCGCGAACTGTCCACCCCGGCGGATGCCGCCGCCACCGGAGCCCCGGAGGCCCCCGCCGTCAAGACGCCCCGCCTACGCGTGGCCGTCCACCCGGCCGCCGACGCCCCGGCCCCGACCGACCCCTCCGACCCTGCTGACCTGGCGGATGCCCCGGGGGTGGTTTTTTGCTCCAAGCACAGCCATGTGCCCGCCACGGAAAAATGCCTGATCTGCCATAAGCCCATTTGTCCGCAATGCATGGCCCTGTTCGGTTACTTCTGCTCGCCGTATTGCAAGAGCAAGGCCGAAGCGGCCAATCTGAAGGTGCCGACATACGCCGGGCTGGCCTGGTCGGTGGAGGCCCGGTTCTGGCGCAGAGTCTGGCGGGTTGCCGGAGGGCTGGCCGTTCTGGTGGGATTGGCCCTGGTCGGCCTCGTTTGGTACAATTTTTACGGCGCGCTGCCCCACGCCGTGTTCTCCATGCCATTCGCCCAACACGCCAGCGCCGGCGCCTGCCGGCTGGCGGGCGCGGATCAACTGATCTTTCTCCACGGCGGCACGCTGGCGCGTTGCGATTTAAAAACCAAACAAACTGTGTGGACCCAGGAACTCATCACGCAGAAGGATGTGGACGCCCTCGCCGCCCGGCTCTCCGAAATGCAAAGCGGCGAGGAGTACCGCAAATCCGGAGTTCAGTTGCAGTCCATCGCCCGGCGGACGTTGGAGGCGGGGCTGACCCTGACCATGGCGGACAGTAATGTCTGGGTCGGCAATGAGGCGCTGGCCACCCGCTACGACTGGGACACCGGCCGCGCGGTGCAAAGCGTCCCGCTGCTGACGGACAACCTTGCGGCCGCCGGGGCGCCGGACAACGCCGGCGGCCTGCCGACCGCCGGCGGCACTCCCGGCCGGCCGCTGGACCCGAACAAAGCGGCCGACCAGGCCCAGAGTTTGACGAGCCCGGGCCGGCTCGCCCTGCCCGCCCTAATGGCCAACAATGTCCACCAGCAACAGCTCATGGAAGCCATGCGGGATGAGCCTTCCGCCAAACCCAAACCGACCGGCCCGGCCGCCACGCCGCCAAGAATGTCCGTCATCACCGTGTCCGGCCCCGCCGGCCTGGTGCAATGCTCGGTCGAACTTTTGGAACCCCACTACGTCACCCGTTCGGCCATGAAGGCCCCCGGGAAATCCGTCATGACCGGGGACCTCAACGCCGGGCAGGGCACCGCGGCGGTCAACGAAACCCTCAACGAAATGCAGCGCAACAACGGCGGCGGCACCATCACGGAAGACCAGAGCCGCTACCGGGTCACCCTCCGCCGCGACGGGGTGCCGGACTGGACGGGCGAAGTCACCGGCCTGCCGGCGGTATACCCCCTGAAAACCGTGGTCGTCATCGCCGCCGGTTCGTCCGTGACCGTCCTGGACCAGGCCGGCAAGAAAATCTGGGCGGCTTCGCTCACCTACAACGTCGCCCCGGCCCGCACCGGGGCCGGCGGGGCACCCTCCCCGTATGGGCTGGGCCCCTGCGTGGAGCAGGGCGACACGCTCTACGTGGTGGATGAAGCCGTCCTGACCGCCTTTGATCTCACCTCCGGCAACGCCCGTTGGCGGCTGCCCTCCGTCGGCATCGTGGGGCTCTTCATTGACGATCGGGGCATGCTCTACGTCAATACCACCACCGCCAGCCCCGACAAAATAAAATATTCCCGGCAGATTGACGTGGAAGAGTCCATTGACGCCGTGCTGTTGAAGGTGGACCCCCGGACCGGCCGCAATTTGTGGACCGCCAAGACCGGCGGCTACGCCGCTTACGTGTCCGGTCCATATATCTATACCTTGCAATCCCACGACAAGCCCGAGGACGACTACCAAAGCGACCTCATCGCCAGCCTGGGAAAACCATCCTTCCTCAAGCTCGTCCGGCTGGACCCCAAAACCGGGCGGATCCTGTGGGAGCACGACGACACCCAGGCACCGCTGGACATCGGCTTCGACCATAACACCATCAGCCTCGTCTTCCATGGCGAAGTGCAGGTGCTCAGATACCTGAACTGGTAGCGCAGACTCACCGCCGCTTCCGGGACCGGTTGGGCGGACGGCCGGCGGGTTTGTTTGCGGAGCGAGAGGCGGTGCGCACCCACACGGTGGCGAGCAGGTGCGGCGGCCGGGCGGCACGCCCGGACGCCCAAAAAAACGAAACTGTGATTTTGGTTGTTTTTGGTTATTTTTGGTTATTTCCGCGAGCAACTCGCTGATTGCAAACAACTTGCGAATAACATGATCCTCCCCGTTGTCAGACCGGCCGGAAACCTTAAAATATGCGTTGTAACACATTGCATTAAAACGGCTTGCGTTAATTTATGGCCTTACAGACCTGGCGGCCCTGGATTCCGAAGTCTGCGGTCCGCGAATTTGCCAACAACTTAGCCCGACTTTCGATACTGGAAGAGTCGGGCGACTGTTTTCGTGGGGACAACCTTGGAATTCCCCGATAAAATTGAGGTTTTTGACGCCAAAAATACGGAGAAGTGGTGTAGTGAAGACCTTTGGGCGGGCACACCTCAAAAGTTGAAGGATTTTGAGGATTGCCTGAAAAATATGTGCCCAGCATCGAAAGTCGGGTTAAGCGGGCCGAGTGATAAACCGTTGGGTCTTACGTCGGCGGCCACGGATTATCAAGCGTCAGGGGCGGCGGGCGAGGGCGGACTGGATTTCCGCCAGCCAGTCGTGGCCGGGCTGGGCGTAGGGGCGGAAGGTTTCGGTGACACCCTCGCGGTCGAGGTAGAGCAGGGCGCGGTGGAAGCCGAGGTTGCCGGCGTCAGGGGAGTCAATGAGGCTGGCGGAATCGCCGGCGCTCATCTGGAAGAGGACGCGCATTTCAAATTCGCTGAGGGCCTTGCGGCCGAGGCAGCGGTTGACGTTGTTATACGTGTCCACGCTGGTGAGCAGGTGGAAACCGCGGGCGGGGCCTTCGGTGATGAGGTCCAGGAGGACTTGGGCGGGGTTGGGCGCGGAGCCGGCGTCGCCACCACCGTAGCTGAATTCGTCCTCGGCCCGGAGTTTCTTGAAGTTCTGGAGGCCTTGGATGAGGAGGAAGGTCTCGGGGCCGGGGCCGGCGGATTCGGCGCCGCGGGCCTTGAGGTCGGCGGCGAGGCCGGCCATGACTTCGGCGAGGTTGGCGTTATTGACCTGAACGACCTCGTGCGGGACGGCGGCGAGGAGCCGCTGAAAAAATTCGCGCTGGGGGAACCCGGGCGGGGTGCTGTCCAGCACGACGAAACGGGTTTGCCGGCGGGGATATTGCGCGGCCAGGGTGAGGAGCGCGAGGGACAACATGGTGAGGGTGCGTTCCTCGCTCTGGCTGACGATGAGGAGGTGGTTGCCGCTCTGCCGTTTGAAGACGACTTCGGTGGGGCCTTTGATGGAGTTGGGCGCGCCGAGCCAGACGCGGGGCTGGCCGGGCAGGGCGGCCGGCAGGGCGGCCAGGACGCCGGCCAGCAGGAGGTTCTCGCGGACATCGGCCGGGGCGCTGCCTTCAAAGATGATCGGGCCGGGGTAGCGGCCGGGGGATTGATCGGCGTGGGCGCGGACGAGGGCGAGATGGCGGTCGCGGACCTGGTCGTCCAGCCAGACGCATTGGAAGGGGCTGTTGCCCTCGATGGAGCCGGCGGTGTCGTTGTAAATTCCCTCGCCGGGGCGGGAGAGGAGGCGCGGGGCGGGGTTGTCCTGGTCCATGATCAGGTAGGCGTCGGCCTCGTTGCACTGGAGGGCGATGCGGATGACCATCTGGCCGATGGTGGCGCGGGCGAGCGTATAAGCGCCGCCGAGGGTCTGGGAGCCGAGGACAACATGGATGCCGAACGCGCGGCCCTGGCGGATGATGCGGTCCAGGAGCACGGCCGCGCCCTGGGAGATGCGGTCCTCCTCCACGAAGAATTCCTGGAACTCGTCAATGAGCAGGAGGGAACGCGGAAGCGGTTCGACTCCGCCGCCGCGATAGTAGCCGGCCAGGTCCTGGGCCCCGTGCTGGCGGAAGAGGTCGCCGCGGCGGCGCAGTTCCTCGTCCACGCGTTGGAGGACGCTCAGGCCGAAGGCGCGGTCGCTCTCGATGGCCACGACGCGGGCATGGGGCAGGCGACGGGTGGCGTAGCACTTGAACTCGACGCCCTTTTTGAAGTCCACGAGGTAGAACTCGACCTGGTCGGGGCTGCACCAGAGGGCGAGGCTGGTGATGATGACGTGGAAGAGGGTGGATTTGCCGGACCCGGTTTTGCCGGCGACGAGGGCGTGCTGGCGGGTGCCCTTGCCGATGGCGAGGTATTGCAGCTTGGTGGCGCCGGAACGGCCGATGGGCACGCGGAGTTCGTCCACGGTGCTTTCCCGCCAGAGGGTGTCGGCCGCCGGGGCGACCTGCTCGAAGGGCACCTCGACGCGGGTGGAATTTTTGCTGTGGCGGCCGGACTGGTTCAGGAAGCGGGTGGCAAACTCCGGGGAGGGCGGCGGGTCGAGGGTGATCTGCACGCCGTGGAGCGGCTGGTGGGTGAACCGGAACCCGCCCGCGCCGTGCGCCAGGCAGACGAAGGTTTTCTGGAGGTCGTCCATCCGTATATCTGCCGGCAACGGGGTGCGCTGGTCCCATTGGAGGAAGACGTACACGCCGCAGCGCGCGCCGCTGGCGGCGATGTTGCGGAGGCGGCGGGCGGCGGTCTCGCTGAAATTGACGGGGAAGGACGCAATGACGAGGAAGTGATATTTTTCCGCCATGGTGCCGGCCTCGGCGTTGTATTCGGCGATGGTGGCGTAGTCGTTGCGCAGATACATCTGGATGACTTTCTCCATGTGTTCGTTCAATTCGGAGAGTTTTTCCTCGAATTGCGTGGTCTGGGTCCAGATGCGGCTGTTGATGGCGCTTTCCTCATAGTCGGCCAGGTGCATGAGCGCGGCGAAGTTTTCGCCCAGACCGACGGGATCAAAGATGGTGACGCTCAACTTGCCCGGCGGCGTGGTGGAAATCAGCCGGAAGATGAGGTTGTTGATGGTGTCCACGGCCTCGGTCGTGCCGGACGGTCCGGTTTGAAAGAGGATCGAGCCCTGCTGCGGATAGGTGAGCAGAAAGGGCACGGACAGGCTGGCCGGAAGAGATTTTCCCGAAGAATTCGCGCTTTGAACCTCGGAACCAGCGGCGGGAATGGTGGCTGGCGGATGGTTTAAGTTACCCGCCTGCGTTGACAGGCCGGCGGGCGTGGCTGCGCCCGAGGACGGGCGCACTCCGAGGGCAGCGGGAGGTTCAGGCAGAGGCGCGCCGGGAAAGGTCAGGCGCGGGTCTTTGGGCAGGGCTTCGGCGAAATCGGCCAGGGGGATCTGCAACCGGCCCACCTGGGCCGCGTTGGTGAATTGCGCGGGGGGGTGCCAGTTTTCCCAGCGGGCCAAATCCCACGGGGGAAACAGTTGATCCGCCCGTTCGGTCACGGCCCGGAGGAACGTGTGCAACGGTTCAGTGGCGGCCTGCCACGCGGCCAGGAGCGCCCGCCAGTTGGCCTGATGGCGCTCCTTCAGTTCGGCGATGCCGGCCTGATGCGTCCCGGTCAATTGCCGCACCTGGTCGGCGGTTTCCTGCCGCCGCCGGGCGATGTCGTCCGAAAACCGGCGTTTGATCCGGTCCCGGCCGAGGTGCTTAAACTCTTCGCACCGCTTGAGGACCCGGCGGGCTTTCTCCTCCACGGCGCGGGGCTGGTCGGCGCGCAGGGCGGCCAGGTCCCGGACTTGCTCGCGCCAGTTTTGGTTCAAGTTGCGGATGGCCTCTTCGCATTCCTGCCGCAGGCGCGCCTGTTCGGCGAGATGATGGGCCCCGGCCTTCTCCACCGCGGCGCTCAGCGATTGACGGGCGGCCACCAGATGCCCGGCGATCACCGCGGCCGCCGGCCGGGCGGCCTGCCGGCCGTACCCGTAAAATATCCAGAGCAAGACCAGCGCGCCCAGGCTGACCGCCGTGGTTGCGGGCGGCAACGCCGTGTCATGGTGAAAATGTTGCAACGCCGCCGGCGCCCCCGCCGCGCCGCCCAGCAGCACCGTGGCCAGCCAGAGCGGCAGCATCCCGAAGAGGCGGGGGGCGGGTTGTTTGCCAAAACGCGCCAATTCCCCGGGCAGGCCGGCGGCGAGCCGTTGAAAGTCCTCGTACAAGGCGTGCTCATTCCGGGCGGGGTCTGGCGCGGGCCCGGACCGGCCGGCCGGCAGCATCCGCCGGAACAGGCGGTAGCCGCGAAAAGCCTTCTGCACGCTCCGGGTGAGCTGCCGCAAGGTTTCGCCGGCGGCGGCCAGTTGGTGCTGAAAAGCCTCATGCTCCGCCAATTCCCGGGCGAGCGCCTGCGCCCGGTTCTCTTCAGCCAGGGCCGTTTGCTGCCGGACGTCGTTGCCAAGTTGCGCATCCAAAGCCTCGAATCCGCCCGCCAGCCGTTCCTTCAGGTCCGCCTGGATGGCATGGATGCGGTTCGTGAGCGCCTGACACCGGGCCAGGTGGCCGGCCCGGGCCCGGGCCTCGTCCAACTCCGCCTGGGCGCCGTAATCGGCCAACTGTTGTTCCAGGGCCTGCACCCGGGCGTCGTGCGCATGGTTCGCCGCCTGGGATTTGGTGCGGAATTCGTGGTTGATGCGCTCCTCGCGCCGGGCGAAATCGGCCAGCACGCCTTTGAGCGTTTCCAAAACCGCCAGGGTGTCGTTGATGCCGGGGTTGTTAATCACAATCGTTGTGCACCTTCTTCAAGACCTCTTCCAGCTTGTCGATGATGGTGGTCACCTTGTCCACCCGGGCCTGCAATTCTGCGATATACTGTTCCTCGAACTCCCGGCTCTTGCCGTCGCGCCAGGAATTTTTCGTCTCCATCCACCGCAGCAGCAATTCCTTGGTCGCGCCGCTGATCTGGGCTTTGTGGCCGCTCAAATTCATGCCGCGCCTTTCTCCGCCGCCGGCGGATCGCCGCCGGCCGGGGCGGCACCGCCCGCGCCCGGCGCCCCCAGGTCCGTGTAGGCGTCCAAGGCTTTGACGAGCAGGCGCAATTGGGCGACCGCCTTGGGCAGCTCGACCGTGAGAAACCCCTGGAACTGGTCAATCTGCTTGACCAGCGGCTCGGCGCGGGTTTCGATTTCGTGGCTCCATTTTTTCAAGAGCGCCAGCTTGCCCTCCGCCTCCTCGACCGCGCGTTCGGCGCGCTGCACGGCCATGGTTTGCAGCAGCGTGGACTGCGAAAACTGCGACAGCCGGGCGCTGAAGAGTTCCTCTTTGGCCTGCTCGAGCTTGCGGCGGCGCAGACGCCGTTCGTTCTCCCAGTGCTGCCGCTGCGTGGTCTGCACCCAGATGCGGGTGCGCATCGCCTCCGCGTTCACCTGTTCGACCGCCGGGCGGGTCTTGTTCAGGTACAGCACCAGGCTCGCGCGAAAAGCCGCGATGGCGTCCACCGAAGTGACTTGCGCTTGTTCGGCCATGGTCAGCGTTGGTGCAAATAATCCTCGATCCGCTGGGCCTTCCGCAGCAGATACGGCGTGTGATCCTTGGACAAATCCACGAACCGCTTCAGGGCCTTCATGGCCTGCTTGAACTCCTCGGAAAACTTCTCGTGTTCCTGGTCCTGCCAGGAATCCCCCAGCGCCGCCAGCCGGGCCTGCAGCATCAGCATCCGGTTCTCCAAGTCGCTGTTGAACCGCTGCAGTTCTTCGGCGAACCGCCGCACCTTTTCCGGATCCATGATTGCTTGTGCCATAATCGTTGCTCCCGCCAGTTTTTGTTCACCGGATTATGGCGGGTCCGCGCCCGCCACGCCACCATAAAACCAGCGGCGCGTCCACCGCCGTCAGGGGCGCCCTGGCGGACGCGGCGGCGGGGAAAAAGCGGAAAGCGGAAATGGAGATTTTAACCACGGATTACGGGTGACACGGATGGGAAGTTATTAACCGCGAAATACTCCAAATACGCGAACAAAGGCAAAGCCATTATTTTTAACAGAAGGAAACGAAGTTAACGAAGGGAGGCAACTGCCAGGACGGGAACTTCAGCCGGCGCAAAAGGCAGGGAGCGTGAATATTTTGACAGAATGGACGGAATGGACCTAATGGGAAGGCTGAAGGCGAGGTTTGGGCGGCGCGGCAGCGGCCGTCCCACCGGGAAGGCATTGGAGATTTGAGATTTCAGGATTTGAAAGGGGTAAAAGGGAATTATGAATTAGGAAGGGCCTTCGCCCCTTGACCCGGACGGGGGCGGGGGGTGACAATGGGGCATGGCTAACAACGCATTGCAAATGGAGAAACTGGTCAGCGGCGCCGGGGCCCGGCCGAAAGCCGGTGAGACGGTCACGGTGCATTACACCGGCTGGTTCACGGACGGCGGAAAATTCGACAGTTCGGTGGACCGTGACGAGCCATTCACCTTTGTCCTGGGGTGCGGCCAGGTGATCGCCGGTTGGGACGCCGGGGTGGCGGCCATGCAGGTGGGGGACAAGGTGAAGCTCACCATCCCGCCAGAAATGGCCTATGGCCGGGCCGGTTATCCCGGCGCCATCCCGCCCAATGCCACGCTGGTGTTTGAGGTGGAACTGCTCGGCATCGCCCCGTGATGTATTGATCCCCCATGCCTCCCCCGTCCGCCAAACCCGCCCCGCTGGGACCGCCCGACAGCCATCATTTGTCGGCCGCCGAGGGCTGGCTGGAACTGGGCAATCCCGCCGAGTCCGCCGCGGAGCTGGAGCTGGTCGCGTCCGATCACCGCACGCATCCCGCAGTGCTGGAGTTGGGCTGGAATGTTCACGCCCGCGCCCGGCAATGGGAGGCGTGCCTGGAGCTCGCCGCCCGCCTGGTCCGGCTCAATCCCGAGCTGGCCACCGGCTGGATCCACTATTCCTACACCCTCCACGAATTAAAGCGCACCGCCGAAGCCCGCGACCGGCTGCTGTCCGCCTGCGCCAAATTTCCGCACGAGCCGGTCATCCCCTACAATCTGGCCTGTTACGAATGCACCTTGGGCAACCTGCCCCTGGCGCGCCAATGGCTCAAGCAGGCCTTCGCCCGGCCCAACTCCCAGCTCTGGCGCGTGGCGGCCCAAAGCGACCCGGATCTGGCGCCCCTCCGGGCGGAAATAGAGAATCTGTAAAACACCAGGGCGGTCAGGGCCCCGGCCAGATGGCTGGCCGGACAAACCACCGCCGTCCCCGGGTTGATGGTGGCGAACAACAGGCGCCCCGTCAGCATTTCATACGTGATCTTTCCCGCCACCGCCGCCAGGGTCAGCCAACAGGCCCAACGCCACCACGATGCGTCGCCCAGACCGTCCAGCGCCAGGTACACGAGGGCGCAGGCGGCCAGCCCGGACAAGCCGCCGCCGTAGCGCAGGTTGGGAACGCAGGCCAGCAGCGCCAGGTTGATCACCCAGGGGGCCAGCAGGCACAACCGGCCGCAACCCGGCGTCCGCCGCGCCTCCAGCATCCCTCCGACCAAGCCCAACGCCAGCGTGTCGCAGACCAGATGCGACGTGGAGAAATGCACCCAGTGGCCCGTGAACAGCCGCCAGAGTTCCCCATCCAGGATCGCCTGGCGGTCATACATCAATCCGCCCGCCCAGCCGGGAAACGCGGCCACGACCCAGGCGCCGCCCGCCAGCAGCAGCGTGATGCCCGGCCCGCGGCGGATCAATGGGAGTTTTGACGGCGTGTCCATAAACAACAGGCTCCCAATCCGCACAACCCGGCGAGTTCCAGTCCGCCGAACGCCCCCGCCCCGGTGTAGCCGGGCCGGTTGATCACTTTGTATTCCGTGGGTGCGGCCTTGACCCGCTGGCGGAAATCATCCAGCGCCACGGCCAGGCTGGCGGTCAAGTTCGTGGCCGCCAGCTCGAAACCCCGTTCGCTGTCCTTTCGCAATTGCTCGCTCAAATTGACCGGGGTGGCGGAACCCTTGACGTTGCCAAAACCCGGCGCCCGAAACAGGAGCTTGCGGCTGGAGATGTCATACACCGCCGCGTCCATCATCGTTTGCGTGTCGTTCTTCTCCCCTCGCACCACATACGCGCCCACAATCGTCCAATAACTCAGGGACAACAGCCCGTTGTCCGTGAACTGCACCTGGTCGTAGGAAAGCAGCACCATCACGTCCACGCCGTACAGGGTTTTGAGCTCGTCCAAATTTGCAAAACCGCCCCGCGGAGTCAGATACGCGCTGGGGATGAGCTCAATCGAGCCGACGAACGGGCAATTGGTGAACTGGGTCCGCACCGCCTTCATCAAGTCCATTTTTTGGGCTTCGGAGAAGGAGCCCTCGTCCGCCGGAGACGGATATCCCCGCCCGCCGGACCGGTCGGCGGGGACGAAGGCCACCCCCACCCGCAGCGGCAGGGACAGCACCGGGATGCCCGGCTCATCAATATGCCCGGCCTGATCCGGATAAAGGTAGGCAAACAGGTTGTTGGCATGATGCTGGCTGTCGCCGTTGAACGAAGCGCAACTAACCGCGAGCAGCGCCAGGGCCGCCACCGCGCCGATTTTCCACCAAGTTTTGTTTTTCATAATTGTTGCCGGATTAAAGGTTAATAATCTGGCACCAATATGAACCGTTTGGCACGGCGGGTGTTAATCGAAAAAAAACGAGGGAGGATTGATTTAACCAATGACCCGGAGTTCAAACCACCGCCACCCGCAACGTTTGCGGGTCCAGGCCGAACGCCGCCGGCAGGCGGCCGATCCATTCGCCGTCCAGTTCAAACGCGGCGGGCGCGGGGCCGGACAAGGTGAACCGGGCGGCCGACAGCCGTTGCACGGCGCTTTCGGGCAGCCGGCGGCGGAGCAGCAACTGCGGCGCGCACCGGCACAATGTCCGCCAGTTCATCCGGGGCACCACGCACACTTCCAGCCGGCCGTTGGCGGGCTGCGCCGCCGGAAAAATCACAAACGGTCCGCCGTACATCCGGCCGCGGCCGATCAGGATCAGTTCGCCGGCGGCCGTTTTGCCCTCCGCCACCACGTTGACTTTCGGTTTGTCCTCCCGCAGCGCGCGCAGTCCGGCCAGCAAATACGCCAGCGGCCCGAACTGTTTCTTGAGGGACCAGCCCACCAGTTCAATCGCGCGGGCATCCAGCCCGGCCCCGGCCAGTTGCGCGAAGTACACTTTCTTCACTGCGCCTTCAACCGTATACTCAACCCAGGGCAGGTCCAGCTTCAGTTCATGGTCCCGCCGCAACAATTCCCAGGCGCGCCCGACCTGCAGGGGAATGTTCAGTTCGCGGGCGAACACATTGACGGTGCCCAAGGGCAGCACTCCCAGCCGCGCGCGGGCAAATCCTCCCGGGACATCGCCCAGGCCATTGAGGGTTTCATGCACCGTGCCGTCGCCACCGGCGGCCACGACCAGGTCAAACCCGTCCCGCACCGCCTCCGCCGCCAGCCGCCGCGCGTCCCCCGGCCCCGACGTCGCCTTGAGCGCGCCCTGCGCGGCGATCTCGTCCAGGTGCCGGCGGAAATGCCGCGCCTTGTTGCCCCGGGCCGCCGGATTGAAGATCACACACGTTTGCAAGCGTGCGGGAATTTTGCGGCCCGCCCGCGTTTAGTCGAGCAGAAAGCTGCAGGTTGAAATTTCGACGCCGCCCGGCTCCCGCAGGGCCTCCGGGAATCCTGTTCGCCGCCCCCAGTTTCCCCGCGGGTCTTTTAATTTGAGTCCACCCGCATTTTTAAGGGCGCATCTTGACACTGCCCCGGGGCGCGGGTCCGCCTTGCGGGACCGCTTCAAGGTTCGAATGGGTATGAGCGGTTTGATTGGCCTAGCTGCTTGCGGACGTTGAAGCGGTCCCGCAGGGGCGGGACCGCGCTCCGACCGCTTTGCAATCGGGGGCAGTGTCAAGATGCGCCCCGTTTTTAACGGGCGGCAAAAATGGAGTGGACATCCGCCGCGGATTCGCTACATTTGGGGGGATTTTATGAAATCTGATACCCTAACTACAGTGTTAAACCTCTTTCTGGCGCTGTTCGCCGTCTGCGGCGTGATTTTCGCCATCCTGACCTTCACCTACACCCGGGAGTATCGCTCAATCACCGCCCAAGTGAATACGGCCAACACCATCATGTGGCAAATGAAGGGCCTGCTTGGGGAATTGCAGGAGTACAACAAGACCGCGCGGTCGGCGGATTTGGCCGGCATACTGCAACCCTACATTCAAACCGCCCCCGCCGTCCCCGCCGCCGCCCCCAAACCCGCCACCCGCTAAATTGACTTTTATGGCACCCAATGAATCATCCGAGCCCGTCGCGGCCGCCGAACCTTCCGTATCCGAATTGAAGGACACGGTGACGGCGTTGCAACGCCAATTTTTCTCCCTCCTGCTGGCCGTGATGGTGGTCAGCGGCACACTGTCCCTGTACCTGTATCGTCAGGCCAGCCTCACCCGCAAGGACCTGGCGGGCATTCAAAGTGACCGGGCGGCCGTGCAGTTGGTCGCCACTTTCAACCAGGATCGCAAGGGGATGCAGGCCCTGCTGGAGAAGCTGAATGACTATGGCAAGACCCATCCGGACGTCTATCAGATCCTGGTGCGTTATGGTTTTGCGGCCCCGCAGGCCGCCGCCCCCAAGAAGTAATCAGCCCCGTCCGGCCAGCCCCGTCCCGCATTGGGGGCAATAATTGGCCCGCGGACCGCATCTTTCCCCGCAGCCGGCGCAGACTTGCTCCGCTTTTTTGTGCCGATAGTGGATGATCAGGTTGCGCGAGTAGGGCACCCAGGTGAAGGCATAGGCAAAGATGAACACCCAATGCTTGTCCAGACAAATGGCGTAAAAGAGCATCATCAAGGAGCCGGACAGGCTCAACCACCAGAACAACGCCGGCATGGTGACCTGTTTCCGTTTTTCCGTGACGTACCACTGCGCCAAAAAGCGCGTGGAAAAAATGGCGTTCCCCAGCCAGCCGATGCAGGTCCCAATGAAAACGTAAACCGTCAGCCCGCAAATTTTCCCGTCCGACCAAAGCCAGTGTGTAAAGGAGTCCATATCGTGATGCGGGAGTGATTCTAACCCGCGCCGCCCACGCCGGCCAATGCAATTCGCAAGATTTTCCACCCCCCCAACCGCCAA
>Ga0302320_10013111_pt1 | contig 17348 bp, 10 predicted proteins | sample Bog_T0_3_FD_202130 | JGI IMG/M metagenome (GOLD analysis project Ga0302320, IMG submission 202130) | Peat permafrost microbial communities from Stordalen Mire near Abisko, Sweden - Bog_T0_3 | ecosystem: Environmental > Terrestrial > Soil > Wetlands > Peat | place: Sweden: Abisko, Stordalen Mire...
CATGGGGTAAGAAACTGTTGGCTACTAAGAACGGTGGGTAAGGGGCACCCCTTGAGAAAGTGCCTCATCCATAGAAGCGAATTTTATTATCAAAACCCGACATGGACGGCACCTCGCTTTATGCATCCATAAGCACCTTATTGATAGGTGCTTATCCGTATTGATCCCACAAGAGTGGCACACGACGGGTAAACATTTTTATATAAAAAAATCCCAATTTTTATCAAACCGGACGCCAAATTCCGGTCCGGCACCACCCGCCAGAGATGATCGTGCCCCTTTCCGCCCGCTCCAAACTAGCCGCCAATCGATGCGCTGGCCTCGCGCAGGAGCATATCCGCAAAAAGCAAGTCGTACCAATACCCCTGCCGGGCATCCCCGGATCTGCGGTCCCCGCTCTTGCAGCCCAATGTTCCAGCCCAGACGAAGGGCTACCCCGCAACGTCCTGGAGGTCCGTGTCGGTGGACGTACCAACTTCGTCGATGAGGCCGAAACTGACGGGCTGGGCGACGCCGTGAATGGTGAGGGCGTCGATCTTTCGCGCGACGAAGCCGTAGGTAAACTCCTTGCCGGGCGTGGGTGCGTTCACCACCTGGCCTTTGATAATGATGGAGGCGATGGTGGGATTAATAGTGGGCGCCGGGTTGATGAGCGTGTCGTTGAGACTGCCGAATTTGCCCTGGGCCTGGGCGTTATCGGCGCTGACGCCGGCGACGAGATTGCTGCCGGACCAATTCCCGCCGACCACGACCGAACCGATGCTGGCCGCGCCGGCGGTGGAAACGGGCTGGCCATCGGAGCCGTAGCCGGCGAGGAAATCGGCGTACGTGACGTTGCCCCCGACGGATATTTTGCCGAAGGCGAGGTCGCCGGATTTGCCGGGGCTGAGCTGGCCGATGGCGGAGATGGCGACGGCATTGCTGGCCGTGCCGGTGACACTGCCCTTGACGATGAGGGTGGCGATGTCGCTGGCGGCGCGGATGGCGCCATCGTTGATGACGCTGAGGCCTGCGGCCACGGCGCCCGCGTGGATGGAGCCGAGGGTCGCGGAGCCGATGTGACCGGCCTGGATGTAGCCTGAGCCGTCGACGCTGCCGGAAGAGATATTGCCGCCATCGAGCGCGCCATTGACGACCAGGGTGGCGATGTCGCCCCCGGTGACGCCGGTGAGGTAAGCGCCGGCGACGATGGCGCCGGAACCGCTTGCGGAGCCGCCCATTACGCTGCCACCGACCGTGACGCCGTTGAGATTGCCGGCTGCGGAAAGCTGGCCGCTCTGCGCGCCGGCGCCGCCAATGACGCTGCCGGTGACGATGATGGAGCCGATGTTGCCCTGAATATCGCCGGTGGAGGCGAATATGGAACTGCTGGCAATGGCACCGCTACCGTAGCCTTTGCCGCCTTTTACGAGGCCGTGGACGAAGACCGCGCCGATGGTGCTGCCGGAGAAGATACGGCCGGAATCGGAGCCCGCGCCGCCAATGATACCCTGGACGCCGAGGGCTTTGTCGGCGCCGGCAACGAAGATCGAGCCAATGGGGCCGCCGGTCACGATGGCACCGCTGGATATACCGCTGCCGCCGATAATGTCCGACACGCTGGCGTGCCCGATGCCGCCGCCGCCGTTGACCTGGCCGGAGTCGGTGCCTGCGCCGCCGATGATGCCACCAGAGATGGTGAGGGAATTGATGAGGCTGGTGCCATCGAGACCGGCGAAGATCGAGCCGCTGTCCTGACCGGAACCACCCCGGACGGAGCCGTGGATGGTGAAGGACTCGACGCCGCCACCGATGAGGAAAAGGCCACTGGAAGCTGAATTGGTGCCGTCGATATCCCCGTGGACCGTGATGACATCGGCGACTCCACCGACATTGACAAGACCGCTGACGGAGCCGCCGAAAGAGAGGTTGGTGATATTGCCGCCGGCGGATAGCTGACCGGAACCAGCACCGGAGCCGCCCTTGAGGGAGCCGATGGAAGCGAGGTTGATGTCATCCGTGGCGAGCACGCCCCCCGAGGCAGCGCCTGCGCCGCCAGTGATGACGCTGTTATTGAGACGCACGGACCCGATGACGCCTCCGATGGTGACCTGGCCGGAGCCGGCGCCTCCACCGCCCGTGATGCCGCCGGCGACCGCGAGCAGGCCCAGGTTTTCGCCAAAGCCCGCGCCTGCGCCAGTCGAGACGACGCCACTCCCCTCCCCTTTACCGCCGAAGATTCCGTGGTTCACAGTGACGGAGCCGATGGAACCGGTCGCCGCAATGGTCCCGGAAGAGGCGCCGGAGCCTTCGATCTCGCCGCCGATGAGGATGGTGTGGATGCCGGTCGCGGCGATGGTCCCGGATGAGGAACCGGCGCCGCCGATGAGACTGCCACCAAGGACGAGGTCCCCGATGGTGGTGTTCGTGACGATCTTGCCGGTGCCGGTGGCCGCGCCAAGGATCTCCCCGGAGATCGAGACGGTACCGAGGGACAGCGCACTAATCTCCCCGGAGCCGGAACCCGAACCGCCGAGGATGGAACCGGTGGCGGCGCCATCGGGGCGGATGATGACATGGTCGATGGCCTCGACCCCGATGAGAGCGCCGCTCTGGCTGGCCGCGGAACCGACCAGGGAACCAAAGAGAGTGAAGGAATCGACGGCGACACCGCTGTAGACCTGGCCGGTACCTGAGATGACACTGCCGGCGGCGGCGACGCCGGTGATATCTCCATGAATCACAATCGAGCCGACGCTTTCGACCCCGCTGCCGTCGGGCGCCGTGCCAGCCATGACCGAGCCGGAATCGGTATTGGTGCCACCGATGATGCCGCCCGAGAGGATGGTGAGGCTGCCAATTCCATTGGGAGTGGTGATGTCGCCCGAATCGGCACCGGATGATCCGACGACTCCACGGCCAATGGTCACGGAGCCGAAACTGCTGCCATCGATTTGGCCGGAGTCCTGGCCCGAGCCGCCCTTGACCTGGCCCCCCACCTTGACGGTGCCATAGTCGCCACTGGTGAAACTGGTCTGCAGAATCTGAGCGGAGCCCTCGCCGTCGCCGCCCTGGATATTGCCGCGGACAACGAGGGACCCGATGCCTCCCGAGATGGCGAGGTTCTTGCCTGTGGTGACCGAGGCGCTGCCCATGCCGAGGCCTTTGGTATCCTTCGCAACGGAATAACCTATGAGGTTGCCGACGTTAAGAGAGCCGATGCTGCCGGTGATCTGCAGCGAGCCGGAATCCGTGCCGGAGCCGCCCTGGAGATTTCCGCCGATCTTGATGGAGCCCACGTTTCCGCCCGAGGTGATGGAACCGGAGTTCGCCACGGAACCGCCGAAGATGGAGCCGCCGATGTTGATGGCATTGATGGTGCCGTTATTGACTCCACTTACTGCAAGAACGTCGATCTGTGCATTCACCATGTCCCGCTGAACGGTAATGGAACCGACCGCGCCATAGATGGTGCTGGTAATGGTCGCCCCAGACCCAGCAGCCTGCGTGGTGACCCCCTCCGCGCCAAGGGTGTGAACATTAAGGCTGGCCAAGCCTACGGAATTAGCGCCCGCGCCCGCCTCGAAACCGCAGTCGATCGCGCCCAGATCTCCCTGAACGGTAACATGGCCCAGGTTGAAATCGGCCTTGATGACTCCGACATTTACCAGGCCGGAGTGGGTGGTGACGGAAAGATTATCGCCGGCGCCGAGGATCGAACCGACGTTGCCAATGTTGATGCTCTCGAGTTGTTGGGGCGCGTTCGAGCCGTTGACCGAGCCGGTATTGAAGGTGAGGATGCTGTTGACATTGGCCTTCGTGAAGATGGCGGCGGAGGAGTCGATGGTTACATGCGCGCCCGCGGAATCGGTGTAAGTCACGATGTGCGCGTTGACGAAAGTGGCGGGGGCGATCCGGGCCTCGAGGGGTTCGGGCGTGGAACGGTGCGGGCGCGCGGCCTTGCGCTCGGGGGCAAACCAGGAGCGGAGCATGGAAAGGAGCCGGTGTAACATGGGAAAAGGCCTATTCGATGAGAGGGAAGGGATCGGACGCGGCGTGGGGATAGTACATGGAATTGGCAACCGGATCCGAAGTAATGATCTGCATGATGATGTACCTGCCGCGCGAGTTGACATTCGAAGGCAGGGTTATCTCGGAGACGGCTCCCTCAATCGCGCTGCCCGGATCGATGGAAGGAGTGTTGTAAGTGCTGTGGCCGCCAACGGAGAGGGGGATCGCGGCGGAATTGATAGGCTGGGTGGCGGAATCCGGAGAGAGATAGAATTTCAATTCAATGGGACCCGAGGGAAGATTGCCGGAATTGAAGAGGGTCACCTCTTCATCGACATAAAGACCATTATAACCGGGGTCGCCAATCTGGCCGTTGACATGGGATTGCGCAAACGGGGGCTGCCGCACCGGGAGACCGGATAACTGCACGGTGCTCCACGCATAACTGGACTGGCCGGATTCGATCCTGGATACGACTGTGACATCGACGGGATAAGTGGTCCCGGCGGTGTATTTATGCTGACCGTACACGGAGAAGCTGCCATTCGCCCCGGTAATCGTACCATTATTAACGGTGCCATCACCCCAGTTGATGAGGGCGGCATAATCGGCGGCGACGACATCCGGGGAGTGATCGACAAAGGTTGCGACGAGGGCGTTAGCCGTTCCTCCCGGGGCCGTGAAAGTGCGGCCAAAGGCGTAGATGGGTCCGCCTGAGACGACGGCGGTATTGAGGACCTGGATGGAACCGCCGTTGGTATCGGTGACGGTGACATTCACGGGATAGATACCGGGATGCTTATATTGATGACCCTTCGAGTAAGTGACGTCGTACCCCGTGGGCGAACTTGCTGAATGGACCACGGTTACACCGTTTGAGCCGGCGAGGATGGCACCATCTCCCCAGTTGATCAAGGGAGTGTACTGCTTGGGCACAGCCTGGGGATTGGAAGTGGTGAACGAAGCAAAGATGGTCGTCGAGCCGGCAAATCCGCCCGTACTGGACGCAAGATTCCCGCTGGTAGTCCCAGAGAAAAGAGCCGGGAGACTGATAAGCTTTCCGGAGCCAAACCCGACAGTGAGCGCGGTTTCATCGTAAATATCGGACCGAAGAACGGAGGTATAAGGTTGATAAACCTCGAGACCGATGGAAACGCCCCCGACCGGCGCGGCGCTCGAAGGAGTGAGCGTGGCCGTTTCTCCATTCAGGACGAGGGAATCGGGCGAGTAGTTCAGAAACGACGCGCTCGGGACAAGGTAATCATACTCCAGATCCTGTGACCGGATCGGAAAGGTGACTCCGTGGTTGAGTGCCGCGGTCATGTTCGCGACGGGCTCGATGATGGGCGGATCATTGACGGAGTCGTTGTAGGGATAGATTGTCAGCGCCAGGTCCTTTGCCGAACCGTGGACCGCTTTATTTCCCTTAGGATCGGTCGCTGTGACCGTGATGGTGCCGCCGTTGGGACGGGGCCCGGCGGCGCTTACCAGCAGCACAGCATCCGTATTGTCCTCGGAAACGGTGGCGGAATTGATGACCACCTTCTGCACCGGGGATGAGCCATCGCTCTGGAGCGGCACGGACATGACGTCATTCATGATATCAAAGCCGGCGATCAACTGGCCGAAGACGGTGTAAGCAAAGTCCAGGGCGCGCAGGGGATTCTGGGTGATGAAGAACTGGGAACCATTCGTGCCGAGGAAGGTGGAAACCCCGGAGCTACCGACACCGAACCCGGAGTTGGCCATCGCCAACTGCCCCTGACCGGTGAAGATCAACGATGGACTGAACTCATTATTGTAAGCGAAGCCGGGGGTGCCGGTGCTGCTATTGGTCTTGGCGCCGGCCTGGGCGATGAAAGTGCCGTTGCCGTCGAGATCGGTGATGCGGAAGAAGTCGAGGCCGTTATAATAGCCACTCTCTGCGAACCCGGCGATGTAGCTTGTGGTGGTGGGCGCCATGTCGCGCAGGAGCGCAAACTTCATCGTGCCGCTGAATGCCCCGGAATGCGGCACGGGGAGCTGGAATATGGTGCCGTGATTGTCGGCGCCATCGGCTTCCGTGGTCCCGTAAAGAGTCCCGTCGGTTCCCTGGATCATGCCGCCATAGGGATTCGCCCCGTCACTGCCGCCCTTGAATGCATGCAGCGTGGCGAAAGCCCCGGAGGGGGTGATCTCAAACACCGTCCCGTATCCGCTCGTGCCATCCTTCTCGGTGGTGCCGTAGAAATTGCCATCGCTGGCCTGGACCAGGCCGCCCTGAGGGTTGGACCCATTGGCACCACCCGCGAAGGAATGCATAACGAAGAACGCCCCATCTGTGTTCAGATTGTACACCGTGCCGTAGCCACCGGTCCCGTCCGTCTCGGTGGTCCCGTAGAAATTTCCTCCCGTGCCCTGGACCAAGGCCCCGCCCGGCTTTGCGCCCTCCGTGCCGGCGACGAAGGAATGGAGAGTGGTGAACGAGCCGGTCGTGACAGCGAACTGGAACATGGTCCCGGCACTCGATTTCCCGCCCGCCGTCGTAGTGCCGTAAAGTAATTCGTCCGTACCACCGAGCACCAGCCCCGCGTCGGGGGTCCCCCCGTCCGCGCCACCGGTAAAGGCATGGAGCGTGTAGAACGAGCCGCTGGAGGTGATCTCGAAAATGATGCCGTGCCCATTGGCGCCGCCATCCATCGTAGTCCCGTAAAGTTGCCCTCCGGATCCCTGAACAAGAGCCCCATAGGGATGCCCGCCATCGTCTCCGTCGGAGAAGGAATGGAGCGTGGAAAGTGACCCGCTGGTGGTGATCGCGAATGCCGTTCCGTACCCGTTGCTGCCGCTGGTCTCGGTAGTGCCGTAAAGCGTTCCCCCCGTGCCCTGGATCAGCGGGGCGTACGGATTCGCCCCGTCCTTCCCCGAGAACGAATGCAAGGTCGTGAAGCTGCCGCTGGTTGTGATCTGGTACACTGTCCCGTAGCCACTACTTCCGTCGGTTTCCGTCACGCCGTAGAGGTTACCGTCCTCACCCTGGGTGACGCCGGCGTAAGGGCTGCCGCCCCCCTTCCCACCTGCGAAAGAGTACAACGTGGTCAGCGGTCCGGTGGTCCCGGAGTAGCTCACATTGACGGACATCACGGGGTAGCCAGTCTTGAGGAGCGGGGCGAGAGCCGGGGTGCTGCTGGTCACGGAATACTGCATGGGTCCGCTCCCCTGGACCGCGACCGGGATGACGACCGTCTTCCCGACGGGCACGGAACTGAACGCTTCCTGCGTATAATCGGGGTAAGCCCCGCCTGTTCCCGTGAGAAAAACCGGCGAATCGGCGGCATACGCCGATACGGCGCCAAGCAGCAAAAAGACGATCAGCGAGCCGAGGCGATGGAGGGCAGGATTCATTATGGAAAACACACACCTGAAGGGGATCAGACTGGGGTCGCGGAATATCGCACCGCCCGGGTAGCAAGCAAACCCCGGTGCCCGTAAATGGGACGAAGTGGGCCTTGTACGGGATGAAATACGCTTAAAGCCCCATATGAACCCTCGGGAGGACAACACTTTGCTCACCGGAGAATTTTTACCATGCCTTCGAGGCCATATTCAGAAGCTACGCACGCACCTTCAAGAGCAAATCCTTGCTCTCAACGGAGTCGCCGACCTTGACCAGCACCTCCGCCACGATGCCCGTCTCCGGCGCATAAATCGTGGTCTGCATCTTCATCGCCTCGAGCGTGATCAGCTTGTCGCCCTTGGCAACTTTCCCGCCCACCGTGGCGTGCAGCCCGGTGATGACGCCGGGGATCGGCGCGCCGATCTGCGACGCATCCGCAGGATCGGCCTTGAGCCGGGCTTTCACCTTCGTCAGCAGGGAGGCGTCCAGGATCGTGCTCTCCCGCGGCACCCCGTTTAATTCATACGAGACGATCCGTTTCCCTTCCTTGTCTGGCAGCCCGATATTGACCAGCTTGATGAAGAGCGTCTTGCCCGCCTCGATACTGACCGCGATTTCCTCGCCCGGCTCCAGCCCATAGAAAAACGCCGGCGTCGGCAGCACGCTCACATCCGAATACTCCCGGTCAAACCGCGCAAACTCCGCGAATACTTCCGGATACATGAGGTGACTGTAGAGATCGTCCTGGGTCGGCTCCCGCTTCAGCTTTACCGACAGCTCCCGCGCCGTCTCTGCGAGATCGATTTTCGGCGCCTGCGCCGAACCCATCTTCCGGTCCCCGAGCACCGCCGCGACCACCTTCCGCGGCCAGCCGCCCACCGGTTTCCCGAGCCCGCCGGAGAGCATATCGATGACCGACGCGGGAAACGATGTCCCCGCCGGGAGATTCACCACGTCCGCCGGGCGAATGCCGCGCGTGAACAGAAACAGCGCCATGTCCCCCACCACCTTGCTCGAGGGCGTCACCTTCACGATATCGCCAAATAGCTGGTTCACCTCGGCATAGCAGCGCGCGATCTCCGGCCAGCGATGGCCCAGGCCCATGGAGTTCGCCTGCTCCTTCAAATTGGTAAATTGCCCGCCCGGCATCTCGTGGAGGTAAACCTCGGCCGTCCCGCTGCGAGGGGCGGTGTCAAAGGGCGCGTAAAAGGCCCGCACATGCTCCCAGTAATCGCTGAATTCATTGAGCGCCTCCAGGTCCAGGCCTGTGTCCCGCGCCGTATGCTGGAGCGCGGCCACGATGGAATTGAGATTCGGCTGCGACGTGGACCCGCTCATCGACGCCAGCGCAAGGTCCACCACGTCCACCCCCGCGTCGCTCGCCTGCAACACCGAGGCCGCGTTGATGCCGCTCGTGTCATGCGTATGGAAATGGATCGGGATCCCGATCTCCTCCCGCAGCGCCTTCACCAGCGTATGCGCGGCATAAGGCCGGCAAAGGCCCGCCATGTCCTTGATCGCAAGCATGTGCGCCCCCATCCGCTCCAGCTCCCGCGCCATCTTTATATAATAATCCAGCGAGTACTTCGTCCGCGCGGGATCGAGGATATCCCCCGTGTAACAAATCGCCGCCTCGCACAGCGCGTGCGTTTCCCGCACCGCCCCCATCGCCACCTTCAGGTTCGGCGTGTAATTGAGCGAATCGAATATCCGGAAAATGTCGATGCCGCCCGACGCGGCATGCCGCACGAAACCGGCGACTACATTCGGCGGATAATTCGAGTAGCCCACCGCGTTGCTCCCGCGGAAGAGCATCTGGAAGCAGATATTCGGGATCCGCTCCCGAAGCGCCCGCAGCCGGCCCCACGGGTCCTCATGCAGGAACCGCATCGCGGTGTCGAAAGTCGCGCCGCCCCACATCTCCAGCGAGAAAAGGCCCGGCGTCCGCCGCGCCACCGCATCGGCCACCGCCAGCATGTCATAGGTCCGGACCCGCGTCGCAAAGAGCGATTGATGCGCATCCCGGAAGGTCGTGTCGGTAATCAGCAGTTCCTTCCGCGCCAATATCCATTGCGCGAACTTCTCCGGCCCCATTTCCAGCAGCAACTGCCGCGTTCCATCCGGCGGATGCTGCTTCAGATCCGCCGAAGGCAGCGGCGCAGGCGTGAGCGGCTCGGCGAGCCGATGGCCTTTCGCCTGCGGATTCCCGTTCACCGCAACGTCCGCGAGGAAGGCGAGCAGCTTCGTCGCACGGTCCTTGCGCCCCTTAAATTCAAAAAGCTGCGGCGTCGTATCGATCAGGGTCGTCGTCGCATTGCCGGACCGGAACGTCTCATTCCGGATGACATTCTCCAGGAACGGAATATTCGTCTTCACCCCGCGGATGCGGAACTCCCGCAGCGCCCGGTCCATCCGCTGCATCGCGACGGAAAACGACGGGCCGAAAGCCGTCAACTTCACCAGCAGCGAATCGTAAAACGGCGTGATGACCGCCCCCGTATCGCCCATGCCGCCATCGAGCCGGATCCCGAATCCCGCCGCCGACCGGTAGGTGAGGATCTTCCCATAGTTTGGCATGAACTTGTTATCCGGATCTTCCGTCGTGATGCGCGCCTGGATCGCATAGCCGTTGCGCGGGATCGCGTCCTGCGGCGGCAGCGCAAGCTCCGGCCCATCCAGCGCAGCGCCATTCGCGATCAGGATTTGCGAACGCACCAAGTCCACGCCCGTGATGATCTCCGTGACCGTATGCTCCACCTGGATCCGCGGATTCATCTCGATGAAGAACCACTCGTCCCGGTCCAGATCGAGCAGGAACTCCACCGTTCCCGCGTTGTTGTAGGAAATCTCGCGAGCCATCCGCGCCGCAGCGTCGCAAAGCTCGCGCACGATCCCCGGCTTCAGTTCCACCGACGGCGCGATCTCGATTACCTTCTGGTGCCGCCGCTGCACCGAGCAATCCCGCTCGTGCAGGTGAATCACATTCCCTTGATTATCGCCCAGCACCTGTACTTCGATGTGCTTTGCCCGCCGGATATAACGTTCCAGGAACACTGCCGGATTGCCGAACGCCCGCCCCGCCTCGCCACGCGCCTCATCCAGCAACTGGCCCAGGTCGCCCGGCTTGTCCACCACGCGCATCCCGCGTCCGCCTCCCCCGAACGCCGCCTTGATAATGAGCGGAAATCCAATCGAGTTCGCGATCTTCAGCGCCTCCTCCCGGTCCTCGACCGGTTCCTCCGTGCCGGGCAGCGTCGGCACGCCCAGCTTTAGCGCAAGTGCCCGAGCCGCGACTTTGTCCCCCATCAGGTCCAGCAAACTCGATCGCGGCCCCACAAAAATAATCCCCGCCTCCTCGCAGGCCCGTGCAAAGCCCGAATTCTCCGACAGGAACCCGTAGCCCGGGTGGATCATGTCCACCCCCTTTTCCAGCGCCAGCGTGATGATCCCCTCGATGTCCAGGTAGGCCCCGACCGGACCCTTGTCCGTGCCCACCACATATGATTCATCCGCCTTGAAGCGATGGATGCAGAACCGGTCCTCCTGCGCATAGATCGCCACGGTGCGCAAGCCCAGTTCATTCGCCGCCCGCATGATGCGGATCGCGATTTCGCTGCGATTGGCGACAAGCAGCTTGCGCCCGGCTATGTCGTGAAATGGGGAGGAAACTGAACGGGAATCGGCGGGGGGATGGCTCATTCTTGGTCGGTTTATAGAGATCGGTACGGGCAATGGCAACTGGCGGAGAGCGATGGGTAAAATTTTGGCCGCCGGAGGATTGCTTGAGTTTCCCCGGCGCCTTGGGCAGGGTACATACTGTTCCGCCGGGCCCTGTGCGAAACCGGACGGCGGCCAATAACCCCTAACCAAACGGCAAGATGAGCTTATTTCACAAATCTGAAGAGAACGCGGGCCCCGTGGCCTTTACGGACAAGGAATCGGTGGTGGCAATCCTGTTCCTGGTGGTGACGGCGGATGGGAGCATTGCAGCGGAGGAGGAGGAACTGGTGATTGCAGCGTCCAACAGGATGAAACTGCTGCGCGATCAGACCATCCCGGAGTTCAACACCGCCGTCCAAAAGGTGCGTGACGCCATCGACTCAAAAGGTCGAGCGGAGGTCCTCGACGCGGGGGTCAAGGCACTGCCCGCTGACTTGAAGGAGACCGTGTACGCCCTGGCCGGCGACATCGTCTTCGCGGATGGCACGGCCCAGCCGGAGGAACTGGTTTTCCTGCGGGAAGTGCAGGAGAGGCTTGGCATCTCCGATGATCTGGCGACCAAGGTACTTGAAGTGATGCGGATCAAGAATCGCGGGTAAGCGCCAGTCCGGCGCCCTGCGGGAGCCGTTTACCCGAGACTTTGCGGCTGTCCTGCCATCCGCTATCCGGAATCGCGCCCGAAAATGCACCCGCCGACGAGGATGAGTGCCATCAGGAGCAGTGTAATCCACGGATAGAACCAGATGCCGAGCGAGATCGCCACGAGCACCAGCAAGATGCCGATGTCCACGATCATGGTTGTAACATTTTTACTCATGAGAGGAGTTCCTCCCGTGATCAGGATCGACCCCGGCGCGTGCCGTTGATCACCGATTCTGGGGATTGGCTTTGCGGATCTTGGCAAATGACCGGTTTCCGCCCCGCATCGCTTGCAACGCTCCCGTCTGCCCCTATGCTCCACGCTTCCCGCCGGCTGCCGGCGCGTTCTTTTAGTGCAAACTGCCCGACCAAAAATCCTCGATTGCCTTAAGGGGTACAATCTTGCCCTCCTGATGGCCGACCTGGGTGCCGGGGTTACCGTCGGCATCGTCGCCCTGCCACTCGCCATCGGGTTCGGCATCGCCTCCGGGGTCACGCCCGGGCAGGGGCTTTGGACGGCCATCATCGCCGGGGTGCTCGTTTCCGCACTGGGAGGCAGCAGGGTCCAGATCGGCGGGCCCACCGGGGCATTCGTGCCAATCCTTGCGGGCATCGTGGCGACCTTCGGCTACTCCGGGCTCGCCATGGCCACGGTCATGGCGGGGATATGCCTGGTCATCATGGGGTTTTGCAAGGCTGGCAGCCTCATCAAATTCATCCCCTACCCTGTCATCGCCGGGTTCACGAGCGGGATCGCAGTTATCATCTTCACGGGGCAACTGAAGGAATTCTTCGGGCTCGCTATCAAGATGCCGCGCCATACCCCGGAACAGGTCATCGCGGTGGCTACCCATCTGCGCGAGGCGAACCCGCTCTCCGTCGGCCTCGGTCTCCTGGCGCTGGCCATCCTCCTCTTCTGGCCCCGGCGCTGGAAGGCGGTACCCCCCTCCATTGTCGCCGTCATCGTGCCCACGGTGGTGGTCGCGGTCTTCGCCCTGCATGTCCACACCATCGGCTCGGAGTTCGGGGGAATCCCGGCCGGGCTGCCCCACCCGCATATCCCGCTCATAAGCTTCTCGAAGATCCACGACCTGATGATCCCGGCGATGACCATCGCCATGCTCGGCGCAATCGAGTCGCTCCTCTCCGCCATGGTCGCCGACGGCATGATCGGCGATCATCATGACTCCAATCAGGAACTCATCGCGCAGGGCATCGCCAATATCGTCTGCCCCCTCTTCGGCGGCATCCCTGCCACCGGCGCCATCGCCCGCACCGCGACCAATGTCCGCAGCGGTGGGCGCACACCCATTGCCGGGATTATCCACTCGATCACCCTTTTGGTGATCATCCTGGTGGCCGCGCCGCTGGCTCGGTTCATCCCCCTTACCTCCCTGAGCGCCGTGCTCTTCGTCGTAGCCTACCGGATGGGCGAATGGGACAACTTCCCGGAACTGGCCCGGACCACACGCAGCGATTTCAGTGTGCTCCTCATCACCTTCGGCCTGACGGTTTTCTTCGATCTCACTGTCGCCGTCGGCGCCGGCCTCGCGATTGCAATCACTCTCTTTGTGAAGCGGATGGAGGAGATAGCACAGGTGAAGCTGGTGACGCCGGAAACCGATCTTGAGATGGGCACCGATTCCATCCGCGAGCACGATGTCCCTGCCGGTGTGCTGGTCTTCCGGATCGAGGGCCCCTTCTTCTTTGGCGTCGCGGAGAAACTCGAGGGCGCACTCGAGCGCTCCCTAGCCGTGCCGCGGGTCCTGATCTTCCGCGTGCGGAACGTCCCCGCCATCGATGCCAGCGGTCTGCGCGCGCTCGAGCATACGTGGGAAAAATTTCACCGGCGCAATACCCAACTGGTCCTCTCCGGCGTCCAGCCGCAGCCGATGAAAATTCTGCTCAGCTCAGGCTTAGTGGACCGCATCGGCCTCGATAACATCTGCCCGAATATTGACGAAGCGCTGGGCCGGGCCCGGGCGATATTGGCGGCGGCTCCAGCCATCTGAATCACTTCCATAGGGGCGCGGAGTCATCTGTCAGATGAGCCGAGCAAAGAGGAAAAGTTGAGTCTTCGGGTGGCGCTGCGTATAACGAAAGGCGGTTTATGAAGATCGCGGTATTATTTGGAGGCACCAGTGCGGAACGGGATGTTTCCGTGGCCAGTGGGGCGCAGGTTTTCAAGGCGCTCCACGAAGCAGGTCACGAAGTCCTCGCCGTGGATACGGCCATCGGCGTGCTCGGCCCGTCGGAACAGAAGCGACTATTAGCCACCGGGGTCGCGCCGAAACCTCCAAGGCAGGAAGAACTTGCGATCATCCACTCGGATTTCCGAATTGTGAAACGCTCATAATTCAGAAAATCCGCTCACAAGGCAAAAATGTATATTCCAGTCGCGTTTGAAATTAAGGATCCGAATAAAATAGGCGAGGTTATCTCGTCCTATAGTTTTGCCACGCTGATCTCACAAGATGGCGATTCCCTCTTTGCCAGTCATTTGCCCTTTCTTTACAAACCCGAAGCGGGAGTGAATGGGAAGCTTGTGAGTCACATGGCCAGGGCCAATAATCACTGGCGGCTATTTCGCAATGAGAAAGAGGCTCTGGTTATTTTTAATGGACCTCACGCATATATTTCACCGAAGTGGTATGTCGCCGAGTTCGCCGTGCCAACCTGGAACTACGTCACGATCCACGTTTACGGTATTCCCGGAATTATGGATACTGACGCGGAGTTGGAGAAAGTGCTGAACGAAACGGTGGAAAAGCATGAAGCCGGGCTTGTCAACCCCTGGACGCCAAACTTGCCGGACGAACTGAAAGCCAGGCTTCATCAAGCCATCCTTGGCTTCGAAATCGATATTGCGCGGGTCGAAGCAAAATTCAAGTTGGGACAGAATCGCTCGAATGAGGACCAGGCGAAGATGATCCAGGCTCTCGAAACAAGCGGCGATGCAGAATCCGTTCGTTTGGCTGCCCTGATGAGACGCGGACAGTAGGCCTGTCATTGCAATGACTCTAGCCCCCGACTGTAAACCGTGTCATGGGGCAGTAACCAAAAGGCCAGCACGATTCAGCCAGCCATTACACCAATAAGATGAAAGCCAGGATTGCGTCACTCGCGGATTGCGAACTCCTCGCCGGGATGAACCAGCGTCTTATCCGGGACGAGGGTCACCGCAATGCGATGACAATTTCAGAATTGCTGGAACGCATGCGCGATTGGCTCGCCACCGGAGAGTATCAAGCCGTCATTTTTGAGGACAGCTCGGTGCCGCTGGCGTATGCACTCTATCGTGCCGGGAAGGATACCAGTATTTATCTGCGGCAGTTCTTTGTCCAGCGGGAGCACCGGCGCCGGGGCGTTGGCCGCGCCGCGATCGGGTTGTTGTTGAGCGAGGTTTTGCGGCACGAGTCCAAGGTCATAGTGGAGGTTCTATCCAATAACCAGGCGGGGCGGGCCTTTTGGTCAAAAGTCGGATTTCGGGATTATTCGGTAACCCTTGAGCGCCCCTCGAGAACGCCACAACTGTGCTGCGATGCAACCGGATGGGAGGCCTCCACAAGGATCACCACATCACCACAAATGAACTCCATCGAGTTTCGCAAGATTACCCTCCAGAATCTGGATGAAGTCATCGGCATCGAAGTGGGACCCGAACAGACAGAGCTCGTCGCGGACAATTTATACTCCATTGCTCAGGCGGAGCTCGACCCCGCCGGATGGTGCCGGGCTGCCTATCTCGATGCCAGGCCCGTGGGATTTTTCTTCGTCAAGGAGCAGGAGAATGGTGCTCACATCTACCTTTGCCGCTTCATGATTGACCGTCACCATCAGGGTCGCGGACTCGGACGGAGAATCATGATGCGACTTTTGGAAGTGCTATTCTCGTCGCCCATTGTGGAATTCGTTGATTTGGCAGTTTCGCGCGGGCGGGGAGGGGCGGAAGCATTTTACCATAACTGCGGGTTCATCCCAACGGGAGAGCCCTACCGTGGCGGATGGCGGATGATTTTGCCTCGCACGCGCTACATTACGGCTGCCGGCGATGGGGAGGCTAGTGGTCATGACCCTCATAAATCCACATCGGCTCCGTCTTCCCAGCACGCTTGAAACCACACTTCCGGTAGAAGTCTGTCGCCCGCCCGTCAGCCACGAGCATGTGCTGGTGGAAGCCCTTATAATGCGCCATGAGCATCTTCATCAAACGGGTGCCGATACCGCGCCCCTGATGATGCACGCCCGTTTTGAAGTGCCGCACCCGGGAAAATACGGGTCCGGACAATTCCTGCCACGGTCATCCCAAGAAACGGTAAGCCGACGCGGTGGCGGCCCAGTTAAATTGCAGGCATTCCATGAATAACTGGCATCGCACGATGCGGCCCATCGTCCTCGCACTGATCCTTACGGCTGGCCGCAGCCTCGCAGGCACTCCCGAACTGAATCCGAATCCCACGACATCCGCGACACCGGCAACGGACCTCACGCTATCCAACTTCTTCACGGAAGGCTGGAACCAGCCGTACACCTTCAGGCAATCGCTACCGGATGGCGCCCCTGACCTCGCCCTCCTCCGCTCGGTCACCAACTTCCTCGTCCGTGTCTCACGCACCGATTTCTCGTACGCCGACAACCTCGGTAAAAGCCCCACGAAGGATATCCCGTTCGTCGATGAATATATCGATTACGCTTTCAACCAACGGTTCATGCTGTCGCTTTTCGGCGATTACACATGGGTCAATCAGAGATCGGCCGCCGACCTGGATGGAGCCGGCGGAGGGGCGCAGTTCCGTTTCCAGCTCGTCGATACTCCTACTGCTTCCTATGATTTCAATTTCCGGATCGATCTCCCGGATACCGGGATCGACGATCATCTCACCAAGTTCAGCACCGCGCTTTCCGGCTGGCAGGACCTCTCCCAGCTCCACGCCGGGCGCCTCGGCATTTACTATGATTTGATCGAGGAATCCTACGCCGGGCCGGCCGCCCCGGGCGTTGTACGAAATGACATGGCCTACGACGTATCGTTTGCCGAAACCTGGACCAAACCGTCCGCGCCCATCGGCAACCTGAGTACATTCGTTGAGTTCGCGGGCTCGACCAACGTGGACGGCGACCGGCGCAATATCTCCGCCTTGACCGCCACCCCAGGCCTCCAGTTCGTATTTGGCGGCCGCAACCTTCTTATCCTGGGCGTGGATTTACCCCTCACACACCCATCCGATACACGCGACGTCTATCGATTCACTTATATCTACTGCTTCTAACTTATGATCGCTGGAACTTACTTCAATTTATATGGAATCGGCTGCCTGCCGCGGGTGACGGATATACTGGAGCGCGCCAGCCACTTGTTCGGGGGGCTGGCTGGGCCCAACCTGGAGCCGATGTTGGCACTCCTCCCGGTGCCGGTTTGCACGGAGCGCCCGCGCCCAAACGGACGCAAACGCCGCTGATTCTCTGTCAGCCGACTGACAAGCGCAGTTTAGCCCACAGGCACAGGGCAATTGCTGTCCGCGCGTGCAGTTCCGACCAGTTCAAAGCGCATTGGCGGGGGGGGTGAGCACATGCACCGAATCTGAGGAGGAATCCGCGGTGGTTGGCCGGAGGGCAACCAACCCCG
>Ga0302320_10013113_pt1 | contig 17347 bp, 15 predicted proteins | sample Bog_T0_3_FD_202130 | JGI IMG/M metagenome (GOLD analysis project Ga0302320, IMG submission 202130) | Peat permafrost microbial communities from Stordalen Mire near Abisko, Sweden - Bog_T0_3 | ecosystem: Environmental > Terrestrial > Soil > Wetlands > Peat | place: Sweden: Abisko, Stordalen Mire...
ACAGCCACTGAATACTGACCAGAGACACCTATTGACTGGCACTTAACCATCAACTACTTACCTCCCGGATGAAAGGGCCGGGATCGCAATGAACGAAATGCTGAATGGAATCAACGGAGTGACCGTTGTAATCGTTGGAATCTGTGTACTGTTCCTGATCTTCCTCCTGGGCCTCATCACCTCGTTGTATCGCAAGGCCGGACCAAACGAGGCTTTGATCGTCTACGGGATGCTTGGGACCAAAGTCGTCAAGGGCCACGGTACGATGATCTTTCCCATGGTGGAGAGCTTTCGCCAGTTGAGCCTCGAGCTGATGAGCTTTGACGTGGCGCCCAAGCAGGACCTCTACACCAAGCAGGGTGTGGCCGTAACCGTCGAGGCCGTAGCGCAGATCAAGGTGCGCAGCGATCAGGCTTCCATCCTCACCGCCGCCGAGCAGTTCCTCACCAAATCTCCGGAGGAGCGCGAGGGCTTGATCCGCCTGGTGATGGAAGGCCACCTGCGCGGCATCATCGGACAGTTGACCGTCGAGCAGATCGTGAAAGAGCCGGAGATGGTGGGCGACAGGATGCGCGGCACCTGCGCCGAAGAACTGAACAAGATGGGCCTGGAGGTCATCTCCTTCACCATCAAGGAAGTCCGCGACAAAAACGAGTACATAGCGAATATGGGCCGGCCAGACGTAGCCCGCATCCGGCGCGACGCCGACGTGGCCACCGCCGAAGCAGAGCGCGACACCGCCATTCAGCGGGCCAACGCTCTCAGAACCTCTGCCGTGGCCAAGGCGCAAGCCGACCAGGAGCGCGTGATTGCCGAGACCGCATCGCAAACCCGCCAGGCCGAGGCGCAGCGCGATCTCGAAATCAAGAAGGCGGAATATGCCGAGCAGAGCCGCCGCCAGCAGGCTTCGGCAGACAAGGCCTACGAAATCCAGACCAACATCATGCTGCAACAGGTCACCGCCGAGCAGGTGAAGGTGCAGCAGGTAGAGAAGGAAGGCCAGATCAAGGTTCAGGAAGCAGAAATCCTGCGCCATGAAAAGGAACTCATCGCCACCGTTCTCAAGGGCGCTGAAGTCGAGCGCCGGCGCATTGAAAACATGGCCGCCGCTGAGAAGAACCGCCTGATCGCCGAAGCCGAGGGCCGTTCATCCGCCATTCGCGCCCAGGGCGAGGCCGAGGCCAGCATCATCTTCCAAAAGGGCGAGGCTGAAGCCAAGGCCATGAGCGTCAAGGCCGAGGCATACCAGGAGTGGAATCAGGCTGCCGTCGTGGACAAGCTGCTCACCAATATGGCCGACGTGGTTCGCGCCATGGCCGAGCCGTTGAGCAAGGTGGACCATATCACCATCGTTTCCACGGGCGACGGCGACGCCGCCGGGGCGCACAAGATCACCGGCGACATGACACGGATTGCCGCGCAGGTTCCGGCTCTCTTTGAGGCTCTCAGCGGCATGGACATCAAGCAGCTCATGTCCAACGTCAAGGCCATCAAAACCAAGCCGGAAGCGGAGAGCGCGCCGGAGAGCAAATAACGTGGTGTCCCAGGTCTCTGAAGCGAGGCCTGGGCATCTGGCCACATTTTCTTGGAAAGGAAGAAATCATGAAACGGATGTTATCTATTGCAGTGTTGGTGCTGCTGGCGTGCTCGGCAGTGTTCGCACAGGACCACGCAGCGAAGCAAGAAGCAGCGAAAAAGGCCGCGCAATCGTGGCTGGCGTTAGTGGATCGCGGTAACTATGGACCAAGTTGGCAGGAGGCTTCGTCTTTCTTCCAATCGAAGGTATCGAAGGCCGACTGGGAGAAGGCGCTCAAGCAAGTGCGCGCGCCGCTCGGAGCCGCCGGCGGTCGAACGCTGCTGGGGGCGCAGTATCAAACCGATCTTCCCAATGTGCCTAAGGGAGAGTACGTCATCATCCAGTACAGGACCGAGATGGCAGGCGGGGGGCCGGTTGTGGAGACGGTTACTCCAATGCTCGACAAGGACGGGAAGTGGCACGTGTCGGGCTATTATGTCAAGCCGGCACAGTAACCCGTTTTGCCGCTGCGAAAGTACGCGTGGTGTCTCGGGTCCGGAAATCCGGACATGGGACACACGGGAATGCTTTTTTCAAAAAGCGTTTTGTGTCAGGGCACGACTTTAGTCGTGCCGCAGGAATCTGGAAATAGGCGTTGGGCTTTGGCCCCTGAACCATGTCCCAAAGAGAGACGAGGACACAATGAATACGATAAGCAAGTTCGCGGCATTGATCGGAATGGCATTGGCGCTGGCGCCCATGACTGCGGTTGCGCAGGCTCCGGCAGACCAGCCTGCTGCCGCTACCGCAGCAGCAGTCATTCCGCCGGACCAGCAACCGACCAAGGAACAGTTGGTCAAGCTTTTTGAATTGATGCGCGTGCATCAGCAAGTGCAGTCCATGCTGACCACGATGCAGTCCATGATGCAGCAGCAGTTGAGCGCCCAAACCAAGGAAAGGGCTGGGAAGCTCGGCGGCGATTCGCTCACGCCCGATCAGCAGGCGGCCATCGCCAAAATATCGGACAAATATATGCAGAAGGCTTTCAACCTCTTCACCATCGACGAATTGCTCGATGACATGGCGGGGATCTACCAGCGCCATGTGAGCCGCTCGGATGTGGACGCCATGATTACCTTCTACAGTTCACCGGCCGGCCAGCATCTGCTCGATGCGCAGCCGCTCATTCTCAAGGAGTACATGCCAGTGATCATGCAACGTGTACAGGAGCGGAGCAAAGCCCTCGGCGAGGAAGAGGCCAAGGAGATGGAGGAAGTGACCGGATCGCACCTAGGGGAGAAACTCGCCGCGCCACCGCCGCCGCCCGCGAAATAGCTTTCAGCCTGAGGCTCCCGGCTGATTCGGCAGGAGCCTCAGGCGCGGATTGGGAAACAAGGTCGGACATTGAAACACGGCACGAACCCGGAAACGGAACTGCCGGAACCCGGAAGCAAGAGCCAGGAGCTAGAGGCTGAAAGCCGATAGCTGAAATAAGGAGGACGTTATGTCACTGTTGGAGAGAGTAAGCACCCTGCTCCGCGCGAATCTGAACGACCTGGTCGAGAAGGCCGAAGATCCCGAGCGGCTGTTGAAACAGATCGTTCTCGACATGGAAAACCAGTTGCTCCAGGTCAAGACGCAGGTGGCCATCGCCATTGCCGATCAACATATCTTGGACAAGAAGCGCGCTGAGCACGCCGAGCAGGCCATGGAGTGGCGGCGCAAGGCCGAAGTCGCTGTGCAAAAGGGCCACGACGATATGGCCCGCGCCGCTCTGGAGCGCGCCCTGAGCCACGATCAGTTGGTAGAGGGCTTTGCCGGGCAGGCCGAGGACCAGAAGCATGAGGCCGACAACCTGCGCCAGGCACTGCACAAGCTCGACCAGAAACTGAACGAGACCCGCGCCCACTGCGAAATGCTGGTGGCCGAGCACCGCCGCGCCAAAGTCGTAGGCCGCGCAACGCAAGCCCGCCAGGCCGTCGGTGCAGGCCAGGACAACGCCATGGGCCGTTTACAGAGCCGCGTCCGCATCAAGGCTGCCGAAAACTCCGCCGCCAGCGAGGTGCTGCTCGCCGACACCCTCGAAGACCGCTTTCAGGCCCTCGAGAGCCAGGACAAAGTCGAACTGCTCCTCAGCGAGATCAAGAGCCGTCAGGCCGTTCAATAGCTTGCGTCCGGCGCCCGGCTCCCGCACAGGAGAGCCGGGCCTGCCCGCAGGGGAAGTTGGGTCCATGGGGCGTGGAATTGCGTCTAATAAAAACAGAACTATATTTCCGCGATGAAACGTAGCCCCCGCAGCAGAAACTAGGAGCGTGCCTGAAAGGAAAGGCTCCCGGTGGGGTGATTTAACCTGTTAGGTCGCCCCCAGGGTTCTGCCGCCGCTTTTTCAGGCGTGCTAGCCCAGGCGGGCGCCCACTCTACTACTGGAGAATGGATGCGCTCAGGTTCTTTTCTTTTCCCTGCAATACTCCTTACCGGCGTGGCGCTTCTGGCGTCGGCCTCTCATCTTTATTCGCAGAATTCGGGCTCAGACCTCATCATCAACGACGCTTCAGCGCTCCCCGAGGCTCCCCGGCCCCAGTTTGATCTTGCCGTTGTCCAACCCACCGAACAGGATACGCAAACCGGACAAAGCCAGACCGCTCCACAATCCGCCCCCGCCGCAACTCCAACCCAGAGCCCCGCCGCTCAGGACAGTTCCAGTTCGCAAACACAGGCCCAGCCGCCTGCCGCGGAGAAAAGTCAGCACGATAAAGCCGAAGAGCAGATCAAGGAGCAGGAACAGCAGCGGGTTGTTGGAATCCTGCCGTCCTTCAACATCTCCTATCGCGCTGACGCCGTCTCGCTCAGCGCAGGCCAGAAGATGAAGCTCGCCTTTCGTTCTGCCACCGATCCCGTGGCCTTTGCTACGGCGCTGCTGGTAGGCGGCTACCACGAAACCAGCGCAGACGATAACGGATTTGGATGGGGTCCGGAGGGTTACGGGAAGAGGGCCGGCGCCGCGTATCTTGACGCTTTCGACGGAACGATGATCGGCAACGGCATTCTGCCCTCCATCCTTCACCAGGATCCCCGCTACTTCCGCCTCGGACATGGCACTTTCACTCACCGCCTGCTCTATGCCCTGGCTACCAACGTCATCTGCAAGCACGACAATACCCACAAGTGGGAGCCCAACTACTCCAACGTTGGGGGCAACATCATTTCGGGCGCCATCTCCAATCTCTACTATCCCGCCACCGGGTCGGGCATTGGCGAGACCTTCACAAATGGATTGACGGTGACCGCCGAGGGCGGAGCGGGCTCCATCTTCCAGGAGTTCTGGCCAGACATCTCCCGCAAGTTCCTCCACAAAGATCCGACCCACGGTCTGGACGCCGAAGCCCGCGCGGCAGACAGGGCGGCCAAAGAAGCCAAAGACAAAGCAAAGCAGGAGCAGAAGTAGTGCAGGACCTTCCAGAGGCATACGATCCCACCCGCACCCAGCTACACTGTGAGAACCCGCGCAAGATGCTGTAGGCTCAAGAGAACGTCCTATATTGGAATCCATCTTGACCCCATCCTCACCTCCATCCCCGCGCCCTTTCCACTACCCTCAGCCTGAGAGCGCCCTGCACTGCGGCAAGGTTTCTCTTGAAGCTCTGGCCAAACGCCATGGCACGCCACTCTACGTCTACTCGGCCGATCAGATTGTCGAGCGGCTGGGCCTGTTCCAGCGGGCGTTTGCTGGCCGTGAGCATCTGGTTTGTTACGCGGTCAAGGCCAACTCTGCGCTGGCCATTCTCAAGCTGCTGGCCGACCACGGCGCGGGCTTTGATATCGTCTCTGGCGGTGAGCTCGAGCGCGTGCTGGTTGCTGCGCCGGAGGCAATCGGCCGCGTCGTCTTCTCCGGCGCAGGCAAGACGGCTGCTGAGATCGATCAGGCGCTTTCGCTGGGCATTCTCGAGTTCAACGTCGAGAGTCAGGCGGAGCTGGAACTGTTGGGCGTTCGTGCCGCCAAGCTCAAAAAGCGGGCCCGCTTTGCCCTGCGCGTGAACCCCGACGTCTTTGCCGAGACCCACCCCTATATCTCCACTGGCCTGCGCGAGCACAAATTCGGCGTCGATATTCGTCAGGCGCTGGCCATTTACAAGAGCGCGGCACGCAATCGTTGGCTTCAGGCGCACAGCGTCAGCGTTCATATCGGTTCGCAAATTCGCTCCGCCGACCCGTTTGGTGCGGCCATGCAGCGGGTGGCCAAACTGGCGCGGCAATTGCAGCGCGCGGGCATTCCGCTCACTGCCCTCGATGCCGGAGGTGGGCTGGGCATCGACTATCATATGGGCAGCTTTGACGCCGCAGCCAAAGTGGCCGAGTACGCCGCCGCTATCGAAAAATCCCTGGCTGGCTTTGAGGGCCGCCTGATGATCGAGCCGGGGCGCTTCATTGTCGCGCAGGCCGGTGCGCTGGTCACGCGCGTGCTTCAGGTCAAGCGCAACGGCAAAAAGACCTTCGTAATTACGGATGCGGGAATGAACGACCTGATCCGCCCCGCGCTCTACCAGGCTCATCATGAGATTGTGCCGCTGCGGCCTCGCACCGGGAAATCCAAAATCGTCGATGTGGTGGGACCAATCTGCGAGTCAGGCGACTTCTTCGCCCACGACCGCAAGCTCGCTCCCATCGAGCCCGGAGACCTGATCGCGCTGCTCGACGCCGGAGCTTACGGCATGGCGCAGAGCTCCAACTACAACACGCGCCTGCGCCCGGCCGAAGTCCTCGTCGAGGGCGCAAAGGCTCGGCTCATCCGCCGCCGCGAAACCATGGCCGACCTGCTTGCGCCGGAGACGATGTAACCTCGACAGTTTGCAAGAACGTCACTCCAAAAACCCGTGCACCCTCAGCCCTGATAAGGTATTTGGCGAGGTATTTTTCCAATGCAAGCGGGAATGAAAGTAGTTTGTACGCTGATGGTTGCGGGACTCACGCTGGGGCTTTCTACGATGGCGGAAGCCGACCCCATGACGGTAAAGATCGAACAAGGCAAAGTGCGCGGCAAGACCATCAACGACGGCAAGGTCAAGGCATTTCTGGGGCTGCCTTACGCCGTGCCTCCCGTGGGCGATCTTCGCTGGAAAGCCCCTCAGCCACCCTCCACGTGGAAGGGCGAACGCGATGCCACCAGTTTCGGCGCACGCTGCGCTCAGGGCCACGTCTACGACGACATGATCTTCCAGGATCACGGCGAGAGCGAAGACTGCCTGTTCCTGAACGTCTACGCGCCAGCCGGCGCGACTGCCCATAGCAAGCTGCCGGTCATGTTCTGGATTCACGGCGGCGGTTATGGGGCTGGCGCTAGTTCGGAGCCGCGCCACAACGGTGATTTTCTTCCCACTAAGGGCGTGGTCTTGGTCACAATCAACTACCGGCTAGGAGTCTTCGGATTTCTGGCTACAGAGGATCTGGCCAAAGAGGCCAATGGCGCATCAGGCAACTATGGACTGCTTGACATGGTAGCCGCCCTCCAATGGGTTAAAGCCAATATCGTAAAGTTCGGCGGCGACCCGGACAATGTGACTATCTTTGGCGAGAGCGCCGGTTCCTTTGCTGTGAGTGTCCTGATGGCTTCGCCCATGGCCAGGGGGCTTTTCCAAAAGGCCATCGGAGAAAGCGGCTCGGCCTTTGCCAACATGCCGCCAATCGGCACGCTTGAAGCGAAGGAAAAGAAGGACGGCGCGTGGGTTGCTTCCCTCGGCGTCAGCTCAACCCAGGAGTTGCGTACTTGGTCCACCGAGAAAATTCTGGAAGCCGCCAACGGGAAGCTCAAGTACGGCAATCCGCCCTATGTAGACGGCAGGCTGCTCACCGAGCCGGTAGAAGCGACGTATGCCGCCGGGAAGCAGGCGCATGTGCCGCTGCTGGCCGGATGGAATCGTGACGAGGACCGCTCCCTTGCCAACGGCATGACGGTCGAGAAATGGAAGGCTTATGCGGATGAGCATTTCGAGGAGGGCGCTGAGGAGTTCCTGAAACTGTATCCGGGCGAGACCGACGAGCAGGCCGCGCGCTCGGCTGCCGACTATGGCGGCGACAAATTCATCGCCTTTGGAGCATGGAAGTGGATTGAGGCGCACCGAACAACTGGGATGTCGCCGGTCTACCGTTATCACTTTGAGCTAGCAGCCCTGCCCAGCAAATACCATCCAATCGTCGCCGCATTCCACTCAGACGACATCGAGTATGTCTTCGGCACGCTGGACACGCGGCCCGGTGAAACCATCCGCCCGGAGGACCGCAAGCTGAGCGAGCAGATGATGAGCTACTGGACCAACTTCGCCAAGACCGGCGACCCCAACGGACCGGGGCTGCCTGAGTGGCCGAGGTATGGCAAGGACGATGAGCTGCTCCATCTCGACAGCACAATCACGTCCAGCCCGGACACACTGCGCCCGCGTTATGAATTCCTTCTGAGGGGAATGCCGCCCGAGTTGTGAGCTGTCGGTGATCGGTTGCTTTAGTGGTTAACCCCAGCGGCATCGGCAAAACCGGCGGATTGCACCGGAGGAATGGTGCTAGCCGGGGGCGGTTCGCCAAAGGAGGAGTTCTTGGCGTTGATCGCGTTGGAGTAGTCGGGGCCGAGGCCCAGCTTCTTGATGGCGCGGGAGTCGGGCATCAGCTTGGTCTGCCAGCCCTGGTCAGCCTGATACTTCTGCATCGCGGCTTCGGTCGCAGAGTCCCACTGGCCGGTGGCTTCGCCGGTCAGGTAGTGTTCGCGAATCAACGCCTGTTGAATCTCCGTAACGCGCGCCGGTTCAATGGCTTGCTGGCCATGCAGCTTGTGCGATTTGGTCGCTCTGTGGAGACTGTGCGAGTGACTATGGGAGTGGCTCCGGTGGGTTGTCGTGGCCAGAGCCGGTGACGCGATCAGCGCCACGGAGAAGACGAATGCCGCGCTTGCCCGGATAATGAACACGCTGTACCCACTTTGGAAAACGGAGTTGCCGGTCGATTTACCTTAAATTTTAACGGAATGTGACTCTTGTAACAATAAAAAACGACGTGATGTTGAGAATCCGTCCATTTGCGGAAAATTGCGCCGGCTGTGGGAAACCGCAGCCGGCGCAATTTTGAAAGCTACTCCAGCGTGCCGCCCAGGTAATTCAGTCCGCTGTCGGGACGACGCGGATCGATCACCTCGAAGACCACATCGTCGCCGGTCTTCAACTTGCTCACCACAGCATCGAACTGTTCCTTGGTGGCGGTCGGCTGTTTGTTGATGCGGACGATTACCAGCCCGGGTTCGAGCTGCTGCAGGTCGGCAAACGAGCCCGAGCGCACGGACTGAACGACCACGCCGGGAGTATGCAACTTGGCTACGGTCGAGGGAGAAGCATCGCGGACCACGATGCCCAGCTTGGCTTCGCCGGCGTCGCCCTTGTCGTCCGGGCTAACCTCGGCTTGCTGGCCGGTCAGGTCCGCAAACACCTTGTCGCGGTCCCCGATGGTGATCGTCGTGTCGCCTTGCTTGCCGTCCCGCAGGTAGCCCAGGCGGATGGTCGAGCCCGGCCGGCGGCTGGCAATCTCATTCACCAGATCGTCGCCGTCCTTGATCGAGCGGCCATCGATCGTAGTGACGATGTCGCCCACCTTGACGCCGCCCTTGTCCGCGGGGCCACCGGGGCGAACCCGCTGCACCAGTACGCCATTTTTGAATCCGTAGACACGATTGACCGCGCCCGGCAGACCTTCCTTGAATTCGATGCCGATGGAACCACGCGTCACCTTGTGGCTGGGGCTGATCAGGTCGTTATAAATCTCCACCACGGTGTTCGACGGCATGGCAAAACCGATGCCCTGGTAGCCATTCGATTGCGTGTAAATAGCCGTATTCACGCCGATGACTTCGCCGTTCATATTCAGCAGAGGCCCGCCGGAGTTGCCGGGATTGATGGCCGCGTCAGTCTGGATGAAGTGCTGGAACTGGCCAGGCGCGCCGCCGTCGATGGTGCGGTGCTTGGCAGAGATGATGCCAGCTGTAACGGTCTGCGAAAGTGCGAAGGGGCTGCCAATGGCCTCCACCCAGTCGCCTACCTCGGCGGTGTCGGAGTTGCCCAGCTTAACGGTCGGCAGCGGGGTGCTGGTGTCAATCTTGATCACCGCCAGATCGGTGGCCTTGTCAAAGCCGATCACGCGCGCCGGCCTTCCCAGATCCTGGGTATCGGGGTCGGACGAGAGCTTGACGTAAATCTTGTCGGCCTTCTCGATCACATGATTGTTGGTGATGATGTAGCCCTTGGGATCGACGATGAAGCCGGAGCCGAGGGACTCGCGCACCTGGCCGTCGTCGCCGCCTTCCGCGCCATCCGGCCCGCCGGGAATCTGGCCGCCAAAGAACCGGTTGAAGAAGTCCTGGAAGTTACCTTGTCCCTGCCCCTGCTGCGGCTGATCGTTGTCCTGATCGTCGTCGCCCGGATTCTGCGGATTAGGCTGAACGCGCATATGGGGATTGCGTCGGCCCTTGTTCTCCGATTGCTTGGGCAGCGTCTGTGTGTTGATATTCACAACCGCCGGTCCAACTAAATGCGCGATCCTGACGAAATCGTTGGGCGGAACCGTGGAGTTGGCAACTTTGAGGGGAGTGGCGTCGGCGCTGTCGGTCTGCTTCTCCTGCCCGCGGACCCCGTGAGCAGCGAAGGAACCGGCCACAATGGCAGCCGAGAGAGTCGCAAGCACGACAAATGCTGAAGCGAGACGGCGAGAACGTAGCCGTTCAAAGAAGGATTTCATGGGTTCGATGACCTCGTAAGTTAACCAGCCAGCGGGCTGGATTGTTGATTGCTCCAACTACAAGTATAGCCAGTGGCGGGCAAACCCGTCTGGCTGGCCCAGTCCTGGCGCGTGCGCAAGGCAACGCCGCATGGCGCGTAGATGCGTGCATCGTTCACGCGCGTCCTGGATACGGCAATCGGAACAACCGTTCCTTCGCTATAGACGCGGGCGCACGCCAAAAGGTCGCGAAGGGCCGTTGAAGCATCCGCATAGGAGGGAGCCCCGGCAACCCATCCCTACTTCGCATTCCCTGAGAATGACCCGATGCAGTCCCCGTTGAAACTGCCCTAGCCATGCGGCGCACTCCGGACCCGAGAGGCAAAATCAGCGCAGCTTGCCAATATCCGGGCGATACGTTGGGTCCAATGCACTGCGAACCCGCTCTTCTTCAATCCCCCTACGGCTTCTCGGCTAGCTTGATTCGTCCCAGATCGAGTCCGAACTCCGGCTTCTCCCGCGTGCCGTTGATACGAATCGGGATCTCTGTCCCGGCCCCATCCTTTTTGAAATGCCGGTCCAGCGGTGACAGCAGCAATCCCTTCCAGCCTCCCACCATCTCAGAAACCGTGGCCTGCATCTTCGCAGTACCCGCAAAGTCCAGCGCGCCACCTTCCACGCCATACGTGCCCTTCAGTTGGATCGCCACCCCCGGCACTGTATACGTCAGCGACGGCAGCGTCACAACACCGCCCGCCATCTGGAATTCTCCTTCCATCCGCGAGTCCACGGTGGCCGCATCCATCTTCTTCGCTTCCTTGGGCTGCCCCAGCCCGCGCTCGCTCAGCCCGGCGATGCGGTCCTGAATCGTCTTGCTGCTGAACTGCGCCTGCGCCAGCACAAAACTTCCATCCAGACTCATCCGCTCGTGTACGTGCGCCGCGCCCGGAGGAATGTGCAGCGCGGCCTTCACTGCAACCGCGCCAGTGAGCAGAGGCGCGCCCGACCGAGTCGCCAACAGGAGAAAATCCTCAATCCTCCCCCGGTCCACGTTTACGTTCAGGGCAATGTCGTGTCCCACGCTTTGCCGCACGCCGCCAGGCCCCGCAACCATGACCCGCACAACCTGCCCCTGAGTCGTAAAGTGCGAGTGCCCCAGAATCGCTTCCACAGGCTCAAGCCATGTGTCGCCGTTGGTCCCGTCCACCTTAGCGTGAAACTTGGTGTACAGCGGCAGCGCATGGTCGAAAGGCCTCAGTTGGAAATCCGGCGTTTCCGTTTCCCCATCCACCGTCAGATCCCGCAGCGTCCCTTCAAAATGCCCGGTAGACGACAGAATCCCCGCAATCTCCTTAAAATTGCCCAGGTCCGCGTGATCGAACTTGTAGCCGCCGGCGAGGGGGATTTCGCCGAGGTCTGCCCCATTCCACGGACCCACGCTCCCGGTCGTGTGGATGGTTCCCACCGGCCGCGGATTGGTTAGCTCGGCGTCGAAGCCCATCGGCCCAGTTGAGCCGATTTTGTTCAAATTGAAGTGAGCGATTGCAATCTCCATCGGCAGCTTCCCCGGCTTGCTTGTCTCCAGCATCAGATGCGCCCCATTGCACTCGATGCTATCCACCTCAAACCGCAGCAACGACGCGCCTCTCCTGGGCTGCTCAGCTCCAGCGGAGCCATGATCGAAGTGCGACTTCGGCGGTACGTCCACCTCCAACCCCTTCAACAGCACCGTCGAAACATGTACGGGCTTGCCCGCCTCGTAGCGCAGCGGCGCATGAAACCGAAACTCTGCCAGCCGGATCAGCGGCTGTGCCGGCTCCGCCGATGCAACGCTCGTCGATTCCGCAGTTTCTGGAACTGTAACCCCCTCGGCCTTTGCCGACGGCCAGATCCGCAGCCCCTTGCCCTCGGCCCACACTCCCCATCGGCCATCCAACTCGTTACCCAGCGAAAGATGAAAGCTGTCCAGCTCCACTCGCGCACGAAACCGCTCCTGCAAAGCCTCGACAATCCGGGTACGCATGAAAGGCTCAGCGCGATGTGCCAGCACGGCCACCATCGCAGCCAGCCCTGCCAGCACGGCCAGCAACCCGCCGCCAACCCATGCCAGCCACCGATGCCTGCGCCGGAAAGATATACGATCTTTCACCAAAACCGCCTCCCGATTGGTTTCCATTGTCGCAGAGCTTCTCTCTAGCCCCTGTTTCTAATTGCACGCCCAATGCCGTAGACTTCATTACACAGATGCAAGCGCATATTGAAAATCTCGTAAAGCTGCAAAACGTGGATCTGGAGCGAACCCGCCTCTCCCTCGCCTCGCGCGGGCTGCCCGTTGAAGTTGCACAGGCTGAGGCCGCTCTCGCTGAGGCAGAGCGCACTTCCTCTGAAGCCTCCGGCGCGCTCAGCCGCGAGGAATCTCTCCGCACGCGCCTCGATCGCGAGATCGCTACCCATCGCCAAAAGGCAGCCCGCTTCCGCATCCAGCTCGATTCGGTCAAGACCCCCGAGCAGGCCCAGGCCATCGAACACGAGATCGCCTTTGAAACCTCAGAGGCAGACCGCCTGGAAGTCGAAGAGTTCAACAGCCTGGAGCGTACTGAGGCCCAGGAATCCGCACTTGCCGCCGCCCGCGCCCTCGTCGAGTCCTTCGCTGGCGCCCTGGACAAAACCCGCGCCCGCGCCGCGCTCCGTCAGCAGGAGTTTGCCGCCGAACTGGCCACATTGAACATCGAGCGCGATGCCCTGCGTCCGCTCATCGAGCCTGAGGCGCTGATCCGCTACGACCGCCTCTCAGGCTCCCGCGGCACTGGCTTGGCTCGCGTTGACAACCAGCAATGCACCGGCTGCCGCATGGGCGTTCGGCCCCAAATGTGGAACCAGCTTCGCGAGGGCGAACTGCTCACCTGCGACAGTTGCGGCCGCCTGCTCTACTGGGACCCGGCCATGGCCCCCGCGCCTCCACCTCCTAAATCTCCGAAGACCGCGCCCGCCGCGAGAGCGCGCGTTCAAAAAACCCATCCTGCCGGAGCCTAGAGGATCTGCAATGCAGCGCATTTGTGTGGATATGGATGAAGTCATGGCGGATACGCTCGCCGAACACCTGCGCCGCTACAACCAGACCTTCGACGAGGAAGTTACCACGCAGGACCTCGCTGGCAAGGGCCTTTGGGAAGTCGCACCCGTTGATCGCCAGCAGCAGCTTCGCGCCTTCCTTGACGCAGAAGACTTTTTTGAAGATCTGGCTCTGATGCCCGGCGCGCAGCAGGTGCTCAAAGACCTCTCAGCCCGCTTTGAAGTCTTTATTGCCACGCAGGCCATGACTGTTCCCAATTCGCTCGGCCCCAAGTACCGCTGGCTTCAGCGCCATTTCCCCTTCATTCCACCCACGCATTACGTCTTCTGCGGCAACAAGTCCATCCTGCGCGCCGACTACCTCATCGACGACCTGCCCCGCAACCTGCTCCGCTTTGAAGGCCAGGGCCTGCTCTATACCGCCCCCCATAACCTGGACGCCACCGGCTTCGTCCGCGTAGATAACTGGCAGCAGGTCGCAGAGTACTTCGCCACGCAGCCCGGCTAACAGTCTACCCACCGATAGACTGCGGCGACTGTATATGGGAATCTGGCGGCGAGCACGCCAGTAAAACCGCTCTGGAGAGCCGCGTTCCTCAGATGCGCAATTTACAGCTGGGTTCTAACTCCGAATCAAGCGAGTAAAGAGTTACCTCATTCCGGCTTGCCCACTGTCTTTTCCGTATAGGCCTTCTGCAAAATGAAAAACGCCGCCTTTTTCTGTCCCTGATCGGAGATCAATCCCTTGCGATTGAACTCATCCTGAATGCCCGCCAAAGGTCGGTTCGGTGAGCGAAAATCCATCAGAATCCATGGGCTCATCCCTCGCAGTTGCGGAATCCGGTTGAGCATGCCAAGCTGATGGCGATAAATGTTGGCCTGGTATTCCTCGGTCCAGCGCTCTTCGTCGCCGCCGTGCAGTCCGGCCTTGGCGTCGCCGCCGAGCTCGCTCATAATCAGGGGTTTCTGGTAGGCGATACGCCAGTCGGTGATGTCCGCGGCCTCTGGCTTCTGCTCATACCAGCCGATGTATTCGTTCGTGCCGATCACGTCCAGGGCCTCGCCCAACTTGTCGTCCACTATCTTGGTGTGCCCTTCCGCACGCACCAGCAGCGCCGCCGTAATCAGCCGCGTGGGATCGAGCTCCCGGGCATGAGCGGCCTCGGCTTCGATAAAGCGTGTGCGCGCCTCAGTGTTGGGCGTCTCATTGGCCATCGACCACAGAATGATCGCGGCATGATTCCGTGAAGTACCAATCTCCTCGTCCAATTGCTGCTCGGCCTTGGCCAGCACCTTGGGATCTTCCCATTGGATTGCCCAATAGACCGGATTCTCCGACCACACCAGCAGTCCCATCCGGTCGGCCGCGCGCAGCATGGTCTCGTCGTGAGGATAGTGAGCCAGCCGCACAAAGTTGCAGCCCAGCTCTTTGGCCCAGCCCAGCAGCGTCTCCGCGTCCTTGTCCGTATTCGCGCGTCCCGTACGATAAGGCGCCTCGGCGTGGATAGAGATGCCGCGCAGAAAGATGGGCTTGCCATTCAGCAGGATTTCTGTGCCGCGCGTTTCGACAGTGCGAAAGCCTATAAGGTCTTCAATTGAATCGTCGCCAGCGTGGATCACGACCTTGTAGAGCTTGGGTGTCTCCGGCGACCAGCGCTCGAGGTCAGAAACAACTAGATGAACCTGCGCGCGCCCATCCTCGGCAAGAACACCAGACCCGGTGGATTTGAGTTCGGGGATTTCCACCTCAACCTTGTCGCCAGTATGCCCGCCCGCGACGTGGACCCAGCCCTCGATGTGCGGGAGATTCATGTTTCCGTCCGGTATGGTATCCGAAGCCCTCGCAAGATGCACATCGTACTGATCGATAAATGTCTCCGGCACCTCGATCAACGAAACCGCCCGCGTGAGCCCTCCATAGTTCCACCAATCCGTTTCAAGGGTGGGCACGTTGTCCTCATGGCGTGTGTTGTCCACGGCAGCCACCACGAAGTTGTTGCCTGTATGAACTGCCGCTGTCACCTCGCAGTTGAAGCTGGTGTAGCCACCTTCGTGCTCGCAGACCTTCTGCCCGTTCACCCAGAACCACGACCTATAGTTGGCCGCGCCCACATGCAGAAAAACCCGCGTGTGCTCCTTGGGCTGGTAGGTGAAGTCGCGCTCATACCAGACCGGCCCCTCATAGTAGAGCAGCGACTCGCGCTGCGTGTTCCAGTCGCCCGGCACTTTGAGCTTCGGCGCCTTGGAAAAGTCGTACTCGGTGGGGTGGGTATCGCCCGGCTGGGCCTTTCGGTTGAGAAAGAAGCCGTCCTTTTTCACCTCGTGGTGAAAGCTGAAAAGCCCAGAGAAATAAGGATCGACGATCGTGGCCCAATCGCCGTCGAGCGAAATGGCAGGCCGCCGGTCTGCGCCGGTCAGCACGATGGGCGCGGGCGACGGGGCTGGTGTTGCCAAGGCGGAATGGGCGGTGAAAAGCACGGCAGCTACAGCAACCAGGCGGACAAACGGATGCGTCATTCCAGAGCCTCGAAGATAGGGATTGAGCTGGAGCCGCTGCCGCACTTCAACGTGCGCCGGCGTCGGTTCCGGGCGAACTAGCCATCTTATCGTTTCGCGGAGCTGCGTGCATATCGCCTTCTCCGCTGGGTGCGGATATGGTTATCCACTATGTTGGATAGTCAGGCTGGACTGACTGTAGCAATTGCGTTGAAATGGCCGTCTGCTGTGGTATCCCTGTCGAGCTTCCTCGCTTTAGAATCTCTGCATGTCTAAAAGAAGCACCTTGATCGAGAAGCTCGTCTTCACACAGCATCTCAGCGTCGAGGAACGCAAAAGTTTAGGGTCCGAGCCGGTCTTAAAGTCCGAAATCGCATCGAAGATCCTAAGTGCGCTTGAGACCTATGACAGATTTCCGCTCAGCGCAGCACCATGGAGACCTGGCGAGTGTGTTTTCGAGGGTCTCTTCCTTGAGGTGATTCCGGATGGAACGGTACGGCTCTGGTGGCAGCGGGCACTTGCAAAAAATCCCTATCAAATTGCGGGGCAAGGGTGCATGGATTTCACAGACTCCACCCAAGCCATCGAGGAGTTCATCGCGAAAGAGTGGACAAAAGGGGATATTGACGGGGTTCCGTTTGCGAATTAATTCAGATCTATACAAGACAAAGGGGACAACCCCTGCGGCTGTCCCCTCTTCTTTAGAAATGTAATGGTCGTCTTCTCGTTCCTACGATCCCAGATACATCACATGAACATAGGTGCCGAGCCGCGTGTTGTAGGCCAGATACCAGCCGATGTGATCCGGATCGTCGTAGATCACGATGTTGTCGGAGTCCCACAGCCAACCATCGACAAAGCCGACGTCAAAGGGCGCCACACTCCAGTACCAATTGTTGAACCAGAAGCGGCCGGGGCCTCCGCCGCCAAGGCGCCACATATGTTCGCGACCAAAGCCGCCGGTAAAGCGGCCGTGTTCAAAAGGATGATCCATGTGATAATTCGCGTCGCCGCGGCCGGTGTCGTGGCCGACCCAGACCTTCCCATCTACATGCGGGACGTTGGGGTGGCCATCGTGGTCGCTATAGTTGCGCTTGGGATCGGGCGCTTGCGGCGTGCCGTGAAACGCGCCAGGCCCATGCGCCGGAATGGCTTGATGAGCTCCGCCGCCTGCGCCGCCCTCGTGGTGCTGGGCAAACGCCGGAACCGCAAGCACGAGCAATGTGGCAAAAGCTGCCTGAATCAGTTTCATAGAATACCTCCGGATGCCCTCGGGGTAAACAGCCAATCTCGGCTGCCCTTTTCCCCTTGGTGGGTCATCTCCAACTACATTAGATACAACCCAGTAGCCCCGCGCAAGTTGCGGTCCGAAGAATTCCTGAACAGCCTAAGCCCCCACGGCCACCGGAGTTCGCCGCCACGCATACAGCGGGAACTGGTTGGCCAGCTCCGCCACTTCGCCGCGAATCCGTTCCAGCGCCGCATCGTCGTTGCGCGCGTCCAGAGCCTTTGAAATCC
>Ga0302320_10013114_pt1 | contig 17346 bp, 18 predicted proteins | sample Bog_T0_3_FD_202130 | JGI IMG/M metagenome (GOLD analysis project Ga0302320, IMG submission 202130) | Peat permafrost microbial communities from Stordalen Mire near Abisko, Sweden - Bog_T0_3 | ecosystem: Environmental > Terrestrial > Soil > Wetlands > Peat | place: Sweden: Abisko, Stordalen Mire...
GCCGAGTTTAGCACAATTCCGCACAGCCGATGCGCGAAAGCGTCGATTGCTGTGCAAGGAATCATTGCGCATAAATCCAGGAACGACAGGCCTCGGGGAGAGCGAGCCATGATCGAATACGGGCATTTCATCGGCGGCAAGCGCGTCGCCGGCAATTCCGGCCGGGCCAGCGACGTGTTCCAGCCGATGGACGGGACCGTGCGCGGTCGTGTGGCGCTCGCCTCCAAGGCCGAATTGCGCGCGGCGGTCGACAACGCCAAGGCGGCGCAGCCGGCCTGGGCGGCGATGAACCCGCAGCGCCGCGCGCGCGTGCTGATGGCGTTCAACGCGCTGATCGGCAGGCACATGGACGAACTCGCCGACATTCTCGCCCGCGAGCACGGCAAGACGCTGATCGACGCCAAGGGCGACATCCAGCGCGGCGTCGAAGTGCTCGAAGTGGCGTTCGGCGTCGCACACCTGACCAAGGGCGAATTCACCGACGGCGCCGGCCCCGGCATCGATTCCTATTCGATGCGCCAGCCGCTCGGCGTCGTCGCCGGGATCACGCCGTTCAACTTCCCGGCGATGATCCCGCTGTGGAAGCTGGCGCCGGCCATCGCCTGCGGCAACGCCTTCATCCTCAAGCCTTCCGAGCGTGACCCGGGCGTGCCGATGCGGCTGGCCGAGCTGTTTGTCGAAGCGGGCGGGCCGCCCGGAATCCTCAACGTCGTCAATGGCGACAAGGAGGCGGTCGACGCCATCCTCGACGATCCCGACATCAAGGCGGTCGGCTTCGTCGGCTCGACTCCGATCGCCGAATACATCTACGCGCGCGGCTCCGCGGCGGGCAAGCGCGTGCAATGCTTCGGCGGCGCCAAGAACCACATGGTGGTGATGCCCGACGCCGACCTGGATCAGGCGGTCGACGCGCTGATCGGCGCCGGCTACGGCGCGGCGGGCGAGCGCTGCATGGCGGTTTCGGTCGCCGTGCCGGTCGGCCAGAAGACCGCCGACGAGCTGGTCAAGCGGCTGATCCCGCGCGTCGAGGGGCTGAAGGTCGGCCCGTCGACCGATTCCAGCGCCGATTTCGGGCCGCTGGTGACGCGCGCCCATCTCGACAAGGTCAAGGGCTACATCGATCTCGGGGTGAAGGAAGGCGCGAAGCTCCTGGTCGACGGTCGCGGCTTCACCATGCAGGGCTACGAGAACGGCTTCTATACCGGCGGCAGCCTGTTCGATCATGTCACGAAAGACATGCGCATCTACAAGGAGGAGATCTTCGGCCCGGTGCTGTCGGTCGTGCGCGCCGGCGGCTACGAGGAAGCGCTCGGCCTGTGCAACGACCACGAATACGGCAACGGCGTCGCAATCTTCACCCGCGACGGCGACGCGGCGCGCGACTTCGCTTCGAAGGTCCAGGTCGGAATGGTCGGCGTCAACGTGCCGATCCCGGTGCCGGTCGCCTACTACACCTTCGGCGGCTGGAAGCGTTCCGGCTTCGGCGATCTCAATCAGCACGGTCCCGACGCCTTCCGCTTCTACACGAAGACCAAGACGGTGACGTCGCGTTGGCCGTCAGGGGTCAAGGAGGGCGCGAGCTTCGTCATCCCGACGATGAATTGACGGAAAGCCGGCGTCGCCAGCGTGTCCCGCGCCAGCGCGTAAGACCTTGTCTGAACAGACGTTCAGAAAACCACGCGCTGATCGCGATATTTTTACTGCGGCGATCCAAAGGGCGCCGGACCGCCGTTTTTCTGGCTCACGCTCGCCGGGTTCTCGAACGAGCATCCGTCTCGAGCGTCGGGGAGACGACAATCTCCGACGCAGCGAATAACGGCGCCGGCGATCGGCGCAAAGCGTGAGCTGGAGGAAGTGATGAACGGAACTTTCAAGAAAACCGCCGTCGCCGCGGTGGCGGCGCTCGCCCTCGGGGCCGGAGTGATCGCGACGAGCGCGCCCGCCGAAGCGGGGCCGCCGCCGGTCTGGCACCATGGCGGCTATTACGGCGGCCATTGGCGCGGCGGCTGGTGGGGCCCGGCGGTCGGCCTCGGCATCCTCGGCGGCCTGGTGGCCGGCGCGGCGGTCGCCAATTCCGGCCCCTACTATGGTCCCGGCCCCAATTACGGCCCCAGCCCCTACGGCGCCTCCTGCTGGCAGCCGCGTCCGATCTATGACGCATGGGGCCGCTACGTCGGCACGCGCAACGTCAACGTCTGCTACTGAGCCGGCGCGCGCCGCGGTCCCCTCCCTCCGCGGCGCTGGGCCTTAACAGCCGTCGGCTTTCGGACCGTCGTCCTCCCCCGAGGCGGCCCGAGCGAGAGGTCCCGCTCCCCGAGCGGGACCTCTTCGTCGTTCAGACCAGCGCGAAGCGCTGCAAGGCCTCGGCCTGCCGCGCCGCCATCGCCGCGGCGTCGAAGCCCGCGATCGTCTCCTCGAACAGGCGATGGAAATTGAGTTCCGCGCCGAGCCGCAGGAAGGCGCCCCCGAGGCCGATCGCGGCGCGGTCCATGAAGACGAATTCGCGCGGCACCTTCAGCGCGCCGCCCTGCGCCTTCAGCGCCTGCATCACCGTCGCGATCTCGCGCCTTCCGTATTCGCCCGGCTTGACGCCGTCGGCGATGCTGCGGACGCGATCGTCGGTCAGCGGGCCGTAGATGAAGCGCGCCCAGATGTTGAGCGCGTCGACGGTTGCGCGCGACAGATTGACGAAGCCCCAGCTCTCATAAGCGTGGACGACGCGGCCTTCGTCGCCGTCGGCGAGGCCGCGGTAGAGTTCGACGACGCCGCCGACGAAGGTCGGCGGAAAGATGCGCACGCAGCCGTAGTCGTAGAGGTTGATCGCCTCGACTTCGCGTGCGTCCTCAGGCCCGCGCATGACCACCGAATAATTGCCGAGATGCGGATCGCCGTGGATGACGCCGAAGCGGGAGAACGGCCGCCACCACGCCTCGAACAGGCCGAGCGCGATCGCGTTGCGGGTCGCCGCCCCGGCGCGATCGAAGCGCGTCACCGGCTCGCCCTCCAGCCATTCCTGGGTTAGCAGCCGGCGCGTCGAAAGCGCCTCGAACACCGCCGGGACTCGCACCCGCGGCCGGTCGGCGAGCATCGCGCCGTAGAGCCGCGTCAACTTGGCCTCGCGCTCGTAGTCGAGTTCCTCGCGCAGGCGGGCGGCGATTTCGATTGCGATCTCGGAAGCGTCGATCGCCGGCCCCATCCGGCGGTGGAACTTGAGCAGGAATTCGAGCTGGCCGATGTCGACCTCGACGGTCGAGGCCATGTCCGGGTATTGCAGCTTGCACGCGAGGTCTTCGCCTTCGAGGCCCTTGGCGCGATGGACCTGACCGAGCGAGGCGGCGGCGGCCGGCGCGAGGTCGAATTCGGCGAAGCGGGCGCGCCAGTCGGGGCCGAGCTCGGCTTGCATGCGGCGGCGGACGAACGCCGCCCCCATCGGCGGGGCCTGAGATTGCAGGCTGATGAGCTGCTCGGCGTAATCGGCGGGCAAAGCCTCGGGAATGGTCGCCATCATCTGGGCGACCTTCATCAGCGGCCCTTTCAGCGTTCCGAGCGCCTGGGCGAGGTCGCGCGCAGTGTCGGCGCTCTCGCCGCCGACCAGCCGCCGCGCGCCGGCGCGCGCTGCAAAGGCGCCGGCGCTGACGCCGAGATTGGCGTAACGTCGCGCCCGCGCGGTGAAACGATCGGCTTCGTCGTCTTGCGCCATCCGCTCCTCGAGACCCGACCGCCAGGGCGATCGCCGCCGGCCGCGGCCGTCTTCTACGCCAAGGATTGGGGCGCGGGCGAGGCGTTTCTATCGGGCGATCGCGTCAGGTCGGCGCGGCGAAGCGCACACGGCAGCCGCCGAGAGGCGAATCCTCGATCGTCAGGGTCGAGCCGTATTGCGCGAGCACGTCGGCGACGATCGCCAGGCCGAGGCCGGTGCTCTCGTCGTCCTCGCCGCTCGTCGGCTCGCCGCGGCGCGGCGCGGCGGCCCGCACCGCCTCCGGCGCGCCGGGACCGTCGTCGTCGACGATGAACTGCGCCGCGCCGCCGCGCCATTCGGAGAGCACCCGCACCTGCGACTTCGCCCATTTGCGCGCATTGTCGAGCAGGTTGCCCATCACCTCGCCGAAATCGTCGGAATCCATGCGCGGCCTGAGCGCCGCGTCGACGCGGTTGTCCCAGGCGATGCCTTCGCCGTGCGGCATGCGGCCGACAAGGTCGATCAGCCGCTCGACCGACCGGCGCGCGTCGGTCAGCGTGCCGGCCGCCGCCGTCGCGCCGATGGTGCGCGCGCGCGCGAGCTCCCGGTCGACATGGCGGCGCATCAATTCGACCTGCTGCTTGACCAGCGCCGCCGATTCGAAACTGCCGGCCGCCTCGAGCCGCCGCGCCTCGCCCTGCAGGATGGTCAGCGGCGTCTTGAAGCCGTGGGCGAGATCGCCGGCGCGGTCGCGCGCTTTGTGGACGAGCTGCTCCTGACGGTCGAGCAGGCGGTTGAGGTCGCTCGCCAGCGGCGCGACTTCGAGCGGGAATCCGCCGGCGAGGCGCGGTTTGGCGCCGCGGTGGACGCGCGCCAGCTCGTCGCGCAGGCGGGCGAGCGGCGACAGACCGACGCTCGCCTGCAGCCAGGCGCCGGCGAACAGCACCAGGCCGATCAGCGCGAGAGCAATCCCGACGTCGGTGGCGAACGAGCGTCTCAGCGCGTCGATCGGCGCGGTGTCGAGCGCCACGGCGAGGCGGAAGACGCGCGGCGCGCCGTCGCCCTCGAAGCGCACGTCGCGCTCCATCATGTAGACGGTGGAATCGTTGGGCCCGCGCCGTTCGATCGCCTGCCCGGTCGGCGACATATGGACCGTCGCGGTCGGCCCGAGATCCTCGTCCCACAGCGAGCGCGAGCGCATCCACACCCTGTCGCCTTCGGCGACGCGCCAATAGGCGCCGCTGGCGGGCAACTGGTAGCGCGGGTCGGTGAGGTCGTGGACCAGCATCGGCTTGTGGTCGTCGCCGAGCGCGACCGCGCCGGCAAGCTCGCGCCAACGCACCTCGAGCTCCTGCTCCATCAGCCGCTCGATGTGGTCCTCGAAGATGTAGCCGAACGACAGACCGGCGACGGTCAGGGTCGCCGCGATCGAAAGGGCGGCGAGCGCCAGCAGCCGCAGGCGCAGCGACGTCGGCCGTCGCTCGGCCGGCGCGGAGGCGCTGGGTTCAACCGCGGATGAGGTAGCCATACCCTCGCTGCGTTTCGATCAGCTCGCCGCCGATTTTCTTGCGCAGTCGGGCGATCAACACCTCGAGCGCATTGGATCCCGGCTCCTGGTCGGCGCCGTAGACGTGCTCGCCGAGCTCGAACTGCGACACCGGCCGACCCTTGTTGTGGATAAGATAGCGCAAAGCGCGGAATTCGAGCAGGGACAGCGAGACCGGCGCGCCGTTGACGGTGGTGATCATCCGCCGCGTGTCGACGCGCAGCGGACCCGCCTCGAGGGTCGGCGTGGTATGGCCGGTCGAGCGGCGGATGATCGCGCCGAGCCGCGCGACCAGCTCCTCCGGCTGGAACGGCTTCGGCAGATAGTCGTCGGCGCCCGCGTCGATCCCGGCGACCCGCTCGGTCCAGGTGCCACGCGCGGTCAGGACCAGGATCGGCGTCGTCACGCCGGCCGCTCGCAACTGGCGGACCACCGACAGCCCGTCGAGCCGCGGCAGTCCGAGGTCGAGAATGATGCCGTCGAAGTCTTCGGTGCCGGCCCGCGACCACGCCTCCTCGCCGTCGGCGACCGTCTCGACGACGTAGCCGGCTTGAGTCAGATGGGCGCTGATCTCAGCAGCGATCTGAGCTTCGTCTTCAACAACCAGTGCGCGCATCAGTGGGACCTGATCGACGTGACATTATTGTGGCCGGCGTCGACGTTGACGTCCCGGTAATAGCCTTGCGGCGTCAGCACGGTGATCGTGTAGTTCCAGGTCCCGACCACGTCGCGGCTGAGCGCGACATTGAGGACGTCGCCAGGCACCGATTTCTCCACTGTCTTGAGCACGCTCGACAGCGGCACGATCTCGCCGCTGCGCACCGCCGCCATCGCCTTATCCTGATCGTTGGGCGATGCTTTGACCTTTCCGGCGAACCAGTTGAATGGCGCGCTGATCGTCGATTGGCCCGTCTTCACCAGGTCGGAGGCGGCGTGCGCCGAGGCCCTTTGCGTGCGTTTGAGAAAAACACGCAAAGGCGCGGTCAGCTTCGTCGCCGAATTCGTCAGCCAGCGCTGCCCGGCGGCGCCGAACCATTGATCGTGCGAGCCCTGCGGATGGGCGGCGCCGTTCGCGTTCGCGCCGCCGTTGTCGTCGCTCGGACTCGTGTCCTGCGCCCATGCCGGCTCGACGCCGACGACGCCGTGCGCGACGGCGATCGTCAACATGACGCCGAGCGCGATGGGCCTGAGCGCCGCAAAGCGAAATCCCAAGGCGGTGAGCTTTCGTGTACGGACCGACAAGACGACTGCGCTCCACTCTAGTGGTTCTCTGCGCCTCGCGACAAGAACACGTTTGACGCCGCCCCCCTGCGGCGCGTGACGCACGCGCGGCTCCCTCCTCCGCTTGCGGGACGGAGGAGGGAGCCCCCGGGGCGTTCTTGCAGGCGCCCCTCGGGCGCGAAATGCGGGAACCGTCACGGCAAGGCGACTGCGGCTACGACGCCAGGACGCTTCCCGATCGCGGCGCCCCCCTCCTGGGAACGCTTGAAGAGGGGGAACACGAAACACGACCGCTGACCGGGCGCGACGCGCCGATCGATTTCCCTTGGGGCTCTCCGCTCATCGGGGGCAAGCGGACGGGTCGATCGAGGGGCGACGTCGATTTGTCGCGGTCCACGCATTTACTGACGCCTCGTTTCTCCCATTTCGCGTCGACCAGCCGTCGACTTCGTCAGGGTTAACGAGCGACGGCCCGCGAGAACCTGACGGTTTGCGTCAGCCGATCGTCAGCTTTGCCGTCGTTGCGCTTGTCGGACCGGCGGCGGCGGTGTTGAAATGTCGGCGAAGGGCCGCGCCGCATGCGCTGCGGCCCGCCGCGGAGGAGGGCGCCATGCATCGCGGCGAGACTCTGCTTGTCTATGAAACGCGCGTCGATTCAACCTGGATCGACGACAACGACCATATGAACGACGCCGCCTACGCGCTGGTCTTCAGTCGCGCGGTCGACGCGCTGATGGACCGCATCGGCCTCGACGTCGCCCAGCGCAAAGCGAGCCGCCGCACGCTCTACACGGCGCAGGCTATGCACAGATATTTTATCGAAGCGGCGCAGGGCGATCCGCTGGCGGTCAGCTTTCGCCTGCTCGAGCATGACGAGAAGCGCATGCGGGTATGGCTGGAAATGTCCGGCCGCGACGGCGTCGCGCTCGCTGTCAGCGAGCAAACCCTGCTGTCGGTCGATCGCAGTGGCGCAAAGCCGCGCGTCGCGGCGTGGCGAGCCGAAACCCGTTCCGCCCTCGACGCGCTCGCCAGGGCGCAGAGCGACCTTGCAGCGCCGCCGCTCGCCGGGCGGGGCGTGACGATGCGCCGCGCATGAAGCGCGCCGGCCTCAGCGCGAGTCGCTGCGCGGGCGGCGCTTCCAGCGGGCGCCGGACTTGAGCGAGCCGCCGAAAACGTAGCGGGCGAGGATGCGCCGGTGGCGCGCAAGATCGCGCGTCCGCGCCGTCTCGGTCGACGGCTCGGCGGCCGGCTTCGGCGGGGCGGTCGGCTTCGGCTCGGGGAACATGAATGCCGTCGACGCCGGGGCGACGGCCGGGGCCGGGGGGCGTCCACGCCGGCGCGGCGCGCGCGTCTTGGTCGGCTTCGCTTTCTCGGCGGCGGCCGCAGGCGCCCGCGCCGGCGCCGGCGTCTCGATCAGGCTCGGCAGGATGCGCCCGGTTGGCCGGGGCGGCTCGCTCGACGCGGCCGGGACGCCCGCCGGCGCAGGCTCGCTCGGCGCGACAGGGACGCGCACTGGCGACGGCTCGGCGGGGACGCGCGGTCCGTCCGCTTTCATCCGGTTGGATTTCAGGGCTTCCTCGGTCCACGAGGACGCAACCTCGCCGGACGGACGCTTTTGCCGCCGGACTTCGACGACGAACGAACGGGGCGGACGCTTCATGACAGGAATGACCTCGGGAGGCTTTCGGCTCGGCTGGGGGCCTGCGAATCGCGGCCAGACCTCGGCCGCAGGCCGCATGCTGGGGGCGCGGGAGAGAAAAATGCAAGCCGCTTCAACGCCGAAAGCGCCACTGCTAACCGGAAGTTAACCCTATCAGGGTCTTTTGCGAATGATTAAACTTCGCTGATGAGCGTTTCCGACGCCGGTCGGCCGCCGCGAGCGCGCGGAATCCCCGGCAGAGCATGAGTCGTGATCGCTGAAACCGTCCTCCGCCCGCCGTCGGCGCGCGCCGTCGAACCATCGCAGAGGCCCAAGTTTCGGCCCATTTCCGGCGCAGACCGCGAGGCGCGCCGCCGGCTGACGGGCCCAAATCTGAAAGCCGCCCCTCCCGCCTTGACGAGGTCCCCAACGCCATGAACGCAACCGACGCCGCGACCGCCGCCGTCGTGGACCCGGAAACCACGCTGATGTCGATGTTCTGGTCGGCGCATATCGTGGTCAAGATCGTGATGCTCGGCCTGCTCGCCGCCTCGTTCTGGAGCTGGACCATCATCGTCAACAAGACGCTGCTGTTCGCGCGATTCCGTCGCGCGATGGAGAGCTTCGAACAGGTGTTCTGGTCCGGCCAGTCGCTCGAGGAGCTTTACAGCGCGCTGTCGCAGCGGCCCAATTCGGGCGCAGCGAGCCTGTTCGTCTCGGCGATGCGCGAATGGAAGCGCTCGTTCCAGACCCCGTCGAGCTCGTTCCAGGGCCTGCACGCGCGCCTCGACAAGGTGCTCGACGTTTCGATCGCGCGCGAAGTCGAACGGCTCGAGTCCAATCTCCTGTTCCTCGCCACCGTCGCCTCGGCGGGCCCGTTCGTCGGCCTGTTCGGCACAGTCTGGGGCATCATGACCTCGTTCCGCTCGATCGCCGCCTCGAAGAACACCTCGCTCGCCGTTGTCGCGCCCGGCATCGCCGAGGCGCTGCTCGCCACCGCGATCGGCCTGTTCGCCGCGATTCCGGCGCTGATCGCCTACAACAAGTTGCAGGGCGACGTGGCGCGCGCGCAGGCGCGGATGGAGAGTTTCGCCGACGAATTCTCGTCGATCCTTTCGCGGCAGATCGACAGCCATCTTTCCAGCGACAAGGCGGCCTGACGGGCGGCGAAAGGAGGTCAGGCCGATGGCGGTCGCGATAGGCGGGAAACGCAGGGCCTCGCGCGGACGGCGCGGGGTGCCGCGCTACGGCGCGATGGCCGACATCAACATGGCGCCGTTCATCGACGTCATGCTGGTGCTGCTCATCATCTTCATGGTCGCCGCGCCGCTGCTGACCAGCGGCGTCTCGGTCGACCTGCCGCAGGCCAAGGCGAGCGCGCTCAACGTCGACCAGAAGCCGATCGCGATCAGTCTCAACGACCAGGGGCAATTGTTTCTGATGGATCAGCCGATCGCCGACAGCGATCTGACCGCCAAGCTGCTGGATGTTTCGGGCGGTTCGACCGACCAGCGCATCTACCTGCGCGCCTCGAAGGTGGTTACCTACGGGCGCGTCGCCCAGATCATGGGCGCGGTGACCGCGGCCGGCTTCAAGAAGGTCGCTCTGGTCACCGAGCCCGACAGCAAGCCCTAGGCGGTTTCCGGCGTGAGCGACCAGCCGACTAAAGCCGGACTCTACGCCTCCGCCGCGATGCACGCGGCGCTGCTGGGGTTCCTCATTTTCGGCTTCGCGTTCGCGCCGAGCGTCGAGGACGCCGGCGATTCCATTCCAGTCGAAGCGGTCACCCAGAACCAGTTCAACGAGATCATGAAGGGCGAGCGCGACGCCAAGCCGATGAAGGAGCCGCCGCCCGCGCCGCCACAGCGCCAGGCGGCCGTCGAGCCGCCGCCGGCTCCGACGCCGCCGCCTCCGCCGCCCCCGCCGCCCGATCTCAAGACCGCCGACGCGCCGCCTCCGCCTCCGTCGCCGCCGCCGCCGCAGGCCAAGCCCGACGAGCCGCCGCCGCCGGCCCCGCCGCCCAAGCCGACCGCCGAGGAGGCTCCGACGCCGACGCCGGCGACGCCCGTGCGGCCCAGGGAGACGCCGCCGCCCAAGCCGAAGGTCGATCCGCTCGCCAAGATCCTCGAGAAGGACAAGGAGGATCTCGTCAAGCCAGCGAAGCCGAACTTCGACCGCAACGCGATCGCCAAGTTCATCAACCAGACCAAGGCGAGCGCCGATCCGGCGCCGACCGGCGCGACGGCGCTCGGCCTGCCCGACGCCCACGCCGAGCGCCTGTCGCCGTCGCTCGCCGCCGCGATCGACGGCTGGTTGAAGGACGCCTACGACAGTTGCTGGGCGCCGCCGCCGACTCTGCCGGAGGGCGAGCGTTACGTCGCCGAGGTGACGGTCGAGTTCAATCCCGACGGATCGCTCGCCGCCGCGCCGCAGCTGGTCAATCCGCCGTCCGACCCGGCATGGCGCGCCCACGCCGAAAGCGCGCTGCGCGCGGTGCTGAAGTGCAATCCGCTGCGCGTTCCGCCCGAGTTCGCGCCTTATTTCCAGCAGTGGCGCTCCAAGACCATTCACTTCGATCCCGAGAACGCAATGGGATGACGGAACGCCCGATCCTTCACATCGTCGCCAGATCGGCCGGCTATGGGCTTGGCCGGTCGTTCGCGCTTCTCGAAACCGCTGCAAGAGACCGACGCCAATGAACCGCTCTTTTCTCCTCACTCGCCGTTCGCTCATCGCCGGCGCCGCCGCGACGCCGCTCGCGCTGGCGCTCAGACCCGCTTTCGCCGCCGGCGACGTCTATGTGCGGGCGGGCGCGAATTTCACGCCGGTCAGCATCGCGGTGACCCCGTTCGCCGGCGACGACGCCAAGATCGGCGCGGTGACGACCAATGATTTCGCCCATTCGATCTTCCTCTCGCCGATCAATCCGACCACGTTTCCCGAGGCGGTGGCCAACCCCGACGCGCGGCCGAACCTCGACGCGTGGAAGACGGTCAATGCGCAGTTCGTGCTGACCGGCCGGGTCATGGCCGCCGGCGAGAAGATCGCCGCCCAGTTTCGTCTGTGGGACATGGCGACGGGCGCCCAGGTCGCCGGCCAGCAGTACACGACCGACGCCGCCAACGTGCGCCGGGTCGGCCACCTCATCGCCGACGCGGTGTTCACCCGGGTCACCGGCGAGAAGGGATTCTTCGACTCGCGGGTGGTGTTCGTCGACGAGACCGGTTCGAAGGAAAAGCGCCGCAAGCGCCTAGCGGTGATGGACATGGACGGCGCCAACGTCAAATACCTGACCACCGGCGATTCTCTGGTCGTGACGCCGCGCTTCTCGCCGTCGGCGCAGATGGTCGCCTACATGTCGTTTCGCGATAAAGAGCCGCGCGTGACGTTGCTCGACCTCGAGACCGGCCAGCGCGAAGTGGTCGGAAATTTTTCCGGCATGACCTTCGCGCCGCGTTTCTCGCCCGACGGCCAGCGGGTGATCCTGTCGCTTTCGGAGGGCTCGTCCGCCAACCTCTACACGTTGGACCTCAAGAGCCGCACGACGACCCGGCTCACCGATGGAAGCAGCATCGACACCTCGCCGAGCTATTCGCCCGACGGCCAGCAGATCGCCTTCGAGTCCGACCGGGGCGGCACGCAGCAGATCTACGTGATGAGCGCCGGCGGCGGCGCGGCGCGGCGCATCTCGTTCGGCGACGGGCGCTACTCGACTCCCGCCTGGTCGCCGCGCGGCGACCTCATCGCCTTCACCCGCCAGAAGGACGAAATGTTCGGCATCGGCGTGATGAAGACAGACGGCTCGGGCGAGCGCATCATCACCGATGGCTATTTCAACGAAGGCCCGACTTTCGCGCCCAACGGGTTGTTCCTGATGTTCTTCCGCGATCCGGGCGGCGAGTCGGGACCGAAGATCTTCATGGCCGACATTTTCGGCCACGGCGAATTCCCAGTGCCGACCCCCGACTACGCCTCCGATCCGTCGTGGGGACCGCTGATGAGCTGAGGCGAGGCTCGTCCCGCGGCTTCTGGAAATCTGCGCCCGTGCTAAGGTGCCCTCACGCCGCGCCCGACGGGCGCGCAGCGAGCGGCGACGGCGGCGCCGACGCGATTTCGGCTTCAGGGCGGCCCGCGCCGCGCGCCGACGCGCGAGCGACCGCCGGACTCGGGCGGAGCGGCGCATGGCGCTCACCATCGGTTTCATCTTCATGGCGACGCGCGACGACGTCACGCTCAGCGACGCGCGCGCCTATATCGAGGCGGCGCTCGCGCTCGGCGTCGTCAATCTCGGCTTCAAGGACGTCGGCCTGCCGCGCTCCGCGCTGCGCGAACTGGCCACGGCGATCCGCGCCGGCGGCGGCGCCTCGTTCCTCGAGGTCGTGTCGCTCGACCGCGACAGCGAGCTCGCTTCGGCGGCGGCTGCGGCGGATTTCGGCGTCGACTGGCTGCTCGGCGGCGTGCGCGCCGACGAGGTCGCGCCAATCGCCAGAGCATCCGGCCTTCGCTACGCGCCTTTCCCGGGCGCGATCGTCGGCCACCCGAGCGCGCTCAAAGGCGAGCGCGACGAGATCGTCGCCAGCGCGCGCACGCTCGCCGAGCTCGACGGCGTCGACGGGCTCGACCTGCTCGCCTATCGCAGCGCCGTCGACCCGGCCGACCTGATCCGCGCGGTGACGTCGGCGGTCGCCAAGCCGGTGATCGTCGCCGGCTCAATCGACGCGTCGCAACGCGTGCGCGCCGCCGTCGCCGGCGGCGCAGCCGGCTTCACCATCGGCACGGCGGCGATCGAGGGCCGCTACGCGCCCGGCGAGCGCGATTTCGCCGCGCAAATCCGCGCCGTGCTGCGCACGGTCGCGGAGCTGGCGTGACGGGCTAGTCCTGCGACGGCTGGGCGGCGGCGAGCTGGTCGTAATACTTGATGACGAGCTCGATGTTGCCGGCGTTCGTCACCGGCTCGATCGCCTTCAGCGCTTCGTCGAGTTCGGTCAGCGCCTGCTTCTTGTCGGCTGCGGTCATCTTCGCGTCCGCCTGCACTTCGGCGATCTGCTGCTTCAGCACCGCGTCGGCGCCGACATATTTTTTGGTCTGCGGGTCGACGCCGTCCATCACCAGACCGATGTTTCCGGCGACGTCCTGGAACTCCTCGAACGACGCGAACTGGTGCTTCTTGGCGGCGGCGTCGAGCTGACCGATGAATTTGGCGTCGAACTGGCCATTGTCGTCCTGCGGCGCCTTGTCGAGCAGCGGGTCGATGTCGGCTGCGGCGGCGATATAGGCCTGGATCTGCGTGTCGGTCAGCGCGATCTGCTTCAACGGCTCAGCGGCCGGCTGCGCCTGGGCGGAGGCGGGAGCGGTCGCGACGAGCGTCAGCGGCGCCAGGCAGCAGAGCGCAAAGGCGACGGCGAGCGGGCGAGCGAGCTTGGCCATGCGAAATCCTCCCGGTTGAGGCGAGGAACCCTGCCGCGCCGATCGTCGCCGCGCAAGCCTCAACCGTTCTGCGCCGCCGGCGCCTGACCCGACGGCGCGCCCCCGCGCGGCGCAAACGCCCAGGTCAGCGTGAAGATCGCCGCCAATATGACGACATAGACGACCACCTGCAGCACCGACGGCTGATCGGAATAGCCGACCAGCGTGTGCAGCACGCGGCCGAAGAGGCTGGTGTCGGAAAGATAGGCCGAGGTGTCCCAGGCGGTGTCGCTGAGGAACGGAGCGACGCCCGCCTGCTGGAAGAAGTTCGCCGCTTGCGCGCCGAGGCCGGCGGCGAGGAACGTGATGAGCGCCGTCGTCACGGCGAACAGGCGTCGGGCGGAGATCGTCACCAGGCCGAAATAGGTGACGGCGCTGACAAAGACGCCGGCGGCAAGGCCGAGCGCGGAGCCGAGCAACAGATCGTCTGAGCTCGTCCCGCCGGCGGCGACCAGCCCGTAGAGAAACAGCGCGACTTCCGAGCCCTCGCGCATCACCGCGACGGCGACGACGATCGCCAGCGCGGCCAGCGAGCGCGCGCCGGTGCGCACCTCCTGGCCGAGCTTGCGCGCGTCGCCGGCGAGTTGGCGTCCGTGGCTCGCCATCCAGATGTTGTGCCAGGCGAGCATGCAGACGGCGAGGCTGAGGATCGAAGCGTTGAACAGCTCCTGGCCGACGCCGTTCAGCGATTCGGCCAGGGCGCCGGCGAAGCCCGCCACCAGGCCGGCGCCGACGATTCCCGCCAGCACGCCGAGGCCGGCCATCAGCCGGCTGCCGGGCACGCCCTTGGTGACGGCGAGCACGATGCCGACGATGATGCCGGCCTCGATCACTTCGCGGAAAACGATAATCAGCGCGCCGAGCATGGGCGTTCCTTCCGACTATTGGGCGACCAGGAAGCCCTCGGTGGTCGCTTCGTGGTAATCGTCGAAGAAACGATAGCGGCCGGGCTTGAGGGCGCGCACCTTGACGGTGATCGCGCCGCCGCCGGCGACGACCTTCTCGACCCTGAGCTCCTTGCTTTCGAACTCGGCCGGCGTCGCATCCTGGTTGGCGAGCTGGATCACGATTGGCTTGCCGGCGGGAACGGTCGACTCAGCCGGATCGAACTTATGGTCCTTGAGCGTGATCTGCACCGTCGCCGCGTCGTCGGCGAGCGCCGGCGCGGCGGCGGCGAGCGCGGTCGCCAGGGCGAGAAGCGGAAGGACAGGCGCGCGGTTCATGGGATTCTCCTCGTTCGGGTGGGGCGGGGCGCGTCGTATGGGAGGCCCGTCACGGCGCGCGGCGCGGCGCGGCGATCAGCGCGCCGGCGACGGCGCGCGGCCGGTTGAAAGACGGTTTTCGGGGATCGGCCCCGCCTTCGCCCGACTTGCAGGCCGAAGGCAATTCCTGCGCGCTTCGGCGCGCGGCGTCGCAGTCGAACATTCCGTCCTCGCTAACTGGCGGGGGCAAAGCCCGCTGTCGCTGACCATGCTATAGCGAAGAAGAAACCAGGCTGCAAGCAAGCAGCGACCGATTAGAAGTTTTCTAATGAGCCACGAAAACGCCAATATTGTCCATATATCCAATCCCGGAGAGCGGAATAAGCGCGTGTATTCACCATCTATACATGGCGCATTTGAGCGGCTCCAGCAAATAGTCGGTGAGAGGTCGGCGAGAAGACGGGATGTTTTTTGCTGGTCGCCGTCAGCGGCGCACGGCCCGGTCAGCGGCGGTTGCTCGCCGACGCGGCGCGCGCCGCCGGCCGCCAAGCCGTTCATGACTCTTTTGCGACATTGCCCAAAAAGCCGCCGCCAGGCGAAAAAACAGCTTGCAATTGAGGGTGATTCGCACAAATAACCATCCGCCCAATACGCACGTGCCTGTGGTCGTGTGTCGGTCGGCGGGGATCTGGACAAGAGGCCAGTTAACCGCCCGTGGATAAAGACCGGCAGCCGGAGGCGAACCGGCGTACCCCGCCCAACGGGGGACGCGACTTGAAGCAACGACGGACCGGGCTTTTTTGGTCTCTGCTGGCCCTCCAAAGGTCGGCTTACCGAAGAGGCTTGTCTATCTTGCCGGGCGTGCGGAAGGGATTTCTCCCCTCCAAACGATGGCTGTGAAAGCGGCGCAGGCCCTCAGCCTGTAAGGCTCAAGCAGCCACGGCGCAGCATCCGGTCGCGCGACGCGCGCCGAGCGCGGCTTTCGGGCCGCGTCGGGCGGGCGGCGAGCGGCCTCGGCGGCGGGTCAACGCCGGCGGTTCGCGTCTCCACAGCGCGGCCGCCATGCGCATCGCCGACGATCCTGAAGCTCTTGCCAGGCGGCCTTGCGGCCGCGCGTCGGAGGCGCCGCCATGACGGATCGCATCAAGCAGTTCCTCGCGCGAACCCGGGACGACGGGCCGCGTCTGGTCGTCGACCTCGAAGTCGTGCGCGACAATTATCTCGCTTTCGCCAAGGCGCTGCCCGACACGCGGGTGTTCTACGCGGTCAAGGCGAACCCGGCGCCGGAAATCCTCGACCTGCTGGCGCGGCTCGGCTCCTGCTTCGACGCCGCCTCGGTCGCCGAGATCGAGCAGACGCTCGCCGCCGGCGCGTCGCCCGATCGCATCAGCTACGGCAACACGATCAAGAAGGAGCGCGACATTGCGCGCGCCCACGCGCTCGGGGTGCGCCTGTTCGCCGTCGACAGCGATGCGGAAGTCGACAAGATCGCCCGCGTTGCGCCAGGGTCGAAGGTCTTCTGCCGTATCCTGTGCGACGGCGCCGGCGCCGAATGGCCGCTGTCGCGCAAGTTCGGCTGCACGCCGGAGTTGGCGGTATCGGTGCTCGAACGCGCCCATCGGCTCGGTCTGGTCGCCCACGGCCTGTCGTTCCACGTCGGCTCGCAGCAACCCAATCCGCGCGCCTGGGAGGGTGCGCTCAAGGCTTCGGCGGCGGTGTTCAAGGAACTCGCCGAACGCGGAATCCAATTGTCGATGCTCAACCTCGGCGGCGGCTTCCCGACCCGCTATCTCAAGCCGGTGCCCGGGGTGCGCGCCTACGGCCAGACGATCTTCCGCGCGCTGCGCAAGCATTTCGGCAACCGCATTCCGGAGACGATCATCGAGCCGGGCCGCGGCATGGTCGGCAACGCCGGAATCATCGAGGCCGAAGTGGTGCTGATCTCGCGCAAGTCGGAGGAGGACCCGCGCCGCTGGGTCTATCTCGACATCGGCAAGTTCAACGGCCTCGCCGAGACGATGGACGAGATGATCCGCTACCCGATCCGCACCGATTACGACGACGACGTCATGTCGCCCTGCGTGGTCGCCGGGCCGACCTGCGACTCGGTCGACGTGCTCTACGAGAAAGAGCCGTACATGCTGCCGGTGAGCCTCGAGATCGGCGCCAAGGTGCTGATCGAAGGGACCGGCGCCTATACGACGACCTACGCCTCCGTCGGCTTCAACGGCTTTCCGCCGCTCAAGAGCTACGTCATCTGACGATCGACTCCGAGGCCGCGATGCGGCCTCGCGCCGTCTGCCGCCCGCACGGCCAAGCGGCTGAAATCGTCAGACCTGAATTCCGACGAGGGGAGGGGCGGAGCAAGCCTCGCATGGGGCCTTGTGGGCGATTATCGCCACGGCGATCGCAGCGCCGCCGTCCGCCTTCGAATCCGTACCGCCGCGGGCGAAAGCCTCGGGTCAGCCAGAGTGGCCGGGGCGGCGCGGGAATGCTAAGCAGCCGCGCCCGCGCAGGGTGGAATGCGCGCCGCGGAGACCCCGTTCATGGCTTTCTGGCTCGACATCGCTGAATTCGCCCTCAAGGCGGCGCT
>Ga0302320_10013118_pt1 | contig 17342 bp, 15 predicted proteins | sample Bog_T0_3_FD_202130 | JGI IMG/M metagenome (GOLD analysis project Ga0302320, IMG submission 202130) | Peat permafrost microbial communities from Stordalen Mire near Abisko, Sweden - Bog_T0_3 | ecosystem: Environmental > Terrestrial > Soil > Wetlands > Peat | place: Sweden: Abisko, Stordalen Mire...
CACGGTCAGCGGAGCGACGGTCGCCGGCTGCTCCGGGGTCGCATCGCCGGGCAGCAGGCGGCGCGCGACCAGCGGCGCCAGGCGCTCGCCCAGACCGATCTTCTCATACAGCTCATCGGTTTCTTTGAGGCCGAACTCGGCCAGCGCCGCACTCATCGCCCCCGGATCGATGGCATCGGGCTTGAGGTGGAACTCGGCCAGCGCCTGGGTCAGCAGCCGGCGCCCCAGGTCGACCGCCTCGCCCTGGCGCAGGCCCTTGAGGTAATGACGGATCGAGGTGCGCGCCTTGGCCGAGACGACGAAATTGACCCAGGCCGGATTGGGGGTTGCACCCTTGGCGGTTATGATCTGCACCGTCTGGCCATTACGCAGCACGGTGCGCAGCGGCGTGAGCCGCCGATCGATCTTGGCGGCGACACAGCGGTTGCCCACATCGGTGTGCACCGCATAGGCGAAGTCCACCACGGTCGCACCGCGCGGCAGGCGCAGAATCTCGCCACGCGGGGTGAAAACGTAGACCTTGTCGGGGAACAGATCGACCTTGACGCTCTCGATGAACTCCTCGGAGTTACCGCCCTCGTGCATGCCCACCAGGTGCGAGAGCCAGGCGCGGGCCCGCTCCTGCTGGGCCGAGCCCTCGCTGGAATCTTCCTTGTACTTCCAGTGCGCGGCGATGCCCGACTCGGCCACCTGATCCATGTCCGAGGTGCGGATCTGCACCTCGATCGGTACGCCGTTGGGCCCGAACAGGGTCGTGTGCAGTGACTGATAGCCGTTGACCCGCGGAATCGCCACGTAATCCTTGAAGCGACCGGGCATCGGCTTGTACACGCTGTGCACGACGCCGAGGGCGCGGTAGGTCGTGTCGACATCCACGACGATGATCCGCAGCCCATACACATCCACAATATCGGACAGCGGCGCGCGCTTGCGCAGCATCTTGCGATAGATGCTGTAGAGGTGCTTCTCGCGGCCCTCGACCTGGGCCTCGATGCCGCCCTTGGTGAGTGCGGCCTCGAACTGCTTCTGGATCTTGGTGAGGAATTCCTTCTGATTGCCGCGGGCGCGCTTGAGCGTGCGCTCGAGTACCCGGTAGCGATGCGGATAGAGGGTGCGAAACCCCAGATCCTCGAGCTCGAGCTTGATGCCATAGAGCCCGAGGCGCTCGGCCACCGGCGCATAGATATCGAGCGTCTCGCGCGCGATCAGCCGGCGCTTGGCCGGCGCCAGGCTGTCAATCGTGCGCAGGTTGTGGGTCCGATCGGCGAGTTTGACCAGGATGACCCGCAGGTCGCGCACCATTGCCAGCAGCATCTTGCGGAAGCTCTCGGCCTGCGCTTCCTCGCGGTTCTTGAAGCGGATCTGATCGAGCTTGGTGACCCCATCGACGATCTCGGCCACATCTTTGCCAAAGCGCTTGGCGATGTCTTCCTTGGCGATCGGGGTGTCTTCGATGACATCGTGCAGGATGGCTGCGACGATGGTGTCGGCATCGAGGCGCAGCTCGGCGAGGATCTCCGCCGCAGCGACCGGGTGGCTGATATAGGGTTCACCGCTGAGGCGCTTCTGGCCCTGGTGGGCGGCGGCACCGAATTCGGCCGCCTCGCGGATTCTCTCGACCTGGTCGGGCGGCAGATACTTATCTGCGGTCGCCAGTAATTCCTTCAGCCCCGGAGTGCGTCGGGTGCCGGGCAGCAGACCCAGAAGCGACGACGCATAATCCATTGCGCTCTCGTGTAAGGAATTCCCTCGGGGGCCGCTTTAGTCTCCGAGCCCGAACTGCGGTGCGCGGAAGGTGGATTCGTTCTCGGCCTCGACCATCACCGGCTCTGGCGCAGGCTCGGGCTCCTTGAGCATCTCGGGTGTGATGTTGCCGGCGGCGATCTCACGCAACGCCAGCACCGTCGGCTTGTCGTTGTCGACCGGTATCGTGGCTTCGGCACCGTTGGCCAGGCGGCGGGCGCGCTGCGAGGCCAGCAGCACCAGCTGAAAGAGGTTATCCACATTCTTGAGACAGTCTTCGACAGTTACCCTGGCCATGGCGGTACTAATTTCCTAAGTAATTCAAGGAGGACGAACCTGTAAGTGTACGGCAATTGCCGCCTGCTACGCCACCAGCCCGGCCAGAAAAGGCCTCAGGGCCGCCCGGTTGGAACGCAGGCTCTCGCCACGGCCGTCCAGAATGCTCCCGAGCTCGCTAAGTGCCTGATCGAAGGAGTCGTTGACGATCGCATAGTCGAACTCCGGGCAGTGCGACATATCCGTTGCGGCATCCGCCAGCCGGCGCTGGATCACCGCTTCGCTGTCAGTGGCCCGATTGCGCAGGCGCTGCTCGAGGACCTGCCGGGAGGGGGGCAGGACAAAAATGCTGATGCAGGTTGGCTGGGCGCGGCGCACCTGCTGCGCCCCCTGCCAGTCGATTTCGAGGACCACATCCCGCCCCTGCTGCAGACGCTCTTCGACCTGGGCACGGCCGGTCCCGTAATAGTTGTCGAACACACGCGCGTATTCAAGAAAGGCGCCCTCCTTGATCAGGGCCTCGAAACGCTCGACTGTGACGAAGTAATACGACTCGCCCTCCACTTCGCCGACGCGGCGCGCCCGGGTCGTGTGCGAAACCGAGACCACCAGGCGCGGTCGCGCCTCAAGCAGCGCGCGCACCAGGCTGGTCTTGCCAGCACCGGAGGGGGCGGAGATCACATACAGATGAGTCGGCTCAGTGTCGGTGTTCATGATCCTGTGTACGCCGGCCCTGGCCGGCTCATCCCCCGTCGCTTCCTTAAGTCTGCTGCCAGGGCTTGTAACCCACCGGCGCGGCGTCGGCCAGCTTCAAAATGAGGCTTTTCATCCAAAAACTCACGCCCGGCCTCACAGGGCGCGGGGTGCCCGTGGGTCGCCATGGTAGAGGAGCGCAACGCGGCGCTGGCGGGAATTGTCCGCAACTTCCGCAAGCTGGCCTGAGCAACCGCGGCGGCCCGTCTAATCCCCTCTGGCCTCAGGGGCGCTTGCGCTTCGGCGGGGCCGAACGCTGCTCGAGCAGCGTAATCGCCAGCGGCCGGCCACGGATCTGCACGCCAGCCAGGCGCTTGAGGATCTCGGGCGGCATGCCGGTGGGCAGGCGCACCAGGGTGTGATCCTCCCGCACTTTGATGCCATTGATCTCAGAACCATCCAGGCCCGCCTCGTTGGCGAGGGCGCCAACGATGTTGCCGGCCTGCACGCCGTGCAGGCGCCCGACTTCGAGCCGGTAGGTGTCCTGTGGGGCAAAGCGACCCGCGCGCGGGCGGCGCGCGCCCTCGGCTGCAGGTTCCTCACGATCGCGCTCGCTGCCGCCCTTGTGGCCGCGCTTCGCCTCGCCCTCGCTCGACCGTGAGTCCTTATGTTCCTGCCGCTCGCCGAGCAGCAGCGGGGCCTTGCCTTGCGCGAGGCTCGCCAGGGCCGCCGCGACATCGGCCATCGCTGCCCCCGTTTCCTGCACCAGCTCCTCGACCACACCGCGATAGATGTCTGGAATGCCCTGCTCGAGTGTCTTGGCCACGCGCTGCTTGAATTTGGCCACGCGGGTGGCGTTGACATCGGCAATCGTAGGCAGATCCATCGGCTCGATCGGCTGGCGCGTGGCGCGTTCGATCAGATGCAGCATGCCGCGCTCGCGCGGCGCGATGAACAGGATCGCTTCACCGCTTCGTCCCGCGCGCCCGGTACGGCCGATGCGGTGGATGTAGGACTCGGTGTCGTAGGGCACATCAAAGTTGATCACATGGCTGATGCGCTCCACATCGAGGCCACGTGCCGCCACGTCGGTGGCGACCAGGATGTCGATCTTGCCGGCCTTGAGCTGCGCCACGGTGCGTTCGCGCTCGGCCTGCTGCATGTCGCCATTCAGTGCCGCGGCGGCAAAGCCGCGCGCTTCGAGCCGCTCGGCCAGCTCCACGGTCGCCAGCTTGGTGCGCGCGAACACCAGCATGCCATCGAAAGTCATGACTTCCAGAATCCGCGTCAGCGCATCGAGCTTGTGCAGCCCGCTGACCAGCCAGTAGCGCTGGCGTGTGAGCGCGCCGGTCGTGGTCTTGCCGCGGATCGTGATTTCGCGCGGCTGGCGTAGGTGCGTCTGCGCGATACGGCGGATGCCCGGCGCCATCGTGGCCGAGAACAGCGCGACCTGTCGCTCGGCAGGCACTTTGCCGAGGATCTTGTCCATCGCATCGACGAATCCCATCGCCAGCATTTCATCGGCCTCATCGAGCACCACGAAACGAATGCCCTCAAGGCTCAGAGAGCCGCGATCGAGATGATCCATCACGCGGCCCGGGGTTCCGACAATCACGTGCGCGCCGCGCTTGAGCGCCTGCAGCTGCGGGGTGTAGCTCTGCCCGCCGTAGATGGGCAGCACGTGGAAACCGGTGAGCTGGCCGGCGTACTTCTTGAAGGCTTCGGCAACCTGGATGGCCAGCTCGCGTGTGGGCACCAGCACCAAGGCCTGCGGGTCGCGCTGCTTGAGATCAAGGCGCGAGAGAATCGGCAGCGCAAAGGCCGCCGTCTTGCCCGTGCCGGTCTGCGCCTGACCGAGCACATCGCTGCCGGCCAGCAGCACCGGAATCGTTGCGGCCTGGATAGGAGAGGGTGCTTCGTAGCCGACCGAGGCCAGCGCCTGCAGCACGGGGCCGCTGAGGCCGAGCTCGGCAAAAGTGGTGCTGGGTGGCGCTTCGGAGGTTTTCATGAGGGATCTGCAGACAAGGGAGGGGCTGGAGTTTGGCGAGCGTGCGACTGCCGCGCAGTCGCTTAATCGATGTTCGGCACGTGCTCGCGCGAAGTGCACCTAGAACATCGATTCATCATGACATCCAAAGGGCAGCTAAGCCACCTCCTACCCGAAAGCTGGCGGCTCGAAACTGGCGCGAGGTGTCGCCGCACTGCGGAAGATGAGGCGAGCCTATTTGCCTTCACCAGCGAATGACCGTTCACGGGAAACGCGCCGAGCGCTTGAGGGCCAGATGGAGACTTCCGGGTTGATAGAATCAAGGCCGGCGAGCGGCGGTTCATTTTACCCAGGCGAATTTTCTCTGGCGGCCAGGGCTTCGCGGGCTGCTGTGAACGCGGTGCGGAGAATTCTGCAACATCAGGTGTCGAGAGGCACGAAGGGGATTGAGAGCATGGCAAAGCTTGTATTCGGATTGCAGCAGTCCTTGGACGGCTTCGTCGACCACCTGAAAATGGGACCACCGGGTCCCGCGCTCGCTCGTCACTTCATAGAACACGTGCGCGGCCTGGCCGGCTGCGTGTATGGGCGCCGCACCTACGAGATCATGCGTTACTGGGACGAAGACCAGCCCGATTGGGACGCGGGGGATCTTGAGTTCGCGGCGGCGTGGCGCCGTCTGCCCAAGTGGATCGTGTCGCGCTCGTTGAAGACCGTCGGCCCCAACGCTACGCTCCTCCAGAATGAGCTCGGGACCGCAGTGCGCGAGCTCAAGGCTCGGCTCGTCGGGGAGATTGATGTGGCCGGACCCGATTTGGCGCGAAGCCTGAGCGAGCTAGGTCTTGTGGATGAGTATCGACTTTATTTCCGCCCCCTGGTGCTCGGTCAGGGCACGCCATTCTTCGCCGGTCCGCGGCCACCGCTCCGGCTCGTGGCCAGCGATCTTCTTGGCGAGGGCGTGATCGGATTGACCTACGTTCCCGCCCAGTCGCGCGATCGTGATTGACTTGTTTGCATCGTAGTAGAGGTGCGCCTTCGAGCCTCGGCGCAAGGACGCTGCTCAGCTACTCGATGTTCTGTACCTGCTCGCGCATCTGCTCGATCAGCACCTTCATCTCTACTGCGATGCGCGTGGTCTCCAGATCCTGGGACTTGGAGGCGAGCGTATTGGCCTCGCGATTGAACTCCTGCAGCAGAAAATCGAGCCGGCGACCGGCCGCTTCCGGCGCCGCCAGCACGCGGCCGGTCTCTTCGAGGTGTCCGCCGAGGCGATCGAGTTCCTCGGCCACATCGAGCCGCTGCAACAGCAGCACGATCTCCTGTTCGAGCCGTTCCTGATTGAGCTCGCCACCGAGCTCACGCAGCCGCTCTTCGAGTCGCGATCGGACCCGCAGGTGAATCTCGGGCAGGCGGGTGCGCACCTGATCGAGCAACGCACTCAGTGCCTGGCAACGCTGGGTAATCAGTTCGGCCAGGCGCTGGCCCTCGCGTGCACGCGTCGCCACCAGTTCGCTCACCGTTGCCGCAAACAGCTTGCGCACCGTTGCCAGCAGTGCCTCGTTATCGCCCTGCTGTTCGCGCAAGACACCCGGCCAGCGCAACAGATCGAGCACGTTGATCTGGGCCGTGCCGGGGAGCGCCGCGGCCAGTTCGCGGGCGCGGCCGAGCAGACCGGCCAGCGCCTCGGCATCAATATCAAGGCCAGCCACAGCAGTGCTCGGGGCACGATGCTGGATTGTGCAGTCGACCTTGCCACGGCGCAGCTCTCGCGCAAGCGTCTGGCGCAGCTCCGATTCAAGCGCGCGGCAGCTTTCGGGCAGGCGCAGCGAGGCCTCGAGAAATCGGTGATTGACGCTGCGGATCTCGCACACCAGCGTGCCCTCGGCTGCGCTGAGCTCCTGGCGCGAAAAACCGGTCATGCTCGAAACCATAGACAACCTGCCGCTAGCGCAGATGCGCGCACCTGATTAAGTCACAGGGCTTCCGATCCCTGCTGACTAAGTGTTCCGCGTGGTGATATAAGACGCCGCAAGTTTAACCGAATGATCTGGAGCTCGCTTGCGGGTCGAACACGCACAAATCAGTCTGCTCGGCGCACGCGAGACGAACCAGGATCGGGTCTCGGTCGTGGTCTCCGATCAGGCGGCACTGCTGATCGCCTGTGATGGCATGGGTGGGCATGCTGAGGGCGAGCGTGCCGCGGTCCTGGCGCAGGCGCTGCTGACCGAGCGCTTCAACCAGACGCCGCAGCCGCTGTTCGATCCGCTCGGCTTCCTGCACCTGGTGCTCGGTGCCGCGCACCAAAAGGTGGTCGCCACCGGTGTCGGCATGCCGCTCGAGACCCGGCCGCGCGCCACCTGCGCGCTCTGCCTGGTGCAGCAGCGCTCGGCCTACTGGGCGCACGTCGGCGATAGCCGCATCTATCATCTGCGCGGCGGGCGCGTGGTGACCCGCACCCGCGACCACAGCCACGTCGAAGTGCTGGTGCGTGAAGGGGTGATCTCACCCGATCAGCTGCAGACCCACCCGATGCGCAACTTCGTCGAGTCGTGCCTGGGCGGCGAGGCGCTGGTGCCGGAAATGAGTCTGAGCCGCCGTCAGCCGCTGCAAAGCGGCGATGTGCTGCTGGTGTGCACGGATGGACTGTGGGCCAATCTGGATGATGCGAGCATCGCCGCCGCCTTCGCGACACCTGATACCGTACTGCTCGAGGCCTTGCAGCGCCTGAGCGAGCGCGCCGTGGCCCACGGCGGCGCCGGCAGCGACAATACCTCTACGGCCGCCCTGCGTTTTCTGGAGTAAACCCCATGTCCCAGCGTCCCGATGGCCGCGCCGCCGATGTGCTGCGCGCGGTCCGCTTTACCCGTCGCTATACCGAACACCCTGAGGGTTCGGTGCTGGTCGAGTTTGGCCAGACCCGGGTGCTGTGCACGGCCAGTGTCGAGGAAGGCGTGCCCGGATTCCTGCGCGGCAAGGGCCAGGGCTGGGTCACGGCCGAATACGGCATGCTGCCGCGCGCAACGCACACGCGTTCGGCGCGCGAAGCGGCGCGTGGCAAGCAAACCGGCCGCACGCAGGAGATCCAGCGGCTGATCGGGCGCTCACTGCGCGCGGTCGTCGATCTGGCGGCACTCGGGGAGCGCACCGTGACGCTCGACTGCGATGTGCTGCAGGCCGATGGGGGAACCCGCACGGCTTCGATCACGGGCGCCTACGTGGCGCTCGCCGATGCCTGCGAGAGCCTGCGCGCACGACGGGTGCTGAGCGCGAGCCCCCTGCATGGTCAGGTCGCTGCCGTGTCGGTGGGCATCGTGCGCGGCGTGCCCGTGCTGGATCTGAACTACAGCGAGGACTCGGAGGCCGAGACCGACATGAATGTGGTGATGAACAACGCCGGTGGCTTCATCGAAGTGCAGGGCACCGCCGAAGGTCACGCCTTCCGCCGCCACGAGCTCGATGCGCTGCTGAACCTGGCCGCGAGCGGGATTGGCGAGCTGTGCGCGCTGCAGTCCCAGGTGCTCGCGGCCTAATCCAGGCGCCCCTGCAGTGAAAGTTGTCCTCGCGAGCGCCAATCCTGGCAAGCAGCGCGAGCTGGCGGCGCTGCTGGCACCGCTCGGGCTTGAGCTGCTGCTGCAGAGTGCGCTTGGAATCGACAGCATCGAAGAAACGGGCAGCACTTTCCTCGATAACGCACTGCTCAAGGCGCGCCATGCAGCCCAGTGCAGTGGACTGGCGGCGCTGGCCGATGACTCGGGCCTTGAAGTGGATGCGCTGGGCGGGGCGCCAGGCGTGCGCTCGGCGCGCTTTGCCGGCGAAGGCGCCAGCGACGCTGAAAACAACGCTCTGTTGCTGAGCCGGCTTGCCGGCGTACCGGCCCCGCAGCGCGGCGCGCGCTATCGCTGCGTGCTCGCGTTGCTACGCAGCGCCTGGGATCCGACACCACTGATCGCCGAAGGCCACTGGGAGGGCCGGATCGCTCTGGTTGCGCAAGGCACCGGCGGTTTCGGTTACGACCCGCTGTTTGTGCCCGAGGGCCGCTCCGGCACGGCGGCGCAGCTCACGGCCGCGGACAAGAATGCCATCTCACACCGCGGCCGCGCGCTCCAGGCGCTGCTCAGAGGACTGCCCGATGTCTGCCCGCAGTGAACTCAGCGCGCCCCGCGCGCCGCGCCAGCCGCTGGCGGTGGCGCGCCGATGAGTACACTCGAGCTGCCACCGCTTGGGCTGTACGTGCATTTTCCGTGGTGCGTGCGCAAGTGCCCGTACTGCGATTTTAATTCTCACACGCTGCACGGTTCACTCCCGGAAGCCCACTACATCGAGGCCCTGATCCAGGATCTCAGTGCTCAGCTCGGCGCTGCCCAGGGACGTACGGTCACGAGTGTGTTTTTTGGCGGCGGTACCCCGAGCCTGATCACACCGGCCGCGATTGGCGGCCTGCTCGCATCGATCGGTGCGCTGCTGCCGCTGAGCGCGGATGCTGAAATCACGCTCGAGGCCAATCCGGGCACGATCGAACGGGGCCGCTTCAGTGAATACCGCGCCGCCGGCGTCAATCGCGTATCCCTCGGTGCCCAGAGCTTTGCGGCCGCGCAGCTGGAGCGGCTCGGTCGGATTCACTCCCCGCAGGACACGTGGCGGGCGGTCGAGGAGCTGCATGCGGCGGGCCTTGGCAACTTCAATCTCGATCTGATGTACGCGCTGCCTGGCCAGGATCTGGCCGCAGCGCTGGCCGATATCCAGGCGGCGATTGCGCTGGCGCCGCCACACCTCTCGCACTACCAGCTCACGCTTGAGCCCGGTACCGTGTTCGGCGCCCTGCCGCCGGCGCACCTGCCCGCCGAAGAGAGCAGCGCCGAGATGATGGAGCAGTGTCAGGACGCCCTGGCCGCAGCCGGCTATGGCCACTATGAGATTTCCGCTTATGCGCGAGCGGGCGCGCAGTGCCGTCACAATCTCAACTACTGGCGCTTTGGCGATTACCTTGGCATTGGCGCCGGTGCGCACGGCAAGTACACCGAGCTTGCCACCCAGCGCATCCTGCGCACGGTGCGCGAGCGTGAACCGCGCCGCTATCTGGCGCAGGGCGCGCGCGCTGCCTTGCCGACGCAATCGGTGGCCGCCGAAGAGTTGCCCTTTGAATTCATGCTCAATGCGCTGCGCCTGCCGGAGGGATTCGAGCCAGCGCTGTTCGAGCGGCGTACCGGTGAGCCCCTGGCGCGCATCGCGCCCACACTGGCGGCGCTTGAGGCCCGCGGTCTGCTGCAAAAGCAGGCCGGTCACTGGCGGGCCAGCGCACTGGGCCAGCGCTTTCTTAATGATGTGCTCACTGCCTTTCTGCCGGCACGCGTGGCGGCGGGGTCGCGCGCTGCACCAACGGGTACCTAAAATATCCTGATCCTGCCTAGGCTTAGCGCGTTTGATGCGGCGGCAGAGGTGTTATACACAGCGGGCGGATGGTGCCGCGCAAAAAGAGTGCTTTACGTCTCACTTCGTAATACTTGCTGTATGTGACAGTCGTAACTCGTTGTTTTTATAGTCTGTAATACGGTGGTCATTATTTGTCCAATTCGACAGTAACGCAGATTTTGCTACTGCGCGGGCCCCGGAAGTCAGACTTGCACACAGAGTTATCCACAGAATTTGTGGATAATCTAAGTGCCCCTACGGAGGGGGACTTGTCGGCGCCCGCCCGCATCGCTAGACTGCGCGCCCCCTATTGATTGGGCCCGACTTGTCGGTCCCGTTCCAAGAAGCGTCACGCGCGCAAGGTTGGCCATCATGAAAGCCTCAACCCACCCGGATTACGCCGCCATCACGGTGACCTGCAGCTGCGGGAACACCTTCGCGACCCGCTCGACGCTGGGTCATGATCTGAGCGTTGACGTGTGCGCTGCCTGCCATCCGTTCTACACCGGCAAGCAGAAGATGGTCGACACCGCCGGCCGCGTCGACAAGTTCCGCAAGAAGTACGCGCCCCGCGCTGCGGCAACCTGAAAAAGTACTGCGGCTGGCCTGAGCGCCACCCGCCGTTACCTTTTTATTCCTGCTGATTCTGCCACCACGACCGCATCACGCGGTCGTGGTGGCTGCCTTGATTCCGTTGCGCGTCCATGTAACGCTGGCGTCGGATGTCGAGCGCCGCGTCCTGCGCCGCTGGTGATCCGCAGCCATCGTTGAAGGAACCTTCGCCGCATGACAAGTCGCAGCTTCACCCTGACTGACCCCTCGAGCGGGAAGAGTTCTGAGCTACCGGTCAAGACCGGCACGATTGGCCCGGCGGTGCTCGACATCGCTGCAATCAACAAGGATCACGGCGTATTCACCTTTGATCCGGCCTTCGGCGTAACGGCCAGCTGCGAGAGCAAGATCACTTATATTGATGGCGATGCCGGCGTACTGCTGTACCGCGGCTACCCCATCGAGCAGCTGGCGGCCAAGAGCAGCTTCATGGAAGTCGCCTACCTGCTGATTCATGGCGATCTGCCCAGCGCACCGCAGCTGAGCTCCTACGTGGGCAGCATCACCCATCACACAATGATCCATGAGTCGCTGTTGCGATTCTTCAACGGCTTTCACCACAATGCCCATCCGATGGCGATGGTCTCGGCGGTGGTCGCCTCGATGTCGGCTTTCTACCACGACTCGATGGACATCAATAATCCGCGCCACCGCGAGATCTTCTCGCATCGTATTGTGGCCAAGCTGCCGACGATCGCGGCCGCGGCCCACAAGCATTCGACCGGCCAGCCCTTCATCTACCCGCGCAACGACCTGGGCTACTGCGCCAACATGCTCAACATGTTCTTCGCCGTGCCGTGCGAGCCCTACCAGGTGGATCCGACCGCCGCCGCGGCGCTCGACCTGCTGTTCATCCTGCATGCCGACCACGAGCAGAATGCCAGCACCTCGACCGTGCGCCTGGCAGGCAGCACCGGTGCCAATCCCTACGCGGCGATCTCGGCCGGCGTGGCCGCGCTCTGGGGTCCGGCCCATGGCGGTGCTAACGAGGCCGTGCTCTCGATGCTCGAGCAGATCGGCACCGTCGAGAACATCCCGAAGTACCTGGCAATGGCCAAGGACAAATCGAGCCACTTCAAGCTGATGGGCTTTGGACATCGCGTTTACAAGAATTTTGATCCGCGCGCCAAGATCATCCGCGAGATGTGCCACAAGGTGCTGGCCAAGTTCGGGCGCGATGACAATCCGCTGTTCGAGCTGGCACTGCGCCTGGAGGAGATTGCGCTGAAGGATGAGTACTTCATTTCGCGCAAGCTCTATCCGAACGTGGATTTTTACTCCGGCATCATCTACAGCGCGCTCAACATTCCGCGGGCGATGTACACGGTGATGTTCGCGATCGCGCGCACCGCCGGCTGGGTGGCGCACTGGCTTGAAATGATCGGCGATCCGGCGATGCGCATTGCCCGGCCGCGCCAGCTCTACACCGGTCCGGTGCAGCGCGACTACGTGCCCTTCGAGAAGCGCGCCATCAGCTAGGCATTGGCCTCGACCAGCTGCGCGAGTTCGGCCGTGTCGGCACGGCGCATCGGGCGGCCATCGACCGGGCTGACCGGGGCCTGGCGGATGCCATCGGGCGGAAACACCGTCACCTCGATCATCTGGCGCGACAACTCGAAGCGCAAACCCGGGTAAGCACGGAAGCGCGCGGCATCGAGCCGCAGGCGCCGCTCGGTCACCTCATGTTCGATGCCGCGATCGAGCAGCTGCAAGGCGACGGTCTCGGCGCGCTCGGCGAACAGGTGCAGCTGCACATCGGCGTGCGCCGTGGCCGTGCCGCTTAAGACCGGGCCAACCAGCCGCGGCTCGAACTCCGAGAACCACTGCATTGCCCGCAACGCCACTTCACGCTGCGCCTTGAGGGTGAGCTGATGGGTATCGGCCGCGAACAGTCGCTGATACTCCATCAGCGCCGTCTCGATCTCGGTGTTTCGCGGCAGCACCGCCTCATCGGTGATGCCAAAACGCTCGGCCGCCTTGCGCTTGGCGGTCAGGAAATCGCGGATCCCCTGTTCGGACATGATGCGCGCCGCCTCCTGGGCGAGCGCTCGGCGAAGATTGCCGCTGCGGGGAGACTGGCGCCTGTTCATCGCTCTCCTGCCTTCGTGAGGCTAGTCAGAACAAAGGTCCGCTGCTCTCCGGTACGGTGGGCGGCGGCGTGCTCGGTGTCCCGTTGCTCATGCCCGGCACCGCATTGGCCGGCAGATGGTCGGCCAGGAAGTACTCATCGTGGGCATCGGGGTCACTGGCGCCCGCCAGCAATCCGGTGGTCTTGGATACGCGCAGCGTGAGAATCCCCTCCGGCTGCACTCGCGGCACATCCGGGACGCCGCGCAGCGCTTCGCGCATGAAGTTGACCCAGATCGGGACCGCGGTCTTGCTGCCCTGCTCGGTTTCACCCAGTGAGCGATCCTGGTCAAAGCCGACCCAGACCGTGGCGACGATATGCTGGTCAAAGCCGTTGAACCAGGCATCGCGTGAATCGTTGGTGGTGCCGGTCTTGCCGCTGATGTCATTGCGGCCGAGCACGCGGGCGCCGACGCCCGTTCCCCGCCGGATGACATCGCCCATCAGATCATCCATCAGCCACGCGTTGGCGGCGCTGATGATGCGCGGGGCCTGCTCGGTCGGTGGCACGAGGCCCGGGAGGCGCGCGAAACCGTCGATGCTATCGGCATGGTCACCGGCCACGCTGGCGAGGGTGGCGACCGGCAGCGTGGGGCCGGGAGCCGCCGACGCGGTGACTGGCGGCAACTGCGCCGGTGCGGCCACGGCGGTATCTGCTGCTGGCGCCGAGGATTCCTCTGCGGCGCCCGGGGAGCCCTCGGTGCCATCAGCCGGTGCGGCCGCCGCCGCCGCGGCCGGGCAGTCCTCGCACACGCGCTTGGGTGCCGCGCGATACAGCACGGTGCCGTCATCGGACTCGATCCGGTCGATGAAGTAAGGCTCGATCTTGTAGCCGCCGTTGGCAAAGGTGGCGTAGCCGGTCACCACCTGGATCGGCGGCACCTGCAGCGTGCCGAGGGCCAGGCTCTCGCTGTGGGGCATTGCGGCCGGATCAAAACCAAAGCGCGCGGCGTAGTTGATCACCTCATCCGGCCCCATGCTGCGCAGCAACCGGATCGAGACGTAGTTGCGCGAATGCACCAGGGCCTCGCGGAACGGCAAGGGCCCGCTGAATTCCCCGCCATAGTTCTTCGGCCGCCAGGCCTCTTCGGTGCCCTTGTCATTTACCCAGGCCGGCGCATCCATGATGATCGAGGCGGTGGTGAAGCCGTGCTCGAGCGCGGCCGAGTAGAGAAATGGCTTGAAGCCCGAGCCGGGTGCCCGGCGCGGCTGGGTCACGCGGTTGAATTCATTGCTGTAGTAGTCAAAGCCGCCGACCAGTGCGGTGATTGCCCCATCATCCGGATCAAGCGCGACCATCGCGCCCTGCGCCTCGGGCACCTGGGCGAGCACAGCATTGCCTTTGCCGTCGCTGATGACGTAAATGACATCGCCACGATGCAGCACCGAGTCGGCCTGGCCGATGCCGGTACGCGCCCAGGACAGTCCGTCCCAGTCGATCTCGGCAAAGCCATTGCCCCGGATGTAGACGCGCGCCGCCTTGGGCGCGACCGAGACCACCAGCGCCGGCTGCAGGATCGACACCTCGCTCACACCCAGCAGCAGCGCATCGAGCTGGGCCGGCTGTGCGCCGGCATCGAATTTCACGTTCTGCAGCGGGCCGCGATAGCCGTGACGCCGATCGTAGTCGAGCAGCCCCAGGCGCAGTGCGCGGTTGGCCACGGTTTGCAGCCGGCCGTCGATGGTGGTGATGACGCGGTAGCCGGCATTGATGGCCACTTCACCATAGCGTGCCACGATCTCCTGCCGCACCATCTCGGCAATATAAGGGGCCTCGACATCGTAGCGCGGCGCGTATTCGCGCGCCTGCACCTGCTCGGCCCCGGCGCGTGCCGCAGTGGCGGCATCAATGAAGTGATTGGCCTGCATCCGCTGCAGCACATAGTGGCGTCGTCCGGCGGCCGCGCGCGGGTTGCTCGCGGGGTTGTAGCGCGAAGGCGCGGGCACGATGCCAGCAAGGGTCGCCATCTCGGCCACCGACAGATCCGAGAGCGGCTTGCCAAAGTACACTTCAGCGGCCGCGGCCACGCCATAGGCGCGCTGGCCAAAGAAGATCACATTCAGATAGGTGTTGAGGATCTCCTCCTTGCTGAACTCGCGCTCCATGCGCAGTGCGACGAACACCTGCTGGAGCTTGCGGCGCACGGTACGATCGGGGGTCAGGAACATGTTCTTGGCCGCCTGCATCGTGATGGTGCTGGCCCCTTGGGAGAAATCCCCGCTCTCGAGATCCGCGAACAGCGCCCGCACCATGCCCCGATAGTCGATCCCCCCGTGCTGGAAGAAGTGTTCATCCTCGGCGGCCAGGAAGGCCTCGCGCACCAGCGGCGGAATATCCTCGTAGTTCACCGGGATGCTGCGCCGCTCGCCGATCTGCTCGATCAGTTCGCCGTTGCGTGCATAGACGCGCAGTGGCACCTGGGTCGGCCCGGTGCGCATTGCGGCCACGCTGGGGAGCGAGGGATACAGATAGATGTAGCTGCAGACCACGGCGTACAAGGCCAGCAGGCCGAGCACCACCAGGGATGCGGCCACTCCAACTGCGACGCGGATCGTGCGGGACTTCACCTAATCTCACTCCAAGTGTTGCGTTGTGGGTCGCCACCGTGCTGAAGTGGCCTTCGCTGAATGGGGTCTCGTCTTTCTGAGGTATTCAATATAGGGCGCATGCCTGACGGTGTCTTTGACGCCACGGTGCGAGCTCGAACGAAAACGTGAGTCGGCTCACGTTCAATTTAACCAATGACTGATATATATTCGCAGCATTACGAACCGCCTTCACCGCTTTGGCGTGTATCTTACTGAAAAGGAAGGAAAAAGTGTTCCTGTTCTCGCGTAAGTACCGCCAGCTACTCGGGCTGGACATTACCACCTCATCGATCAAGCTGATTGAGCTGTCGATGGCGGGGGGCCAATACCGTGTCGAGGCCTATGCGGCCGAACCGACACCCCCTAACTCCATGAATGAGAAGTCAATCGTCGACCCGCAGTCGATTGGCGATGCAATCGGACGCGCGGTTAAGCGCTCCGGGGCCAAGAGTCGCGAAGTTGCGATCGCAATCAGCGGCGATGCCGCGATCACCAAGGTCATCCAGCTGCCCCACGGTCTGCGCGACAGCGACATGGAAGCCCAGGTCGAAATGCAGGCCGATCAGTACATCCCCTTCCCGATGGATGAGGTCAGCTACGACTTCGAGGTCCTCGGGCGCTCCGACAAGGACTCCGAGTCCGACGATGTCCTGCTGGTGGCTTCGCGCACCGAGAACGTCGAGCAGCGTCGCGCGGCCGTGGCCGCGGCGGGCCTCTCGGCGCGCATCGTCGATGTCGAAGCCTTCGCGCTCGAGAATGCCTGCAAGCTGATGACGCACCAGATGCCCGATGGCGGCATTGATCACGCCATTGCGGTGGTCGACTTTGGCGCCAGCAGCACCACTTTTAGCGTGCTGAAGAACCTGCGCGTGGCCTATACCCGCGATTTCGCCTTCGGCGGCCAGCAGCTGACCGAGGAGATCATGCGCACCTACGGCCTGACGATGGAAGAGGCCGGGCGCGCCAAGAAAGAAGGCGGGCTGCCGGGTAACTACCAGACCGAGGTCCTCGATCCGTTCATCGACGACATGACCCAGCAGGTCAGCCGCTCGCTGCAGTTTTACCTGGCCTCGGGCAGTGGCCGCGAGCAGCCGGAGAAAGTTCTGATCTGCGGCGGGTGCGGCAACGTACCCGGCGTGGCCGATGTCATCCAGAGCCGTGTGGGTATACCCGCTGAAAAGGGCGATCCGCTCGGGCAGATGAAATTATCGGCGCGCGCCCGCGCCCAGGCCGTGCAGCGTGATGCGACGGCGTTGCTGACCGCCTGCGGTTTGGCCCTGCGGAGCTTCGACTGATATGCCACGCATAAACCTACTTCCCTGGCGAGACCAAGAGCGCAAAGAGCGCCGCGTCACCTTCCTGGTGTGGCTCGGCGGCGCGGCGGTCGCAGCGATAATCGCCTGCGGCGCGGCCTACCTGCTCTTTGATTCGCTGATCAGTGCCCAAAACCAGCGCAACGTGCGCCTCCAGGGCGAGATCAAGACCGTGGATCGGCAGATCGAGCAGATCAATGATCTCGAATCGCAGAAGCAGCGTTTCATCTCCCGCATGCAGGTCATCGACAAGCTGCAGCGCTCGCGCTCCGAGGAGGTTCACCTCTTTGATGAGATCGCGACCACGATTCCCGATGCGACTTACCTGACGGCCTTTACCCAGGATAACCGCAAGCTCAAATTCGAAGGCGTCGCGCAGTCCTCCACGCGCGTCTCGGCCTTTATGCGCAACATCACTGCCTCACAGTGGCTGCGCAATCCGGATCTGGAAGTTGTTCAGGTCAGCAGCGGCGTGGGCAGCAACTTCGTGCTCTATGCCGAACAGGTCAGCCCGACAGCAACGGCCGATGACGCGGATAAAACCGCGACCAAGCCCAAGCGGGGTGGCTCATGAACTGGCTGCAAGAACTAAG
>Ga0302320_10013119_pt1 | contig 17341 bp, 16 predicted proteins | sample Bog_T0_3_FD_202130 | JGI IMG/M metagenome (GOLD analysis project Ga0302320, IMG submission 202130) | Peat permafrost microbial communities from Stordalen Mire near Abisko, Sweden - Bog_T0_3 | ecosystem: Environmental > Terrestrial > Soil > Wetlands > Peat | place: Sweden: Abisko, Stordalen Mire...
GCCGGGGTGAGCCCAGGATGACGCGAGCGCAGAAGCGCGCGGCCTTTGAACGATTCTTCGACGAGGGATGGCCGCATGTTTTGGAAGCGGAAAAACCCGGTAGAGATCTGCGCCGACGTGTTGTACCGGGCCCTGAAGGATGCCGTGAAGCAGGGCGGCCGTATTCGCGTGGATGAGCCGATCTCGGCGGCCGCGGCGATCGTCGGGGAAGCCGCCATCGGGAAGGCCGGCGATTTTGACCCGCGCCGTCACGATTACCCTCCCGGTGCCAGAGTCTTTTCGACGAAAATCAATCAGCTGATCTGTGCCGACGAGTGCTTGCAGGAGGCGCCGGCCGACTCCATTCTCGGCGACCTTCGTGACCGATTGCGGGCCTGCGGTTTCTCACCATCCGACTTTCCAAGACTCGACGAAGTCTTCAAGCATTTTGGCGATGACGTCGGTACGAGACTGAGGGCTGCGACGGCCGTGCTGGCAAGGGGCCTTTGCGAGACCCGCGACAGCCATGGCCAAGATGTTGGAGGCGGCGAAAACGAAGAGTTGAGCGAGCCCGCCGAAGCCGGCCGGGGGCGACCGCTGAGTAGCCGGCCCCCGGGCCTCAGCTCGAATGCGCCGAGTTCTGCGGCCGCTCGTGGACCCGCATCGTGAGTTTGAACTTGGCCTGGCCGCGCAGTCCCTCGACCTCGACGTCGTCGCCCGGATGCAGTTGAGCGATGCGGCTCGCGAGTTCGTGGGCACTCGCGATGGAGTCGCCCCCCAGGCGCGTGATCAGGTCGCCGCGCCGGATGCCGGCCTCGTAGGCGGGGCTGATCTGCGGCACGAACCCGACCACGACCGCCGGGCTCGGCACGCCGGCGCTCGCGGCATCCTCCTCTGAAATGTCCTGTGGAATGATGCCGAGCCACCCGCGCACGACGTGACCGTGCGCGAGAATCTGCTCGGTGACTCCGCGCACGAGGTTCACCGGGATTGCGAAGCCGATGCCCTCGGGTCCGGCGCCGCCATTCGCGGAGCGGTCGAGCACTGCCGTGTTGATGCCGACCAGATCGCCGCGCGCGTCGATGAGCGCGCCCCCGGAATTGCCGAGGTTGATTGCGGCGTCGGTCTGGATGAAATTCTCGAAGGTCGCGAGTCCGAGCTGACCGCGACCGGTCGCGCTCACGATGCCTTGGGTCACGGTTTGACTGAGCCCGTAGGGATTGCCGATCGCAAGCACGATGTCCCCGACACGCAGGCGGTCGGATCGCCCGAGCGGCATCGTTGGGACTATGCCGATGCCGAGCCGCAGCACGGCCAGATCGGTATCCGGATCCTGGCCAACCAGCGTGGCGGCCGCGACCCGGCCGTCCGCGAGCTGGACTTTGATCGAATCGGCGCCGTTGATCACATGCTGGTTGGTAACGACCGTTCCCTTGTCCGAGACGATCACCCCGGAGCCGAGCGCCCGTTCCACGTGCTGGCGATAGACCGGCAGATAGTCGCCGAACAGTTGCGCGATCGGTGGAGGCGTCGTGCGTTCGGTCACGACGCGCGCGGTGTAGATGTTGACGACCGCCGGCGCCGCGCGCGCCACGGCATCGGCGAAACTCGCGACGACGATCGGTGCGAGCGCAGCAGCGGGCGCGGCTGTGAGCGCAGCTGCCGACGCACCGGCGGGCGTTGCCGCAGCGGCTCGCGAGTCACCGGCGGCGGGCACCGGTTTGGTGCCGGCCGGAGTGATCCCGCTCACGGCGGCGACGCTCGCGAGCGGCGTCGCGCGCAGCAGCGACGGTTTCCACCAGACGACCAAGAACGCCGTCGCCAGGCCGACGACGATGGCCCGGATCAAGAAACCGACGAGCGTGTGTGCGTTCTTCAAGCCCGATCCTCAAAAATGGTGAACCTCGAGACGATCATGCCGCGACCGACATATGGAGCCAAACACGGTCCGGGAGCCGCAGGCACTCCTGGGTACTGTGTATAATGCGCCCGGGATTTCGATTGTGAAACTCCGCACGACTCGGGGTCCGGGTCAAGTTTTGTCAATAGTTCCAGGGGCATTTGCATGAGTGATCAGGTTGACCATAGTCGGCGCCGGTTATTGACGGTCGCGACCGTCGGCACGGGCGCGATCGGGGCCGTATTCGCCGCCGCGCCATTCTTGGCCTCCTGGCAGCCGAGCGCGCGCGCCAAGGCGCTCGGTGCACCGGTCGACGTCGACGCCTCGAAGCTCGAGGACGGGCAGATGCTCAAGGTCGTGTGGCGCGGTCAGCCGGTGTACGTCATTCGCCGCAGCAAGGCCGTGGTCGACTCGCTGGGCGGCCATGATGCACTGCTCGCCGACCCGAATTCCGAGGGCTCGACCCAGCCGGATTACATCAAGGCGTCCGGTGCGGCGCGGGCGCGCAACGCCGATTACTGGATCGGCCTCGCGGTGTGCACCCATCTCGGCTGCTCGCCGCTCGGCGCCTTCGAGGCCAACAACGCATCGCAGTTGTCCGGCGTCGACCTCGGCCAGGGTTGGCCCGGCGGCTTCTACTGTCCCTGTCATGGCTCGAAATACGACATTTCAGGCCGAGTTTTTAAGGCGCAGCCGGCGCCGAAAAACCTGACTGTGCCCCCTTACGCCATCACCGCGGATGCGCACATCGTCATCGGCGTCGACGCCGCCAAGACCGCTTGATCAACCGCGATCAACCAAGCTCGCTCACTCAACCGATGAGGAATTGTTAGATGGCCGCAGCACCTGATACCGGCAATGCCGGTGGGTTTCTCGGATGGATCGACGCTCGTTTCCCGCTGTCGAAACTCTGGAGAGAGCAAGTCTCCGAATACTATGCACCGAAGAACTTCAACTTCTGGTACTACTTCGGCGTGTTGTCGATGGTCGTGCTCGCGAATCAGCTGATCACCGGAATATTCCTCACGATGAGCTACAAGCCCTCCGCGGCGGAGGCGTTCTCCTCGGTCGAATTTATCATGCGCGACCTCGACTGGGGCTGGCTCATCCGCTACATGCATTCGACCGGCGCGTCGGCATTCTTCATCGTGATCTACCTGCACATGTTCCGGGCGCTGCTGTACGGATCGTCCCGCAAACCGCGCGAACTGCTGTGGATCTTCGGTTGTCTGATCTTCCTGCTGCTCATGGCCGAAGCCTTCATGGGCTACGTGCTTCCCTGGGGCAACATGAGCTTCTGGGGTGCCCAGGTGATCGTGTCGCTGTTCGGCAGCCTGCCCGTCATCGGCGGCGGCCTCGTCGAATGGATCCGCGGCGATTACGTGATCGCGGATGCGACGCTCAACCGGTTCTTCGCGCTGCATGTCGCCGCGTTGCCGATTGCGCTGATTTTCCTCGTGATCGCGCACTTGATGGCGCTGCACGAAGTCGGCTCGAACAATCCCGACGGCATCGAGATCAAGAAACTCAAGGGCGCTGATGGGCATCCGCTCGACGGCATTCCCTTCCACCCGTATTACACGGTCAAGGATCTCGCCGGCATCGCGATGTTCCTGTTGCTGTTCTGCGGGGTGATCTTCTTCGCACCGACCTTTGGCGGCCTGTTTCTCGAGGCGCCGAACTTCGAACCGGCCAATCCCCTGCAGACCCCGCCGCACATCGCGCCGGTCTGGTACTTCACGCCCTTCTACGCGATGCTCCGCGCCGTACCGTCGTTCGCCGGCACCCAGGTCTGGGGCGTGCTCGTGATGGGCGGTGCGATCGTCGTGCTGTTCTTCCTGCCGTGGCTCGATCGCTCGCCGGTCAAATCGATCCGCTACCGGGGTCCGGTCTACAAGATCGCGTTGGCGATTTTTTCGGTGTCCTTCATCATTTTGGGAATCTGCGGCCTCAAGCCGCCCGCCGGCATCTATCCGCTGCTTGCCAAGATTTGTACGGGTCTTTATTTTGCGTTCTTTTTGCTGATGCCCTGGTACACGAAGATCGACAGCGTGAAGCCGGTGCCGCAGAGGGTCACTGGACATGCTTAAGTGCTTCACTTTGTTGACTGTTTTGCTTGTGCCCGCAGGCCTTGCCATGGCCGAGGAGGGTGACGATTACCTGCACGCGGGCACGGACATCAACAATACGGAATCGTTGCAGCGGGGCGCCCGGAACTTCATGAATTACTGCTCCGGCTGTCATTCGTTGAAGTACCTGCGCTACAACCGGATGGCGGACGATTTGAAGATTCCGCCGGCGGACCTCTCGAGTTTGATGTTCACCTCGGACAAGCCGTTCGACGAAATCGTGTCGGCGATGCCAGCCGACGCCGAGAAATGGTTCGGCAAACGGCCGCCGGATCTGTCCCTGACCGCGCGCGCCAAGGGTCCCGATTACATCTATTCGTTCCTCAAGGGCTTCTACACGGACAAAGCCCGGATTTGGGGCGTCAACAACCGGTATTTGCCGAATGCGTCGATGCCCTTCGTCCTCGCCAGCCTGCAAGGGCTGCAGAAGCCGGTCTTCAAGAGCGAAACCGTCGACGGCCAGACGAAAATGGTGCTCTCGGAACTCGAACTCGCGACGCCGGGAAGCCTGTCGCCGGAGAAGTACGATGAATTCGTGCGCGACATCACCAACTTCCTCGACTATGCGGGCGAACCCATCAAGGCCAAACGGCAGTCGCTCGGCATCTTCGTGACCCTGTTCCTCTTGGTGTTCTTCGCATTCGCGTATTTGTTGAAGAAGGAATACTGGAAGGACGTACACTAACGCTACAGTGATGCAGGGGTCCTGGCCGCAGGGAGACAGTGTTCGTGGTACGTCGCTCGGTGATGACATTATTTTCGGCGCCGACTGATCCCTGGAGCCACCGGACGCGTCTGGTTCTCGCGGAAAAGGGCATCGCGATCGAACTCGTCGACGTCGATATGGCCAAGCTGCCCGAGGACCTGCTGGACCTGAATCCGTATCACAGCGTGCCGACGCTCGTCGATCGTGATCTCGTACTCTACGATTCGCGCGTGATCATCGAGTACCTCGACGAGCGCTTTCCGCATCCGCCGCTCATGCCCATCGATCCCGTGACGCGCGCGCAGTTCCGGGTCGCGCTGTACCGAGTCGAGCGCGACTGGTACGCACTTGCGCGCGACATCGAGGCGGACCCCGAGGGTAAAGTCGCAGCGCACAGCCGCAAGGTGCTCGGCGAGGCGATCTCGGCGAGTGCCGAGGTCTTCAAGGCCAAACCGTTCTTCTTGAGCGACGAATTCTCGCTCGTCGACGCGAGCATTGCGCCGATCCTGTGGCGCTTGCAGGCCTATCAGATCGAACTGCCGTTGCAGGCCCAGCCGATCGTCAAGTACATGAATGCGATCTTCTCGCGCCCGTCGTTTCGTTCGTGCTTGACTCATGCGGAGCGGGGTATGCGCCATTGAAGCCGCGACGCCCCTATCTGCTGCGTGCGCTGCACGAGTGGATCACCGATAGCGGCGAGACGCCGCACATCGTCGTCGACGCGGCTGCGGACGGCGTCACCGTGCCGCGTCAGTACGTCAAGGACGGCAAGATCATCCTCAACATCAGCTATACGGCCACGCAGATGCTCAAGCTCGGCAACGAATTCGTGAGCTTCGAGGCGCGCTTCGGCGGAGCGACCTTCGGCGTCCATGTGCCGCTGCGGGCGGTCCTCGGCATCTATGCCCGCGAGACGGGACAGGGCATGATTTTTCCCGAGGGCGACGCCGATCCCGATCCGACCGACGGGCCGCCCGCGGCCGGGCCGCCGGAGGCCAAGCCGGCGGCGGCCAGCAAGCGGCCGAAATTGCAGGTCGTCAAATAGCCCGGGGCGTGTGCATCTCATCGCGAGCGCCTCAGGCCGGACGGAACGCGTCCTTGATCCAAACGATGACGGGTGGGGCCGCACCGGCGAGGGAACCTGAACCGCCGATCACACCGACGACGCCGACGACGTCGAACCGCACCGGATGGTCGCGCCATCGGCCCGCGCCGAGCCGGAAGAACTCCGTCGCTCGGCGAATGCGCTCGCGCTTGGCAGCGCCGATCGACGTCAGCGGGCCGCCGAAATCCATGCGGGCGCGCTGACGCACCTCGACCACCACGAGATGCCCGCCATCGACGCAGACAAGGTCGAGTTCCCCGGCGCGGCAGCGGAAATTACGCGCGATGACGGCGATCCCTTGGGCGAGCAGGTAGCCTTCTGCAAGGCGCTCCGCGGCGACACCGGGAGCCGGCTCGCCGCCGGGTTCGGCGACGGCGCCTGGTTCAGCAACGCTGCGCGTGCCGCGGGAGCTACGAATGGACCTTGGAGTCGACATGCGCGCAGTATCTGCGCACGCACCGGCGGCGGTCCCGCCGGATTTCTCGCGAGTTGATCGAGAAATGGACTCCCCGAGCAACGCACGCCGGGCCAATGCGCGCCGGGCCAATGCGCGCCGGGCCAATGCGCGCCGGGCCAATGCGCGCCGGGCCAATGCGCGCCGGGCCAATGCGCGCCGGGCGCGCCGCGCTCCCGCTGCGCGGCCGGCGCGTCGTCTTCAGGTTCAGGGCTTCTTAGCCCAGACTTTGCACCAGCCCGCCTTGGCCACGCTCTTGCCGGGGAATACGTTGCAGCCGCTCGTCGCTCCGACGAACTGCGCGCAGGTACTGCAGCTTTGGGTGGCGTTGTGCGTCGGGTTCGCCGCCGCGTCGACTTTGGCTGAGTCGGCGGTGTAGCCCAAGGCCCTGGCCGCGGGGTCGCTGCCATCGAGCGGCGTGAGACCGTCCGCGTGCGCTTTGGAACTCCAGACGGCCAGAGTGGGCAGGACGGTCGCCGCACAGAGCGCACCGCTCATGAGTTTTCGGCGGGTGATGAATTCCTTCATGCTAATTCCCTCGAGGTTTGTTCTCGGAAGCCCTTAAGATACGGGTTCCGGCGCAACGAACAATGGCGGGATATACCTAGAGAAGGTGGGAATGGCGAAGCTGCAGCAAGTGGTGATCAAGGATCTGCGACCGACCCAGCTCACGGTCGGAATGATCGAAGTCGCGGACAAGAAGGCCCGTCTCGCCGCGCTGGCGCCCAAGGATCAGGCGGACTTCATGGCGGCTCATCCGATGCCCGTGGTCTTGGGACCCGGCGCCAAGCTCTTTATCACGGATCATCACCATCTCGCGCGCGCCGCGCTCGAGGCCCGGGTCACCAACGGCTTCTATACCGTCGAGGCGGATTTGAGCGACCACAACCCCGACGATTTCTGGAAGGAGATGGACAAGAATCTCTGGGTCCATCCCTTGGACCAGCACGGCGTGCGCCATCACTACCCGGCGATCCCGCTCGCCATCGACGCGCTCGTCGACGACGTCTATCGCTCCCTGGCCGGCTACGTGCGCGATGGCGGCGGCTACGACAAGACGCATACGGCCTTCGCCGAGTTCGTCTGGGCCGATTTTTTTCGGCGCAACATCGCAATCGAAGATGTGATCGCCAACTTTCATGCGGCGGTGGCGACCGCCTGCCGACTGGCCCACGGTCCGCTCGCCAAGGGCATCCCCGGGTTTAAGGAGAAATAGGATGCGCAAACGCGTGGCAATCGCCCTCATCGGCGCCGGCTGCTCAGCGTCGGCGGGAATCGGCGGCGCGGCGCCCGACGCCGGCGAGGCCGCGTTTCGCGCCCTGTACAAGGAACTCGTCGAGATCAATACGACGCGATCGGTCGGCAGTTGCACCCGAGCGGCGGAGGCCATGCGGGCGCGCCTCCTGGCCGGAGGCATCGCCGCGGCCGACATGCAAATTCTCGCGCCGCCCGACCGGCCGAAGGACGGTGCACTGATCGCCGTCCTGCACGGCACCGACCGGCTGGCAAAGCCGATGCTGCTGCTCGCCCACATCGACGTCGTCGAGGCCAAACGCGAGGATTGGGAGCGCGATCCATTCCGGCTCGTCGAGGAGAAAGGGTGGTTCTATGCGCGCGGCGCGAGCGATGACAAGGCCATGGCCGCCGTGTTCACCGACACGCTGATCCGCTATCGCCGAGAAGGCTTCAAGCCGCGCCGCGACGTCAAGCTCGCCCTCACCTGCGGCGAGGAGACGCCCGACTCTTTCAACAGCGTCAAGTGGCTGATCGCAACCCATCCCGATGCCTTGAGCGCCGCGTTTGCCTTGAACGAAGGCGCGGGCGGCGAACTCGACAAGAACGACAAACCCGTGGCGCTGCAGATCCAGGCCGGGGAGAAGGTCTACCAGGACTTCGCGCTCGATGCCGAGGATGTCGGCGGCCACAGCTCGAGGCCCACGAAGAGCAACCCGATCACGCGCCTCGCCGCGGGACTCGAGAAACTCGGCGCGCATGATTTTCCGATCGCGCTCAATGCGACGACGCGGGCCTATTTCGAGGCGCAATCCAAGCTCGTGTCGCCGGACATTGCCGCCGACATGCACGCCGTGCTCGCGGCGCCCCCGGACGCGGCCGCGGCCGGCCGCTTGTGGGCCGTCAACGCGGGCTGGAATGGCTCGCTGCGAACGACCTGCGTGGTCACGGAGATCACGGGTGGCCACGCCGCGAATGCGCTGCCGCAGCATGCGCACGCGAACGTGAATTGCCGCATTCTGCCGGGTGTGCCGATTCCGGACGTGCAGCGGGAGATCGTGCAAGTCCTCGGCGACGAGAAGATCCGCGTCGCGCCCACCGGCGACCCCGGCATCCAATCACGAGCACCGCCGCTCTCGGAGCGCATCATGGATCCGGTCGTGCAAGTCGCGAACGCGGTCTGGCCCGGCGTGCCGATCGTGCCGACCATGTCGACCGGCGCAACCGACGGTCGCTTTCTGAACGCGAGCGGCGTGCCGACTTATGGCTTGTCCGGGATGTTTCACGATGCCGAGGGGAGCCATGCACACGGCCTCAACGAGCGCATCCGGGTTCGATCGCTGCTCGACGGTCGCGAGTTTCTCTACCAAGTCGTCAAGCGCTACGCATCCGACACCCGCTGACCGGCTTCGGAATTTCTGCCTCCGGGCGCGGCCCGCGATACACTGCGCCACGAGCAGCATCTGGGGGAGGGTGCAGTGCCTGACGATACACACCGCAGCAATCACACGCGTCCACAGAGGCCCCTCGTCGCGTCGATCGTGACGATGCTCGCGGCGATCCTGGCCGGGGCCGCGGCGGCCGCGGATGCCCCACGGCCGCCCGATCTGTTGTTCGAAGACTTGTTCGTCGCCGTGCAGTCAGCGCCACTGTTCGACGACGAGAAGGCGTTTCCCGACGCGCTGCCGCATGGCAGTCCCCACAGCATCCTCGCCGACTACCATCGGGAGGCGCCGCAATCGGCGGCCGAACTCAAGGCTTTCGTCTCAGCCCATTTCACGCTACCTGGAGAGGCCTTGGTGCCGACCGCGCAACCCGCCGCCGGCGCGAACCCCGTGTCGGGCGGCCCGTCGCTCCTCGCGCATATCGATGCCCTCTGGGATCCGCTGACCCGCCGCACGCCGCAAACGCCGCCGAATTCCTCGCTGCTGCCCTTGCCGGAACCCTACGTCGTGCCCGGCGGCCGGTTTCGCGAACTGTACTACTGGGATTCCTACTTCACGATGCTCGGTCTCGAGGAGAGCGGCCGTCGCGATCTGGTCATGGATATGATTCGCGATTTTGCGCATCAGATCGATACCTACGGGCACATCCCGAACGGCACGCGCACGTATTACCTGAGCCGTTCTCAGCCGCCGTTCTTTTTTGCGATGGTCGGGCTGCTGTCGCCCGACGAGCCCGGCCGGGCGTTTGCGCGCTACCTGCCGCAATTGAAGCGCGAGTATGCGTTCTGGATGGCGGGCGCTCGCGGTCTCGGTCCGGGGGTTGCACGCCGGCGCGTCGTCGCGATGCCTGACGGCACGCTCCTGAATCGCTATTGGGACGATCTCGCGACCCCGCGCGACGAGTCCTACCGGGACGATCGCGCGCTCGCCGCGTCGGTGCCCACCCGTACCGCGTCCGAGTTGTATCGGAACATCCGTGCGGCCGCCGAGAGCGGCTGGGATTTCAGCTCGCGCTGGTTCGCCGACCCGCAGAGCCAAAAGACCATCGACACCACGGAGATCGTGCCCGTCGATCTGAACAGCCTGCTGTTCGGGCTGGAGAGCGCGATTCAAAGCGGTTGCAAACAGACCGGCGACGGCGCCTGCGCGCGCGAGTTCGCGGCGCACTCAGCGAGGCGCCGCGCGGCAATCGACCGCTATCTCTGGGACGAGGCGGCCGGCGCGTATCGCGACTACCACTGGACGGCGGCCGCGCGCGCGACGAACTTGACGGCCGCGACGCTCTATCCCCTGTTCTTCGGTGCCGCGTCGCCGGCGCAGGCGGCCGCCGTCGCGCACGTCACGACGGCAGAACTCCTCGCACCGGGCGGTGTCGTCACGACTCTACTCGAGACCGGCCAGCAATGGGATGCCCCGAATGGCTGGGCGCCGCTGCAATGGATCGCGATTTCGGGTCTGCGCCGCTATGGCAGGGACGCGCTCGCCGCCGCCATCGCCTGCCGCTGGATCGTCAACGTCAACGACGTCTACGGCCGTACGGGCAAGCTCGTGGAGAAATACGACGTCATGCACCTCGGCAAGAGCGGCGGCGGCGGCGAGTATCCCACCCAGGACGGCTTCGGCTGGACGAACGGCGTCACGCGCAAACTTCTCGCACTCTTTCCCGAGGATGCGAGCTATGCCTCGACGGCGCGCTGTCCGCAGCCATGAGATCGCAGGCCCGCGGCACGAAGAAGGCGGCGGCGCCGAGCCTCGTGACGGCTGCGGGGCAGGCGATGGCTGCGGCATGGGCACTCGTCTCGTCTGCTGCGCTGGCCTTGTCTGCGGCACCGGCCGCGGCCGTCGAGGTGCCGGGGCGTGATGCGCCGGACGCCGCCTTCGCGCTCAGTGCGGACGCGTCGAACTGGACGGACTATTTCCCGGGCCTGCTCGCCAACGGCTACGTATCGACCTTGACGGCGCCGCGCGGCACGGAAGGGACGCCCGGCTACCTGGTCGGATTCATGGACTATGCCCAAGGCGACATCTCGCGGCCCGCCGCGATCCCCGGCTGGCTCCAGATCGACTACAGCACGGGCCGCACGCCGACGGGCCAGAGTTGGCTGAACAAGGCGCCGCTCTCGGCTTCTCGGTTCGCGGACTATCGTCAGACGCTCGATCTCGCACGCGCCACGCTGACCACCCATTACCGCTATACGGAAGGGACGCGTCGGACGGTGATCGAAGTCCGCAGCTTCGTGAGCGAAGCGGCGCCGCATCTCGCCGCGACCGAACTCGTGCTCACGCCGGAGTTCGACGGTGTCATTGAACTCTCTTTTGCCCAGGATTTGTGGGCACCACACGCACCCCGATTTGCGCTTGGCCGCCTGACCGGTGCGCAAATGGAAGAAGAGGTCGCCGCCAACGGACTTGCGCTCACGGCGACGCCGCCCGCGACACCGGACCGCGCGGCGATTTGGTATGCGGGCACGACGAACGTCGATAGCGCCGATGCTGACGTGCGGGATCGCATACTGATGATCCGCGGCCACGCCGAGGGCGGTCCGTCGATGACGGAGTCGGCCGCAATCGAGCTGCCGGAAGGCATCTCGCCGGAGGACATCCGCGCCTACCAGAGCCGCTTTCGCCTCGCACTCAACTTGAGCATGCCGGTCCAGAAGGGCAAGAGCTACCGATTCGCGAAATTCGTCGCGTTCGCGCACGAAGCCTGGGGCGATCCGGTCGACGTCCGCGAACTCGCCCGCGCTGCGCGCGAGGGCGGCTTCGAGCGGCTGCTCGAGGCGCACGAGACCGCTTGGAAGGCGCTATGGCGCAGCGACATCCGGATCGACGGCGACGCGGCGGCGCAGCTCTTGGTGCATTCGGACTTGTATTATCTGCTCGCCAACTCGACGGCCGACACGTCGTGGCCCATGGGCGCCTGTGCGATGACGCCTGGGTACACGGGGCATGCATTCTGGGACAGCGATTCGTGGATTTTCCCGGCGCTCTTGTTGTTGCACCCGGAGCGCGCGAAATCGCTCGTCAGTTTTCGCGGTGCCACGCTCCCCGCCGCCGAGGTCCGCGCCAAGGCCCACGATCTCGAGGGTGGGATGTATCCTTGGGAAGCCGATCCCTCGAACGGGACCGAACAGACGCCGCATTTCGCCGGCATCCTCGGCGACCGCGAGATACACGTCGACGCCGACGTCGCCATCGCGCAGTGGCAGTATTATCTCGCGACCGGCGATCGAGACTGGCTGCGCCGCTCGGGCTGGCCGGTGCTGCGCGCCGTCGCCCGCTTCTGGACGAGTCGCGTCCACTACGATGCGAAGCGCCGGCGTTACGAGATCCTGCACGTAACTTCGGTTCGCGAGGAGTACAGCGACGTCTCGAATGACATGTTCACGAATGCCTCCGCGGCGAAGGCGCTGCGCATCGCCGCCGACGCGGCGGACGTCATCGGCGAGCGGCCTGACCCGCGCTGGCGCCAGATCGCGGAGCACCTCTATCTGCCGTTCGACACCGCAGGGCAACACCATCTGGACTTCGATCCGCCGACACCCGCCGAACAAGAAACCGACCCGGGCAGTACGCTGACCCTGCTGAATCTGCCGTCGCTCGACGCCCCCATGAGCGCGCGCGTGCGCGCCAACGACCATCGTTACGCGATGGAGGACGCGCGCGATGCTTCAGCCCCCGGGAACAGCATGGGCTTCGCGCCGAATTCCATCGCGGCCGCCGCGGTCGGCGAGACCGCGGCCGCGATCGCCTGGTTCCGCGGCAACTTCACCAGCGGCATGATCAAGCCCCCGTTCAACGTGCGCACCGAAACACCCGGCAACAATACGGGCTACTTTCTGACCGCGTCGGGGGGATTCATCCAGAATCTCGTGTTCGGCTTCACGGGCTTGAGGCTCGAAGCCGACGGCCTCGATGCCGCGTACGCGCCCGTGCTGCCTCGCGACTGGACTTCGCTCACGCTCGTAAACGTCGCCCTGCGCGGCATGCATTACGACATCCGCGTTGCGCGTGACGCCGGCGGTACGGTCGTCCTGGCGCGCACCCTGCGCTGAACCGTGTTCGTGTAGGCGGACACCGCTTTTTCGAGACGGAGAGCGCCGATGGCGACCCTGCGCATCGTCGCGCAAAATACTTCCGGCTCGGCGTTCAGCCGACGTGCGCAAGTCCGCTCGCGGCTCCACTATTAATTTTGGCGATCGATTCCGGAGACACTGATTATGGCGAAAGATTCATTGGACGGCTTTGCCGTGGCGATCCTCGTGACCGACGGCTTCGAACAAATCGAACTCGAGAAACCCCGCGACGCCCTCGAGGCCGCGGGCGCAGAAACCGAAGTCGTGTCGCCGAAAGATCTCAAGGTGAAGGGCTGGAATCATACGGAGTGGGGTGCCGAGGTCGCCGTCGATCAGCCGCTCGATGAGGCCGACCCCAAGGACTACGACGCGCTGCTGCTGCCGGGCGGGGTGATGAATCCGGATTCGCTGCGCATCCTGCCCGAGGCGGTGAAATTCGTGAAGGCCTTTTTCGACAGCGGCAAGCCGATCGCCGCGATCTGCCACGGCCCCTGGACGCTCGTGGAGGCGGGAGCCGTGCAGGGACGCGTCATGACCTCCTGGCCGTCGCTCAAGACCGACCTGCAGAACGCCGGGGCGGAATGGGTCGATCGGGAGGTCGCAGTCGATGAGAATCTGGTGACGAGCCGCAAGCCCGATGACATTCCTGCATTCAACCGTGCGATGGTCAAACTGTTCGCGGCAGCCGCGCCGGGGGCACGAGAGATGCCGGCGGCAAAGGCCGCGAGCTCGCGCGGGCACTGAGCGATCAGAACGCTGCCGGCGCGCCGTTCTTGATCTGCGCCCACTCGAGTTCGCGGCGGATGCGGTTGTGCTCGTCGATGTGCAGGTGTCCCGTCACACCCGCAACCCCGCCTTCGTCGCGGGGTGAGGCGCCGCGCAGCACCGGCACGAGCCGAAAGGCATCGAAGCCGAACGCATAGAGACGGTCGCGGCGCGACGTGCGCGCCGGCCACGCGGTCCGCACCGAGTCGCGAATCTGGGTCGTGACGGGATCGCTCGAGATCATCCACGGCATGTCGGGGAACAACAGGCCTTCGATGTCGCTGTTCGCGCTCGAGCTCGGCTCGAAGCTCTGCGAGGTGGCGTAGACCGGAATGTCGCCCGCGTAATGAAACTTGAGCTGCGGCATGATCTGGCGGGCCGCCCCGGGGGTGCCCGCAATGAAAATGAACGCCGCATCGGCACGATGCGTGGACGGCTCACCCTTGACGCCGTGGATTTGTAGAACCTGCTTGATGATGTCCGAGAAATCGGCGCGTTGATTCTCATAACGTCCGCTCGCGAGCAGGGTGCCCCCCAGACGCGACAGTTCGTCGGAGAACGCGGCGCCGATGCGGTCGCCGATTTCGCCATCGGGAAACACCGCGACGCCCTGCAGTTTGCCGTCGGCCACGACCTTGCGCGCAACCATGCGCGCCTCGTCCTCGGGCAACAGGGCGAACTGGTAGAAATTCTTCGGCTCCTTGATCGCGTCGCCGAGAAAGTTCAGCGCGAGCACGGGCGTGCGGCCCGCGGCGAGCGGCGCGATCGCCGCGACGTCCTCTTTCGTGAGCGGGCCCACGACGAAACCGGCGCCGTCGCTCATCGCCTGAGCGTACGCGCCCGCGACCGATTGGGCCGCGACGTCATAGATGCGCAAGTGCGGCCGCGAATTTGGGCTTTGTTCGAGATAGGCGGCGACGAAGCCGTCGCGCACGGCGACTCCCACCGGTTCCGCGGGTCCCGACAGGGGCAAGAGCAGCGCAATCTGATCGGGAAACGCGGTTGCCGCGGCGATTTGCGTATCGGCGGCGTTGAGGACGCTCTCGTTCGCCGGATGTTGGGGATAGCGTTGCCGCCAGTTCGCGACCGCGGCGCTCGCGCGCATCGGATTGCGCTCGAGTTCGGCCGCGACGGGCCCGAGTTCGAGCCAGCCCGCAATCACGGGCTCGGTCTTCGGCGGGGGCTTCATCGCCGTGCCGCGCTCGGCCGTGTTGCGGATCCGCAGGTAGAGTTCCTGCCGGCTCGCCTGCAGGGCCGCCGGATCGCTGAGCCAGCGCTCGCGCTCCACGTAGGCGCGCGTGCCTTCGACCGGGTGGCCGGTCAGAAAGGAGCTCTTGCCGCGGATCCACCAATAGGTCTGCGCCTCATCCGGCTGCGTCGGCACGGTGATCTGATCGAGTTCTTGAATCGCGCGTGCGCCGTCGTTTCCGGCGTAGGCCAATTCGGCGGCGACGAGCGCGCGCAAGATCGGCAGCTTCGTGCGCGCCTCCGGCGAGACCAAGGCGAGCGCTTTGCGCGCTTCGGCGAGGTTGCCGGCCGCGACCCACTGGTCGGTGCTCTGCAGGTCGAAGTAGTCGCGATCCGCCGGCGAGTTCGCGGCAAGATCCGCGTAAGCGCGGGCGGCCTCCGCGTGTTTGCCGTCGCGCACGAGTCGCTCGACCTGAGGACGGGGCGCAGCCTGCGGCGCGGACGGCTGGACGAGGCTGCAGGCGAACTGCACGCCCGCGAGCGCGAGTACGCAGCAGCGCGCCAACCATGGACGACGACGGATCGCTACCATACCCTCTAGTACCTGTGACCGATGCGAGGGCCGGATTATAGTGGCAAACACCGACCGCGGGCGGCTCTACGTCGTGGCGACCCCGATCGGCAATCTGGGCGATTTGAGCCCTCGCGCCTGCGAAATCCTGCGCAGCTGCGCACTCGTCGCGGCCGAGGACACCCGCCACAGCGGCACGCTGCTGCGCCGTTGCGGCATTCCGACGCCGCTGGTTTCGCTGCACGACCATAACGAACAGCAACGCTCCCCGGAATTGATCGCGCGGCTCGCGGCGGGGCAATCCATAGCGCTCGTGAGCGATGCGGGAACGCCGGCGATCAGCGACCCCGGCTACGAGCTGGTCGTGGGCGCGGTCGCGGCCGGCATCGATGTGCTGACGATCCCGGGCCCGTGCGCCGCGGTGGCGGCGCTCAGCATTGCGGCGCTGCCGACGGGTCGCTTTTGCTTCGAAGGATTTCTGCCGGCGCGCGGCGCCGCACGGCGCGCTTGCCTCGATGAACTCGCGGCGGAGATGCGCACCCTCGTGTTCTACGAGTCGCCGCACCGAATCGTCGAAACGCTCGAGGATTGCGCCCGCGCCTTCGGGCCGGAGCGTCGCGCGAGCGTCGCGCGCGAGCTCACGAAACTCCATGAAACCGTGTATCGCGGCGTCCTCGGGGAACTCGCCGCACGCGCCCGGAACGAGGCCGATTTCGCGCGCGGTGAGATCGTCATCGTCATCGCCGGCGCCGAGATGGGCCGCGCTGCACCCGAGGATGCGGAGCTCGAGCGCGTCCTCGGTGTGCTGCTCGCGGAACTGCCGCTCAAGCAGGCCGCGGCTTTGACCGCGAAAATTCTCGGACGGCGCGACAATGAGACCTACAAACGGGCGCTGCAGCTCAAGCGGGACGCCGATTCGCTTTAATGCGCATACCTGCGTATGGTGCCGTCCCAAGAGTCGGCCAGGCAGTCGCTGTGCGCGCGGGCGCATGGAGGAAAGTCCGGGCTCCATCGGGCAAGGTGCCAGGTAACGCCTGGGGGGCGTGAGCCCACGGAAAGTGCAACAGAAAGATACCGCCTAAGTGCCGCGCAAGCGGTGCCGGTAAGGGTGAAATGGTGCGGTAAGAGCGCACCGCGCGGGTGGTAACACTCGTGGCACGGCAAACCCCACCTGGAGCAAGACCAAATAGGGAAGCGAGCGGCGCCCGTGGCCGCGACATGTGGTCCACATGGGCTTCCGGGTAGGTCGCTAGAGGTGCACGGCGACGTGCATCCCAGAGGAATGACTGCCCAAGACAGAACCCGGCTTAACGGCCGACTCCCTTTTCGCGATGTCGCCTGGTTCGGCGACGTTCGCGACCGTTCGCGACAAGAGTTTGTTCTCAGTCTGCGTCACAAAAGCCTCCTAACGGCTTGATTCGAAACAAGCTCGCACCGCGAAACCCGCAGAGGTTTCAAAAAGTCACCTAAGTCTCTGTGAATACGAGAGTTTTTTTGACATAGAGCGTTGACCCTGAGCGCCTCGAACCCTATAGTGGCAAAACGTGGCAGAACGTGGGTCAAAGTGGGGGGAAATGGGTTGTCGCGACCCATGCGGACGATGTTCAGCGGATCCAACAACGTGACGATCGATGCCAAGGGCCGGATGGTCATGCCGACCCGTTATCGGGAGCGCTTGCAGGCGGATTGCGGCGGACGCCTGGTCGTCACGGTCGACAAGGATCAGTGCTTGCAGATTTTCCCGAAGCCGGCATGGGACGTCATCGAGGCTAAGCTGATGGGACTGCCGG